>ENA-ORRQ01002647-ORRQ01002647.1-human-gut-metagenome-genome-assembly--contig:-NODE-2647-length-11387-cov-3.927462_pt1 | contig 11387 bp, 10 predicted proteins | sample MGYA00242177_ERZ509138 | MGnify/ENA primary metagenome ERZ509138 (study PRJEB26280, sample SAMEA2338628) | human gut metagenome | biome: human gut; feature: human-associated habitat; material: faeces...
CCAGCGCACGGGCCAGCGCCACGCGCTGCTGCTGGCCGCCAGACAGATTCTCCGGCAGCCGGTCGGCGTACTGCTTGATCTGCATGATCTCCAGAAAGCGGTCTGTCTCCCGGGCGATCTCATCCTTGGGGGTCTTGCGGTTCTTCAGACCGTAGGCCACGTTCTTGGCCACGGTCATGTGGGGGAAAATGGCGTAGTTCTGGAACACCATGCCGATGTTGCGCTTGCTGGGCTCCTTGTCGTTGATGCGCTCCTCGTTGAAATAGAAGTCGCCGCCCTCAATGGAATTGAAGCCCGCGATCATGCGCAGCAGCGTGGTCTTGCCGCAGCCGGAGGGCCCCAGCAGCGTAAACAGCTCTCCGTCGCGTATCTCCAGATTCAGCCCCTCGATGACGGTGGTGTCCCCGTACTGCTTCTTTGCGTTTTGAATGGTGATCTTGCTCATAGTCCTCTCGCCTTTCTTGATGCAGCAAGCCGCCCACCGCATGCGGCAGGCGGCTTGCCAAATAGAAAATTTAGAAGGTGCCCTGATATACCTCGGTGAACTTGTCCACGATCTCGGCCTTGTGCTCATTGACATACTGCTGGTCCAGAGCCACCGTCTTGATGTCGGAGGCGGGACGGAAGTATTCGGGATAGCTGACGTCATCACGGACGGGGCGCAGATCCAGATCGTTGCAGAGGATGTTCTGCACTTCCTGGCTCAGCACGAAGTCGATGAACAGCTTGCCGTTCTCGGGGTGGCTGCAGTTCTTGATCAGGCCCACGGTGCCGGGGGTCAGAACGGTGCCCTCCTCGGGATAGACGATGGCGACATTGGCGCCGGAGCGGGCCAGCGAGATACCGGCCTCCTCGTAGGTCAGCACAACGGTCATCTCGCCGTCAGCCACGGACTTCCAGGCGGCGCTGGAGCCGCTGGCCAGCTTGCCGTCCAGATTCTTGATGAGATCGGAAACAAAGTTCCAGCCCTCCTCGTTCTCCAGCGTCAGGCCGCCGAAGTCGGTGAGGATGGTCTCAATGTGCATCATAGCGGAGGAGGAGGCGGTGGGATCGGCAGAGGCGATCTTGCCCTTCAGCTCGGGGTTCAGCAGATCCTTATAGCCCTTGATCTGGATGTCGCCGATCAGGTCGGTGTTGTACATCAGAATGGCGCTGTCCAGATTGTAGTTGGTGCAGTAGCCCAGCGTGTTGCGGCAGCTCTCGATGAGGTTGGCATCCTCGGGGCTGACGTAATCCTGGAATACGTGCTTGTACTCGGAATAGGAGGACTCGCCGCCGCCGAATATCACGTCGCAGTAGGGGGCGTCGCCCTCGGCGTCGATACGGGCCAGCAGCTCGCCGGTACCGCCGGTGATGACCTCGACCTCAATGCCGTAGCGCTCCTCGAACAGGGGAACCACCGCGTTGACCTGCGCATCCGTGGCAGCAGAGTAGATCACGAGCTTCTTTTCCTCTGCCGCCGCGCCGTCATCGCCGGCAGCGGGCTCGTCCTTCTGGGTGCCGCAGGCCGCCAGAGACAGAGCTGTCGCCAGTGCCAGAAGCAGGGTCAGTATTCTCTTGATACGTTTCATGTTTTCATGCTCCTTTTTTGTTTTTTGCGGGGGTATGACTTTATTATAGAGCCATTAAAAAATGCGAAAAGCAAAAATCATGCACAAATCCGGAACTATTCTACACACCATTCCCGTCGTTTCGCATAAGCCGCACATCCTGTGCATACTGCGTGGGCGAGCAGCCGATCTTCTTCTGGAACACGCCCCGGAAATAGCGGTACTCCGAAAAGCCGCAGGCCTCGGCGATCTGGCTGATGCTCCTGTCCGTCTCCCGCATCATGGCCGTGGCCTTCTGCAGGCGGAAATGGGTGAGATACTCCGAAAAGTTGATGCCCGTCTCGCTTTTGAAGCGGCGGATCAGCAGCGTCTCGCTGTAATGGAACTTCTGGGCCATAATGCCGATGGTGATCTTCTCCGGATAGTGCTCCTCCACATAGGCCATGACCTGCCGCACCGGCTGGCTCTTGCCCTGCTGCACCGGCAGATCCCCCAGCGTCTGGGTGGTATCCGTCTGGCGGGCCAGCTCGTGGGCCATCAGGCGGTGGTGCTCCAGCTTCTGCTGGGCAAAGCGGATGGCCTCCTCCAGCTCGGAGGCCACCACCGGCTTGAGAAGATACCGCTGCACGCCGCTGTACATGGCGCGCTTGGCGTAGTCGAAGTCGGAGTAGCCCGTGACCACGATGGGCACGAAGAAGTACAGCCCCCGGGTCTGAAACAGCGCGTCCAGTCCGTCCATCAGGGGCATGTTCACGTCCAGCAGCACGATATCCGGCCGGTGCTGGCGGATCATCTCCGCCGCCTCCTCGCCGTTGGAGGCCTCCAGCGGGATGCCGCAGTTCAGTCTGGCCCAGTCCGTGCAGTAGATGATGCCCTTCCGGATCAGGGGCTCGTCCTCCGCGATCAGAACCTTGAACATGTCAATGCTCACCTCGTTTCATCCGCAGTGTCACGCGGGTGTATACCATGTATTCGCTCTCCACGGTGATGGTGCTCTCCTCGCCATACAGCAGGGCCAGACGCCGGGCGATGCTCTGCAGCCCGCTCTGGCGCACGTCCTTCTGCGGCGCGGTCAGAGAGCGCCGCACCTCCTCCAGCCGCTGAGGCTCGAAGCCGGTGCCGTTGTCTGTCACCACGATCAGCAGGAAGCCGTCCTCCATTCGCGCCGTCAGGTCGACATGAAGGGCCTGTTTGCGCAGAAATCCGTACTTCACGCTGTTTTCCACCACAGGCTGGATCCACAGCTTCGGGATCAGCACGTCCTCCACACCGCCGGCTATCTCTATACGGTAGGAGAACTGGCCGTTCTGACGGAAGCGGATGATCTCCAGATAGTCCCGCAGCTTTTCGGTGTCGCTGCCCAGCGTGACCATGGAGCGGCTGGTGTCGGTACTGTACCGCAGCAGCGCCGTCAGACGGCGGATCATCTCGTCCGCCCGCTCCGGCTCGCCCAGCAGAATGGCGTAGCGGATATTCTCCAGCGTATTGTAGAGGAAATGCGGATGGAAGCGGGATTCCAGCTGAGCGATCTCGGCGCTGTTGTTCAGCCTCGCCAGCTCCATGTTCCGCCGGTTCAGCTCGTTGATGGTGTCCAGCATGGAGTTGATATGCGCGGCGATTTCCTGAAACTCGTCGCCGGTATCCAGCCGGATCTTGTGATCCACATTGCCCTGCTGGATGATGCTCAGCTCGTCGTGGAGCGTCTCCACGGAGCGGGAATTGCGGCTGGCGATCTCCCGGGAGACGCGGAGCAGTGTGAAAAAGAGCACGCCGAACATCAGCACAGCGCACAGGCAGCCGATGATGTAATAGGTGCCCCAGTGCCCCCGCTGCAGCAGTGTGTATACCACAAGCCCGCCCAGCGCGGACTGCCCGGCGCTGACCATATACTGCTGGCCGTCTCTGGTGAAGCGGGTCTTTCCCGCACCGGTGAAGCGGTTGAGGGCATCCACCATTTCGGCGTTGCTGGCCACCATGACGGTGCCGCCGGTATCCGTGACCACATAATCATAGGGCAGGCGTCCCATGGAGCGGTTCCATTCACTGCCGTCCAGCAGCAGGAAGGCATAACCCAGGCCGTCCAGCTGCCGGGCAAACAGCAGCCGGGAATCGCCGGCCGACATGTAGTAAATGGTGGTATAGACATCCGTGCGCTCCGTCAGCCGCGGGATGACGGCCTGGCAGAAGTACAGCAGATGGCTGCTGGGCTCCGCCATGGTGGAAAAGGCCGCGGCGCCGTCTCCGTTCAGCAGGAGCAGGTCACTGACCCGGTGGGAGGAGTAACTGAAGCGGTGGAACTGATAGGACATGTTCAGCTCGGTGATCTCTCCCGTGAGGAAGGACTCCATGACCGCCATGTTGTCCCCGCTGCGCAGATAGTCGGCGCAGGACAGGTAGGTGTCCCGGAATGCCTCGGTGAGCTGGCGGTTGTACTCCCGGTTCTCATAGTAGGTGTAGCCCTCGGAATAGATGGCCAGCAGCACGCCAAACAACAGCAGGAACGCCGTCAGGAGCACGGCGGTGCTGCGGGTGATCTGCGTCTTCAGCCGTTCCTGAAAGCGGGGCGCGGCGTCCGCCGCCCGTTTCATCCCGCTCATAGGAGCCGCAGCCCCCGCCGGGCCGCGCTCTCCAGCATCAGCGCGGGGTCGCAGCCCGCATCAAAGGGAAACGAGCTGTGAGTATGCATATCCGCCGTTGCAAGCATTTTGCAGCACCTCCGTTGAAGTAGTTGGCTGTATTATAGCACACCAACGTCACATGGCAAGCAGTTTGTCCACCAGCTCCGCTATGGCGTCGTGCTCGCAGTCGTGTTGGAGCACGATGTCCGCCAGCTCCTTGATCTCCGGGACGGCGTTGCCCACCGCGATCCCGATACCTGCGTGCTCGATCATGTCCCGGTCATTCAGGTAGTTCCCGGCGGCCGCCACGTTCTCCGGCGGAATGCCCTCCATACGGCACAGCTCCAGCAGCGCGCTCCATTTGCCGACGCCCCGGGGCGTGATGTCGATGACACCCGGGTCACTGGACACATAGTCCAGCGCAAGACCGCCTCCGCGTATGGCGGCGACAGCCCGGCTCACGTTGCCGCTGGCCATCATGACCTGCACGCCCGCCAGCGGCAGCTCCTCCGCCGGGGCGGCAGCGGATGCTGTCGGTGTATTCCCGGACGCCGGGGGTCATGCGGCTGACGCCCATGTAGCCGGCGGCGATGACGTAGAGCACACAGTCGTTGTGCCCCAGACACGCGCCGGCCAGCGCACGGACGCTTTCCGCGTCCGCCAGATGCAGCGACAGCACGGCGTCGTCCGCCGCACGGAGGATCTTGCCGCCGGTGTTGCAGATGACATAGTCTGCCTCCCGGTGGTCGCCGCACATGTTCCACATGTCAAATTCGTTGCGGCCCGAGGCGAAGCACACCACATGCCCCGCCTGCCGGAACCGGCGCAGCGCCTGCCGTGTCTTTTCCCCCAGCCGGTGATCGCGGCCCACGGATGTTCCGTCGATATCCATGGCCAGCAGCATGCGACCCGTTATTCTCTTATCCATCGGTTACAGCGCCTCGCAGCCGGGCATCAATACGGGAACTGGCGGTAATAGCGCCGGATCTCCATGGGATGGCGGTTGATCTGCTCCATGTGGGCGTCAATGCGCTGGGTGACGGCGTGGGTCACCAGATGGGAAATGTCACCCCGGAACGCAGGGCTGATGCCGGTGAGGGGGTAGTCGGCAGCGTCGATAATGGTGTAATTGCCGCAGACCCGGGGCAGGAAGTTCTTCACACGCTCCGACAGCGGACGCTGGGCGTCCTCGCCCATAAAGAGGGTCACGGGCGTGTCCTTGTCCACGATCTCCAGCGTACCGTGGAAGAACTCGGCGGCATGGATAGACTTGCTGCGCAGCCAGTGCTGCTCCTCCCAGTAGCACATGGCGTAGGAGTAGGTGGAGCCGTACTGGTTGCCCGCGCCCACGAAATAGTGCATGGCGTCATTGCAGTGCCGCTCCGCAAAGGTCCGGCCGAAGTCGTCCGCCGCCTTCTCCGTCTCCACCAGCGCCTGGGGCAGATAGCGATCATACTCGGCGTACTGCTGCTCGTACTGGGGGAAGTCTCCGGCCAGCTGCATCAGGCGGTCCGCCAGCATGAAGAACTTCAGCTGCTCGTTCTGGGGATAGCGGATGGCGTAGTCGCTGAGCTTCTCCAGCGGGGTATCGGCGGGGTCCACGAAGCCGATGACCACCGCGCCCTGCGCCTTGGCCTTCTCCACCGCCGCCACCACCTCCTGCGTGGTGCCGGTGACGGAGGACAGTACGATCACCGTGTCTTTGCCGATGCGGCGGTTGCCGGTGGTGTTGTACAGCGCGGCGTTCTGCGCGATGATCTCCATGCCGCTGTACTCCTGCACATGGTTCTGGGTCTGCAGCGCGGAGGCGTAGGTGCCGCCGATGCCCAGATAGCAGATGTTTTTATAGCCGCGGCCCGCCACATCCGCCGCGATGCCCTCGATCTCCTTACGGATGGCCAGCGCACCGGCCACGCTGTCCAGCTGCTTCTGCTCGTCAAATTTTATCATAGCTTCCTATCCTTTCTGTTTCAGAATGATCCGATCATTTTTTTGTAGCCCGACGGCTACCGTACATCGTTATCATAGCATAACGCATACGGCCACGCAGGAAAAAAAACTGCACATTTCAGGAAAAAAGCTGTCGGTTTTGCATATGCCGACAGTGGAAGTCTTGCGTGGATTTTGTGCTTTGTGCTATAATTCTGTCACTATCGGACAAGGAGGTCAGTACAGAATGGAGCTGGGACTTTTTACCTGCGGCTACCAGTATACGAATATAGAGTCGGCCTTTATTGACGCGGCGGCCTTCGGCTATGATTTTATCGAGCTGTGGGGCGGACGGCCCCACGCATGGGCGCCGGATATGGACGCCGGACGCGTCGCACAGCTGCGGGAGCTTTCCGCCCGGTACGCCGTGCCCATCCGCGTCTACACGCCGGAGCACAACGGCTATCCCTACAACTACATGCTGGGGGACGAGGGACAATGGGAGGACTGCATGCGCTATCTGGCCCGCAGCATGGAGGTATCCTCCCGGCTGGGTGCGTCCCGTACGCTGATCTCCGTGGGGCACGGCGGCCATACGGAGCCGGCGCAGCGCCGGGCGCGGCTGCTGCGCTCGCTGCGCCGGCTGGCATCGGAGGCGCGGCAGGCCGGGCAGGTCATCCTGCTGGAGCCGCTGTCGCAGTTCGAGTCCAACACCTGCACCACCGCGGCGGAGCTGGCAGAGGTACTGGCAGAGCTGAACGACCCCTGCGTGCTTCCCATGTGCGACGTGGTGGCCTCCTTCGTACAGGGGGAGACAGCGGAGACGCTGTACCGGCTCACCGGCGGGACCATGGCGCACCTGCACATTGCGGACAGCGACGGCCGCAGCGAAAACCATCTCCTGCCGGGAGACGGAGTACTCCCCCTGCGGGAGCAGCTGCAAGCGCTGCGGCGGGCCGGATATGACGGCGCGGCCACCATCGAGCTGGTGTCCATGTATACGGACGATCCCACTTATTACGCAAAATGCGCCATAGAAAGGGTGAGAGAGCTGCTATGAAACGGATCGGATGCGTGGGCGATAACTGTGTGGATCACTACCGTCAGACAGGCGAGGATCATTTCGGCGGCAACCCCGTCAACGTGGCCGTCTACACCCGCCGTCTGGGCGACGGTATCTCCTATGTGGGGGCGGTAGGGACGGACGGACGCGGCGCAGCCCTGCTGGACGCGCTGCGCGGCCGGGGCGTGGATGTCAGTCATGTCCATGTGGACGAGGGCAGTACCGCCGTGACCTATGTGGAGCATATCAACGGCGACCGCGTTTTCGGGGACTACGACGAGGGTGTCATGGCCCAGTTTGCCCTGACGGAGGAGGACATCGCCTTTCTGGGCGGTCACGCGCTGGTGGTCAGCGGCCTGTGGGGACACGCGGAGGGATATCTGGCCCGTATCCGGCAGGCCGGTGCGGTCACAGCCTTCGACTGCTCAGACCGGCCGGAGGATCCGGCGGCGCAGACGGCGCTGCCCTGCACGGACATCGCCTTCTTCTCCGACGACGGCTCAGACGATGAAGCGCTGCGGCAGCGGCTGCGGCAGCTGGCGGCGCTGGGGCCGCGCATCGTGGTGGCCACCCGGGGGAGCCGGGGCAGCATGGCCTATGACGGGCAGCGGTTTTACGGGCAAGGCATCGTGCCGTGCCGGGTGGTGGACACCATGGGCGCGGGCGACAGCTTTATCGCCGGGTTCCTCCACAGCTGGCTGGAGGGCCTGGACATCCCCGGCTGCATGGCCTCCGGAGCGCAGTGCAGCGCCGTGACGCTGGCCTATGAGGGCGCCTGGTGATGTGGGCGGCATGTATACAGAAAGGGCGTGATCTCCACGCCCTTTCTGTATTTCCTGTCTGTATTTATTGGAGCAGCAAGGCAGCCTCCGCAGGAAACCTGCGGAGGCTGCCTTGTTTTCTCCCCCTGTGCGGGCGGTCAGTCCCAGCTCTGGTCCCAGTCCGGCCCCCAATCCGTGCCGGGATCGTACACCGGAAACTCCCAGCCCGCGGCATACACCTTTCCATTGGCGTCATAGGCACGGCCGTCCTGGCCCACGGCGTAGCCCTCCGGTACGGCAAAATACTCCGCGCCGTCGTAGTACCACAACCGCCCGCCGTCCTCCGAGAACCCCGCCTGCGTCAAATCGGCATAGGCCGCGGCATCGCCGTCGCGGTAGAACACACCGGAATAGCTGCCGTCTGGCGCCTGGGTCTCGCTGGCCGTGACGTACAGCGCCAAGCTGCTGCCGTCCTGACTGAGCCGCGGATAGGCGAAGCCGTTCAGAAAGAGGTACGGCCCCCTGCCGTCCTCCCTGTCGTAGATGGTGCCGCTGGCCAGCCCCTCCGGTGAACAGGCGATATACTCCCATCGCGCTGTGTCAATGAGCAGCGTCTCCCCCAGGGCGTTCTGCCACATGCCGTCCAACCGGCTCAGCGGTATCTCCGGCAGATCGCTGTCGGCGGGGACATAACTCACGCCGTCCAGCTCCCCCATGCTGCCCTCCAGGCTGCGCAGGGTAAAGCCGCTGCCGCTGCGGGCCAGCAGGTACGAACCGTCACCGTACCGCAGCAGCACCTGTCTATTCCCGATGTCCCACAGATCCCCCTGACCCGTGCGGCCATACCATGTGCGATAGGTATACAGCGCCTCATCCGCCCGCAGGGCCAGCATACCGCCGTCCTCACCCTGCCAGGTGGTGCAGTCCTCCGCCAGATCCTCCCAGCGCAGCCACTCCGCCGTCACGGTGGAGCCGGATTCCTCCGGCTGGAACACGTACTCCCCGGTGTCCGCGTCCCAGAACCACACCATCCACACGTCTCCCCCCTCGGAATCGGTGAAGGTCATGCCCACATCGCCATTGCCATCGCCATTCCGGTCGGCAAAGTCAATAGCGGCAAAGGTGTCCCAGGGGTCCTGCACGTCCATGGGATACACCACCTGTCCGAACAGCTCCTGGTCCGCGCTGTCGCGGTAAAACACAGCGTCTCCCTCATGGACGCATACCAGCACATCGGTATCCGCGCCGGAGCGCGAGATGGTACCTGCGGCCTGCACCACACCGGTGGTGCGCCAGTCGCCGCCGGATAGATCCTGCCCACAGGCGCTGAGCGCCACTGCCGCGGCGATCAGCAGCGGCATCAATATCTTTTTCATAGTCCGCTCCTCTCCACACATAAAAAAATCCACCGTACTTATTGTACGGTGGATCGCTTTTCTCCACTACTAACCAAAGGTTAGTGCTGTGTCATTTCCACAAGCCGCTTGCGCTTGGTGCGGGTATCGCCCTCGATGAACAGCTTGGCGTAGATGCGGTTGACGTACTGCTTCACGCTGCCCTCCGACAGATAGAGCTTCTCCGCGATCTCGCGGTTGCTGAGCCGCGCCGCGGCCAGCATGGCGATGTCCCGCTCCCGCGGCGTCAGCACGTGGAAGGCCATCGGCACCGCGCTGCGCTGCCGCACCGATGCGCACCGCGCCTCGTACCGCCGCCCCAGCTCGATCATATGCGGCACATCACCCCGCTGGGGCATGTCCGCCAGCAGCGGCGCCAGATAGCGGTAGTTCTCCACCACCGGCATCACCAGTCCGTCCGCCGCTGCATCCTGCAGCACCTGCTCCAGAAGGCCGCGGGCTTCCGCCCGCCGCCCCAGCATCTCACAGGCTCCCGCCGTCTGGAGCTGCACGTGCATGGCCACCAGCGCGTAGTGCATGGCGTCACACACCGCCAGCAGCTGCTGGCTGCGGCCGATGACCTCCGCATAAACCCCCTGGGCCAGGTACACCTGGTTCTCAATGAGCTCCATCATGGGCTTTCCCGGCGCCAGATACCGCACCGACGCCAGCCGGTGCTCCCGAAACACCTCCGGAATGCTCTCCGTCTCGCCGATCAGCGCGTGGTAGTAGGCATCTGTACTGTTCAGGATATTCAGCCACGCCGCGTTGTGCTGGCACAGCGGCTCCCTGCGCCGCTGGTCAAAGTCCTGCCGCGGCGTCTCGCCGGTACACAGACTCAGCCGCCACGCCAGATGGTCGCAGCACAGGGCCATGTTCTCCTGTCCGTTGTCCCGGATCTGGGCGTAGGCGCCGGCCAGTGCGATCCGGGCATCGTCCAGCTGGCCCCGCAGGAACGCGGCCTCGCCCCGCATGATGTGCTCCGCCCCCTGTCCGTGGCCGTTGGTAACACAGTAGTAGTGGGGCATGCACTCGTCCATCTCCGCCAGCTCGCAGTCCAGCCGACCCGCCTGCCGATGGAACATCATCAGCACCGACGGGGACCCGAAGGTCCAGCCGCCCTGCCGCCGGATACTCACCGCCGGACGGGACATCTGGGCGCTGGCGCTGCGGTGCAGGCGGCTCATGGCGCTGATGTCGTTGTAGCAGAGAAAACTCAGAATGAGGTCGCATTCGCCCAGCAGGTTGCCGCGTTCTTCTTCGGACAGCTCCGGGTGCTCCTCGATGGCCGTTAGCAGCAGCGCCTTCAGCTCCAGCATTTTTGGGATTTGCCGCCATGTGAACATCCGGCGCATCAGTACCAGAATGGCGAAAGGATAGGCCTTGAGCGTTTCGGCGGGGCATTTTTCCAGCGCGTCGAGTACGTCCTCGGGCTTCAGCGACGCAAGCAAAATGCCCGCATCGCTGCGGATGACGCGCAGCAGCGCGTCGTAATTCTCGCTCTTCCTGTAAGCGGCAATGGCATGGAGATACTGCCGGTGCTGCTCATACCAGAGGCCGAAGCGCTCCCAATAGAGCCGCTGTGTTTCAGCTTCCATTGCCAAGAAGCAACATTCGGCGCACTCCTTCATCATGTGGTGAAAGCGATAGGTCACACCGTCCGGCAGGTGCGTGACAAAGGCGTTCTGCTCCGTCAGCACAGAGAGAATTTGCCCCGCGTCCCCGTTGCCTGTGACGCACTGCGCCATTTCAACGGTAAATTCATCAGCAAGTCCCATGACAGCGAGAAACTCCCGCTGTTTTTCCGGAAGGGGATCGATCATGGCGGCGGTAAAGGTGGCGTAGATGTCGGAATGGCGGCTGGGCAGCACGCCGCGCTCGGAGAGCGTGCGCAGATTCAGATAAACGGCGGAGAACCACCCCTCGCTGGAATAGAGAAGGCTCTCCACCTGCGCGTCGGAAAGCTCCGTGCCGCAGCGGTGGGCATAGACGGCCAGCTCCGTATGATTGAGACGCAGTTGATCCGTGCCGATCTGATAGACCCTTGCCCCCAGCCGCACCGCCTCCGCAGC
>ENA-ORRQ01002654-ORRQ01002654.1-human-gut-metagenome-genome-assembly--contig:-NODE-2654-length-11359-cov-3.225142_pt1 | contig 11359 bp, 8 predicted proteins | sample MGYA00242177_ERZ509138 | MGnify/ENA primary metagenome ERZ509138 (study PRJEB26280, sample SAMEA2338628) | human gut metagenome | biome: human gut; feature: human-associated habitat; material: faeces...
CGACGACTCGGCCAACCGCCGCATCAGCATCCCGGAGGCTTTCCTCGCCACCGACGGTATCCTGACGCTGTACCTCAACGTCATCCGCGGCCTGACCGTGTACCCGAAAATGGCCGAAAAGCATCTGGCGGACGAGCTGCCGTTTCTCGCGACGGAGAACATCCTTATGTACTGCGTCAAGGAAAAGGGCGGCGACCGGCAGACCCTGCACGAGGCCATCCGGCAGCACAGCGTCGCCGCCGGCAAAGAGGTCAAACTCAATGGCGGCAGCAACGACCTGCTCGAGCGCATTCTTGCCGACCCGATCTTCGGGCTCACGCGCGCCGAGCTTCAAAAACTAGTTGACCCCCATGCCTTCACCGGCATGGCCGTACACCAGACCGAGACGTTCCTGCGCGAGCAGGTCACGCCGGTCCTGAACAAATATACAACACTGCTCGGATGCGACGCATCCGTAAACGTGTAAAAGAAACAGGAGGTTTCTCAACAATGCTGACATCCATCGTAGGCATCAACTGGGGCGACGAGGGCAAAGGCCGCATGGTCGACCTGCTCAGCCAGAAGTACGACGTCGTCGTGCGCTATCAGGGCGGCAACAACGCCGGCCACACCGTCATCAACGACAAGGGCAAGTTCGTGCTCAATCTCATGCCGAGCGGCATCCTGCGCGACGAGACCGTGAATGTGCTCGGCCCCGGCATGGTCATTGATACGGAGCACATGTTCCATGAGGTCGAGCGTCTGCGCGCCGGCGGCATCACCATCACGCCGGAGCACCTGAAGATCAGCGACAAGGCCGTCATCTGCATGCCGTACCACAAGCTGCTCGACTGCCTGGAGGAGGATCGTCTGGCGGACAAGAAGTTTGGCTCCCCCCGCCGCGGCATCTCCCCCGCCTACTCGGACAAGTACATGAAAAAGGCGCTGCGCATGGGCGAGCTCGCCGACCGCGACGCACTCAAGGCCCGCCTGGCCGACATTCTCGAGTGGAAGAATCTCTTCATCGTCAACGGTTATCACCACGATCCCATCGACCTCGACGAGATGATGGACTGGATCGACACCTACGCCATGCCGTTCAAGGACTACGTCTGTGACACGACCGACTACCTCTCCGAGGCCATCGAGGACAACAAGTCCCTGCTCTTTGAGGCCCAGCTCGGTGCGCTGCGCGACATTGACTACGGCATCTATCCGTACACCTCCGGCTCTTCGACCATCGCGGCCTACGCTCCCATCGGCGCGGGCATCCCGGAGGCGCGGCTCGACACGATCATCGGCATCATGAAGGCCTACTCCACCTGCGTAGGTGAGGGCCCATTCACCTGCGAGATGTTCGGTGACGAGGCCACCGCGCTGCGTGACGCCGGCGGCGAATACGGCGCCGCGACCGGCCGTCCGCGCCGCGTGGGTGGGTTTGACGTGGTCGCCTCCCGCTACGGCGTGAAGATGCAGGGCTGCACCAGCATCGCGCTGACGAAGCTCGACGTGCTGTCCTACCTGGACAAGATCCCCGTGTGCGTCGCCTACGACATCGACGGTGAGCGCGTGGACCGCTTCCCCATCGGCGTGAAGCTGGCCAAGGCCAAGCCCGTTTACGAGTATCTGCCCGGCTTCCACTGCGACATCTCCGGCTGCCGCACGGTGAGCGACCTGCCGAAGGAAGCGCTCGACTACGTGCACTATCTGGAAGCCGCCGTCGGCTGCCGCATCAAGTACGTCTCCGTCGGCCCTGACCGCGACGCGTACATCAAGATGTTCTAAAACGCATATCGAACACGGCGCTCTGCTGCGGCAGAGCGCCGTGTTTCTTTCCTGCATCTGCGGTTGCCTTTTCCGGCGTTTGGCCTTACAATGGGAAGCAAAGCCATACGCCCATCACCATCAGATCGGAGGAATACCATGCGAAAACGACTGCTTTCCATTTTGCTTCTGTGCGCGCTGCTGGCCGGCAGCGCCTCCGCCGCGCAGCTCCCGGCGGAGAACGCTGTATCTCCTGATGTGCTCTCCGCCGGCGAACGGATCACAGGCGCCGGTATCGATGTCAGCCAGTATCAGGGTGTGATCGACTGGGACACCACGGCGCAGTATATTGACTTTGCCATCATTCGCTGCGGCCGCGGCAGTGACCTGACCGCGCAGGACGACACGAAGTGGGCCGTCAACCCCGCCGCATGCGAGCGGCTCGGCATCCCGTACGGTGTATATCTATACTCTCTCGCACAGACCGACGAGGAGGCGCGCAGTGAGGCTGCGCACGCTCTGCGCCTGCTCGACGGCAAGCACCCGCAACTGCCGGTGTACCTCGACCTGGAGGACAGCGGCATCCGTGACAACTGCACAAAGGCCGAGGTCCTGCGCCACGCGACCATCTTCTGCGAGACGCTGCAGGCCGCAGGCTATTCGGTCGGCGTGTACGCCAACCGCTACTGGTGGACGACCACACTGGACGACCCGGCCTATGACCAGTGGGACCGCTGGCTCGCCGTCTGGGCCGCCGAGACCGGCTACAGCGGCAGCTACAGCACGTGGCAAAACAGCAACAGCGGCCGCATCCCCGGCATCCAGGCGAACGTGGATCTCGACCTGCGGTACGGTGCGTCGCTGCGCGCGGACCACACGCATGATTACCGGATCACGGAGCACGTCGCGCTGACGTGCACGGACTTCGGCCAGAACGTCTACACGTGCGTGGGCTGCGGTGCCTCCGTGACGCAGCCCCTGCGCCCGCTCGGCGGCGAGCACGTGTGGGACGGCGGAACGGTCGTCCAACAGGCGAGCTGCGCGGGTGACGGTGTGCGGCGCTATACGTGCACGCGCTGCGGCACGACCAGAACGGAGACCATCCCCGCGCCCTCCTGCTCCAGCAAAGACCTGACGGATGTCCCCGCGCCCGACAACTGGGCACATGCAGGCATTGACTACTGCGTGCGCAGCGGGCTGATGTCCGGCGTCGGCGGCGGCCGCTTCGACCCGAAGGGCACGACCACACGCGCGCAGGTCGTACAGATCCTCTATAATCTCGCAGGCGGACCGAAGGCCGCCGGCACCACACCGTTTACGGATCTGACGCAGGACTGGTACAAGGATGCCGTCCTCTGGGCCTATCAGGCCGGCGTCGTGGCCGGGACGAGCGCGACGACCTTCGCCCCCGAGGCCCCGGTGACACGCGAGCAGTTCGCTGTTCTGCTCATGGAATATGCAAGCCGGGTACTGAAGCCGGCGCGTACTTGGACACCCGCGGACCTGAGCCGCTTCCCGGACAGTGGCAGCGCGTCCGACTGGGCGCGGGATGCGCTGGCAGACGCGGTCGCGCTCGGGCTGATCTCCGGCACGACCGACGGCAATGGCACCGCCTGGCTGAGTCCGCAGAGCAACGCTGCGCGCGAGCAGTCCGCCGCCATCCTGACGGCATTTTGTGAAAACGTAAAATAAACAGCAAAAAACAGCCCTCCGCATGTGCGGAGGGCCGTTTTTTTCATCCATTGTTTCAGCCGATGCCGCCGAGGATCGCCCCGGCGATCAGCGCCACAAGCACACTGGCGCAGTAGACATATTTGCCGGCCGGATAATACCAGCCGCCGATGGGCTTGCGCGCGCCGAGGTTGACGCTCTCGAGCACGAGCTTCTTGCCGCCGATCCAGAAGAACATGACCGCCGCGAGCAGCGCGCCCAGCGGACAGATGTAAATGGACACGACGTCCATCCACTGCGACACGATGGCCTGAATGCACAGCGCGACGGCGAGGCCGATCACGTGGATCACCGCCGTGGCCGGCACGCGCTTGAGGCCGAACCGCTCCTGCAGGGACGCGACCGGCGCTTCATAGAGGTTGATGATTGACGTGACACCCGCAAAGGCCACGCAGACAAAAAACACCATCGCCACGATGCGGCCGCCCGCCATGCCGTTCATGACATGGACAAGGTAGATGAACATCAGGCCCGGGCCGCCGGCGTCGAGCTGCGCGCCGCCCGCCGCCATGGCGGGAATGATGACGAATGCCGCCAGCAGCGCCGCGATCGTATCAAAGAGCGCCACGTTGCGCGCAGAACTCGGGATGCACTCGCTCTTGCTGAGGTAAGAGCCGTAGATGACGCTGCCGTTGCCCGCAACGGACAGTGAGAAGAACGCCTGACCGAACGCATAGATCCAGACATAGGGGTCAAGCAGGCCCGCGGGCTTGATGGTGAAGATATACCGATAGCCGCCCGATGCGCCGGGCAGCGTGGCCACGTAGATACCCAAACCCACAAACAGCAAAAACAGAATCGGCATCATGATCTTATTCGCCTTTTCAATGCCGCCCGCGATGCCAAACGACATGATGACAAAGCTCACCGCGACCGCGACGACGACCCAGACATTCGCACCCCACGCGCTGGCGGTGGCGTTGAAGCTGCCGACGATCGCGTCCATGTCCTGCCCCATGGCGGACAGGCCGCCGTCAAACGCCAGGAATGTATACTTGAAGATCCAGCCCATGACGCAAGTGTAGCCAATGGCCAGCGCCAGAGAGCCGAGCACCGGAATATAACCGACCAGTTCGCCGGGCCGGCGCTTGCCCCAGCGCGCCTCGGTGCACATGCCGAAAGCATCGACCGGTCCCGCACCGGCTGCACGGCCGAGCGCGAACTCCCCGATGACGCCAGTGGAACCGATGAGAATGACAAACAGGAAATACGGCAGCAGAAAGGTCATGCCGCCCCACTTGGACACCAGCGTTGGAAAGCGCCAGATGTTGCCCATGCCGACGGCCGAGCCGATACAGGCGATGATGAAGCCGCCGCGGCTGCGAAAGCCGTCGCGTTTGCTGACGTTGGCGTCGTTACCCATAATGTTGTTTCCTTTCACGCACTCAGGCACAAATTGGTTTGATTATACCGCAAAACCGGCCGCGCCGCAACTATTGTTTGTGGAATCCGCCGGATATGCCGCACGGAAAGGGCCTCACTCCCCCGGCAGGCCCAGCACAAGCGCTTTCGCTTCCAGATAATTGCGCGCCCGCTCCGGAACGCAATGCAAAAACTCCTGAAAAATGGCCTCATCACTGTACTGGAAATACTGCACGTGCGCAAAGTCGTTCTTGTGGAACCAGAAGAAATTCTCTTTTTCTTTCTGGGAAAGTACACGTGTGGAGCAATATACGACCGCGGCCGAGGTACTCCAGTTGACCGGGACCTGCACGATTTCAAACTCGACGCAGTCGGTCCACAAAAGCCGGTATGTGTTTTTTTGCCAATAGGTTGTCATGCCTTCTGCATCTACCGTGTATGCAGCCGAAAACGTGCCCTTCAAGACCATATAAAGGGACGAAAACAAGCAAGTCGCTCCAGCAACCACAGGGAGCAGCGCGAGCACAAACACCACACCATATTCTGAATCAGTAGGTCCCGTTATGCATTGTATAAAAATCCACACACAAATAGTTGTTAAGACCAAGGAGAAGATAAACGCAAATACAAATAGTCCAGTGTAGAAAGCAGAAACTTTTCGTTTTTTCATTTCCGGCCGCGCATTCTCGCGGCAGCTGTCCACGCCCGCATGCTGCATGCGCGCCCCTCCTCTCTGCGACACATTTTTAGGATAGTATATTACAGCGTTTGCGCATTTTCAACCGCCTCACACCGGCAGAACCGACCGGCCATGCGATTTTCCATTCCCAACACGCGGGTTTTGTGCTATACTGGTGACGTAGGGCCGCCGCGCGGCATGCGCATGCGGCAAAAAACGATGAGGGAGAACACTTTATGAAGGTCACCAAACACCGCCTATGGCTCTGCGCGCTGCTCGTCTGCATGGTGATTTCCGTCTTTGCCGGGATCACCGCGCCGACGGCCATGGCAGCGAACATCTCCAGCACCGACTGGATGGAAACCGTGCCCGACGAGACCAAGCTCAGCAATATGTCAATTCCCGGCACACACGACAGCTGCACGCAGTATGTGGACATGCGCTACATCTTCCAGTGCCAGGACGCGGGCGTCGCCACGCAGCTGATCTACGGCTACCGCTATCTGGACATGCGGCTGGTGCTCGAACAGAAGCACGACCAACAAACGCTGGTGCTCAAGCACAACATTGCGCGCTGCAAGACCTCCAACTCTCCGTTCGCCGGGACACTCACGCTTGACGACGTGCTGCGCGATGTCTATGCCTTTCTGGACGCTCACCCCACCGAAACGATCATCCTGTGCATGAAGGCGGAAAACAGCAAGGATGACGTTGCAGACGTTCAGAGCGCCCTGTATGAGCGCATCGACACAGACCCGGACCGCTGGTACCTGAAAAACGAGATCCCAACGCTGGGCGAGGTGCGCGGAAAAATCGTCCTCGCCACGCGGTTTGACGACAAGTTGACGGTCGGCAGCGAGCGGTGCGGCCTGTACTTCAGCTGGGCCGATCAGGGCGACCGCACCGTTCTGGACGACCCCACCGCGAGCTCCGCAATCAATGGACGCGAAACACTGTGCGTGCAGGACCGCTACAATTATGACACGGACGATAAAATCAGCGCCATCCGAACCTGTCTGGATAACAGCCAGGCGGCCGAGGACACGTTTTTCCTGAACTTCACGTCCACGAGCGGCAGTGGGAAAATCGGCCACCCGAAGGAATACGCCAAGCGCATCAACCTCGACCTCTATGACTACGACTGGCAGGCTGGAACGGCCTATGGTGTCGTCATTGTAGACTTTGCGCCGAAAAAGATTGCCGAGAAGATCTATCAGACGAATTTCCAGCCCGCGCAGTAACGTGCGCGTCCTACCGATCCAAAAAAGTCCTTTGCGTGCAGAGTATGCGCACGCAAAGGGCTTTTTGCATGGATTTGCCCTTGTTATACTTGCCTCGCGTTTCTTTCACGCCATGTCTTTTCCCCTTGCGCCGCAGCACTTTCAGATTTCCGTTCACGAGATATTTTTCGTATATCCAACGGTATATCGTGCGCCAGCTCGGCATCTTCAAGCCGCACGGTGTGCAGGCAATTTGCTCCGGTGACCAGGTAGCTTTGCGCTTCTCGTTTCTGTACTCGATTGCTGCCTGCGACCGAAACATCCCGCGATGACAGTATGAGCGCCGAAGCAGATATTTTTTCTGATGCGCGCTTCCATGCTAAGATGTTTGCAGTTCATACGTGTCTCCTTTTGGTTTTTGCTTTTGTGGTGATTACATTCTACCAGAGATTCGTATGAACTTCTTTTCTTTTTTCTGCTGCACTTGATCGTATAATTCACCGGACTGTAATGACCGCACGGGGCTTGTGCCCCGCGCGGTTTTGTGCTACATTAAGAGAACATACACAGCGTGAATTTACACAGAAAGGCGGGAGCCCCATGGATGTTCTGCGTTTCAAACAGGCCAATTGCAAAAACTGCTACAAATGCGTCCGGTTCTGCCCGGTCAAGTCCATCCGCGTCTATCAGGGTCACGCACAGATCATTTCCAGCGACTGCATTCTCTGCGGCAACTGCGTGTCTGTCTGCCCGCAGCACGCGAAGGAGGACATCAGCGACGTCGGCCAGATCCGGGAGCTGATCGCCTCCGGAAAACAGGTCGTCGTAAGCGTCGACTCGTCGTACATCGCCTATTTTGATACCCCCGGTTTTCAGGGTATCGAAAAACCGCTCAAGGCGCTCGGATTCACGGCGGCACACGAAACTGCGGAGGGCGCCTATCTGGTCAAGAAGGAGCTGGAAAAGCTCGCCGCCCAGCCGGGCGATGCGCCGATCATCACCTCGGGCTGTTCGACGATCGTGCTCTATGTGGAAAAGCATCTGCCGGAGGCGCTGCCATATTTGGCTCCGGTGCTCTCCCCGATGCAGGCGCATGCCGTGCTGCTGCGCAAGCGTTATCCGGGCGCGACCATTGTCTACATCAGCCCGTGTATCTCCAAGAAGGAGGAGACGACGCGCTTTGAGAGCGTCGGTGCCGATTACGACATCACGTTCACGGAGCTTGAGGACTGGATGCGTGAGGCCGGTGTTGCTGTTAACCCCAACGTCCCGGCCGATGAGCCGATGCTTTCGCGCGGTTATACGATCACAAACGGCGTTCTGCACTCCATGTCGCTCGATTCCGGGCGCGATTATCTGTTCCTTGACGGTCTGGACGACAGCATCCAGACGCTCAAGAGCGTTGTCAATGGCGAGCTGCGCAACTGCTTCATCGAAATCGCCGCCTGTCACGGCAACTGCGTCGGCGGTCTAGCGTTCCGGCAGAAGCACACAAACCTGCTCGAATCGCGCCGCCGCGTGATCAAGAGCGCCGGTGGCGAAAGAAACTTCGACATTCAGGAGCCGGTGGATATGCACCGCGCGCTCATAGACAAGAAGCACCCGGTCGACTTACCGCCAGACTCTGTTATTAACGGGATCCTGCGCAAAATGGGCAAATTCAGCCCGGCGGATGAGCTCAACTGCGGTCTGTGCGGCTACCGCACCTGCCGCGACAAGGCCATCGCCGTCTATGAGGGCCGCGCTGAGATCAGCATGTGCATGCCATATATGAAAGAGCGTGCCGAGACCTACTCCGAGAAGATCATCAACGTCTCCCCGGAGGGCATTGTCACTGTCGGCAAAAAGCTGAAGGTCAAGCAGATCAACAAAGCGGCTTGCAAGATTTTCGGCATCAAGGATCCGGCGGACATCATCGGCTATCCGGTCTCGCGCATTATGGATGAGTATGATTTCGTGAAGATGATCAGCCAGGAGGAGACGCAGGTCACGGACGAGGTGTTCCTTGCTGATTATAACGTCTACCTCGAGCGTATTTTCATCTGTGACCCGGAGCGGACGCTTTTCACCTGCATCATGCGTGATGTGACGAAGGCGCGCCAGCGCCGCAACAAGATCCAGAAGACGAAGATCCACGCGGCCGATCTGGCGGATGACATCATCGCCAACCAGCTGCGCATCGTCCACGAGATCGCGAGCCTGCTCGGAGAGACGGCAGCGGAGACCAAGGTGGCGGTCCACGACCTGAAGGAGGCCATCATGCTCGATGAGGACGGCGACGATGATGCGTAAACGAATCAATCGCTGCAGGAACACGGTCTGGGACATCAGCGTCATCAGCCGCAACAAAAACGGGGAGACGCTCTGCGGAGATCAGTGCGCGCTCGAATGGGACGGAAACGATGCGACGGTCATCCTCTCCGACGGCCTCGGCAGCGGCGTCAAGGCCAACATTCTCTCCACGCTGACAACGACCATGCTCACGACCATGCTCAAGGGCAGCGTGCCCATTGACGAGTGCGTTACGACCGTGGCGGAGACGCTGCCCATGTGCAAGGAACGAAAGCTTGCCTATGCGACTTTCACAATCCTGCAGACGGCCGGCACCCGCGTGCGCCTGATCCAGTATGATAACCCGAACGCCGTATTTGTGCATAACGGTGCGATCACAAAATATAACTATTCCGTCAACTTTATTCAGGAAAAGGAGCTGCACGAGAGCTACCTGCATTTTGACGTGGGAGATATGCTCGTGCTCTTCAGCGACGGGGTGTCGGAGGCCGGACGCGGCGTGACGACGGACGCCGGCTGGGCGCAGCAGGATATTGAGGATTTTATCCTGCGCAACTATTCGTCTAACGTCTCCTCGCAGCGCATGGCGGCCAGCATCCTTTCGACCGTCAAGACCCTGGACATGGACGCCATGCATGATGATACGACCGTTGTTGTCGCGCGTCTGCGCGAGCGCTGTCCGGTCAACGTCATGATCGGGCCGCCCGAGCGCAAGGATGACGATCTGAGCACGATGCGCCTGTTTTTCGGCAAGGATGGCAAGCACGTTGTCTGCGGCGGCACCACAGCCAACGCTGTCGCGGCATATCTGGGCGTAAAGGTGCACACGCTGCCAGGCAGCGGCACGGAGGAGGTTCCGCCGATGAGCGAGATCCACGGCGTGGATCTGACCACCGAGGGTGTCGTAACCGTCAATGTGACGATGGAGCGCATCAAGGACTACCTCGCCGACGGCATGTACACACTCGAGCTCGCCCGCATGAAAGATGGCGCGTCCAAGCTTGCGCTCATGCTGCTCGAAGAGGCAACGGAGGTCAATGTCCTCTTTGGCAACGCGAGCAACCTCGCCCAGCAGGATACGGAGTTCAGCTTTGAGCGCAAGCTGCAATTGGTGCAGGAGCTGCGCGATATGCTGACCTTGGCCGGTAAAACAGTCAAAATGAGCATCTGCTGACAGGTGCAAATCATCACGGAGTGACCCAAACGAATGAAGATCCGAACTTTTTTTGCAGTATTGCTGTGTAAACTCGCGCGCGGCCTGCTGCGGCTGCTGCGCCGCGGCGGCACGGCGTTTCCCGGCCGGGTGGCGCTGAAGGTCTACCCGCAGGTGCTCGGCGTGCTCTCGCAGGGCGTGCGCGTTATCCTCGTCACCGGTACGAACGGCAAAACGACCAGCTCCCGCATGATCGAGCAGGCGTTCGCCGACGCGGGGCTCAATTACTTTGCCAACCGCTCCGGCGCGAACCTCATCTCCGGCATCACGGCGGAATTTGCCATGCACAGTACGCTGACCGGGCGGCCCAAGTGCCAGTTCGCCGTCATCGAGTGTGACGAGGCGGCGTCCAAAACGGTGCTCAAGTATCTCAAGCCGGAGGTCATCGTGGCCACGAACGTGTTCCGCGATCAGCTCGACCGCTACGGTGAGATCACGCACACGCTCAACAACATCCTCGAGGGCATCCACCACACGCCGGAGAGCACACTGTGCATCAATGCCGACTGTTCGCTCATCGCGTCCATCCCGGCACAGGTGCCGAACCCGGTCGTGCGCTTTGGCGTGAACGTGCCGCTCGGCGGCGACGACATGACGGAGATCTCCGACGCGCCGCACTGCATCCACTGCAAGGCAGAGTATGTCTATGACTACCGCACGTACGGCCATCTCGGCGCGTTCCGCTGCCCGAAGTGCGGCTACCACCGCGAGGATCCGCAGGTCGCCGTCACGGCGGTGCAGGACCTCGGTGTGGACACGAGCGACGTCACCATGTCTATCGGCGGGCGGGAATACGCCGTGCACATCAACCTGCCGGCGGCGTATAACGTCTACAATGCCGTCGGGTCGGCGGCGGCGCTGCACGCATTCGGTTTCGCACCAGAGGCGATCGTGCATGCGCTCGGCGCGTTCGGCTGCGGCTTTGGCCGCATGGAGAAGTTCGACCTGCGCGGCACGCCCGGACGCATGATGCTCGTGAAAAACCCCGCCGGCTGCAACCAGACCATGCGCTACCTTGCCGGACTGAACGAGGATGCGACGTTTGTCGTCTGTCTCAACGACCGGGACGCCGACGGCACGGACATCTCGTGGATCTGGGACGCGGACTTTGAGCGGCTC
>ENA-ORRQ01002661-ORRQ01002661.1-human-gut-metagenome-genome-assembly--contig:-NODE-2661-length-11347-cov-5.591658_pt1 | contig 11347 bp, 10 predicted proteins | sample MGYA00242177_ERZ509138 | MGnify/ENA primary metagenome ERZ509138 (study PRJEB26280, sample SAMEA2338628) | human gut metagenome | biome: human gut; feature: human-associated habitat; material: faeces...
TTCGAGCCCCTCCCAGGTCACACGATTTACTTATTGGAAAGATGGCAGAGTGGTCGATTGCGGCGGTCTTGAAAACCGTTGAACTGAGAGGTTCCCGGGGTTCGAATCCCTGTCTTTCCGCAGAGAGTCCTGTAAGGCGAAAGTTTTACGGGATTTTTTGTTTTTGAGGCGTTTGTCCGGGCACAAACGGAAAGAGGTAGCGGGCATCGCTAGAATGAGAAAGTGTATAATAATATGGAAACAGGATCATTGCGGATAAGTGATATACGGCCGGATTTTATCTATATGATGGAACAAGCCGTGAAAGCCCCATCGGGGCATAATACCCAACCTTGGTTGTTTCGTGTGCAAAAGGATAGGATACAGATTCTTCCGGATATGAGTAAGTCCCTTCCGGCCGTAGATCCGGATAACCGTGAGTTATTTATTAGCTTAGGATGCGCCACCGAGAATCTTTGCATTGCGGCTGAGGCAAAAGGATATACTCCGCTACCGTTTTTTTCAGGATCGGGGGAGATCACCGTACTCTTGTCGGAGGCATCGATGATTAAGGAGACGAGTGGGCTTATCGAGGAAATTTCGGTGAGACAGACGAATCGAGGCATATATTCCGGGGAAATGATTCCATCGGATCAACTGAGCTATTTGAGGAATACGCCTTTGGAGGAAAATATCAGTCTGCATTTGTGGTCGAAAGGAGAGTGGGAGTTCGATACGCTTTCTTCTTATATATTTGCGGGGAATAACTGGCAAATGAACGATCGTCTGTTTAAGCGAGAGCTGAAATCATGGATGCGTTTTAATAAGAATCATGTACGAGCTACATCGGACGGCCTGAGTTATGCGGTGTTCGGGGCGCCGAACCTTCCCCGTCTTATCTCAGAGACAATCATGGGAAGTGTCTTGAAAGCCGGCATACAAAATAGGGGAGACAAGAAGAAGCTGGACTCTTCTTCTCATTTAGCCTTGTTCGCCTTACGGATAAATACGCTACCGGAATGGTTTGCGCTAGGCCGGAGTTTGCAACGTTTTCTTTTGAGAGCTACGGAAAAGAATATCGCTTTCGCCTTTTTGAACCAGCCTTGTGAGGTGCGTGATCTTTCCGGTTTGCTGGCGAAAGACTTGTCTTTCACCAACGAGATTCCAGCCTTGATCCTCCGTCTGGGATACGCCAAGCGGAAAATGCCGTACTCACCTCGAAAGTCTTGGCGTGAGAGGCTGGTTCCGTAATGGTTAAGTCAGATAGCGAGTACCCTCGTTCATGCCAGCCTGCACGGGATATGCCAATACGAAACTGTTTGCCTGGAAGTATTTGTTGAGGTACTTGGGGATACGGGCCATGGCGGGAGCGTAGGAAAGTCCTTCCTTGCGGCTAAGGATAATCCACATCGTGTCGTCCGGTTTTATATCCCGGAAAACGATCAGGAAGTCATCCCAGTCGTTGAATTCGATATAACTGGCTTCTCCGCTTTTCTTGGCTAATAATTTCTTTAAGGCATTCAAGGTCGCTTCCGAACCGTAAAAGACTGTCGCTGCACCTGTGTTCTGGGTCACGTTTCGTAACCGGAAGATGATTTGGTTGAAACCGATTTCTTTTTCGGCCAATTCCGGGATGATGATCAGATGCCGTCTAACGGTAGAGATGGGTTGTGCGGGCTTGTATATGAATGTACTTACACTACTTTCCGCCAATACACTTTCCACGATATGGCCTAGGAAGGCCGCCGGTATATCTTTTTCCTTGTGCAATCCCACTACCAGATCTGTGATCTCCTGCTCTTTTACCACGCTGGCGATAGCATTCGATACGCTTAAGTCATATCTTAATAAATCTTTCATCCGGGTATCCGTGGCGGCAGCCGTATTGACTGCGGTCTGTAGAACCCTGCGGGATTGTTTTAACGCTTTCTCGTCTGAATGATGGTTATCTATCACTTTTAGGGCAAACAAGCCGTTCTTGTTTTGGGGAGATTTGATCGCCAAGCTGAGGTTGACCAGCTCTTCCACGGTCTCTTCATTGCTGACTGGTATCAAGATATGCTCTGATTCTTTTTTGTTTTCCTCCTTATCGGATATATCTTGGGCCGCTATGTTATGAGCGCCTTTTTGGGCGGCGAAAGAGGCGATGGTGCAAGTGACAAGTATCATCAGGATCGTACCGTTCAACACGCTCTCATTTAATAACCGGATTGGTTCCCCATTAGCGTCTGTTCCGGTGATTACGTTATATCCGACCATCACGGCGGCCAATGTAGCGGCGGCTTGTGCGTTACTTAGGCCGAAAATAACGCTTCGCTGATCCGTGGACAGATGGAAAGTCTTTTGGGTCATCCAAGCGGCTATGTATTTGGCGGCCGTAGCTACGATAATCATGATAAGCCCAACTTTAATGGTCTCGAAACTGGTAAAGAACGTACGATAATCTATTAACATACCTACGCCCAACAAGAAGAATGGGATGAATATGGCATTTCCTACGAACTCTACACGATTCATCAAGGGTGAGCTTTGCGGGATAAGGCGATTTAGGGCTAGTCCGGATAAGAACGCCCCGATGATCGCCTCCATACCCGCTACCTGAGCTAGGAAAGATCCCAGAAATACCATCACCAGCACGAATATATACTGTGATATATTATCGTGTACATGCTTAAAGAACCAACGCCCAATGAAAGGGAAACCGAATAATACGATTAATGCGAATATCAAGATGGAAACGCCCAGACGAATCCAAAACATATCGTTGACCTGTCCGGTGGCCATGCCGACAATGATCGTTAGGACGAGCAATGCCAAGGTATCAGTGATCATCGTTCCTCCTACGGTGATACTGACAGCTTTGTTTTTGCTGATACCCAGTTTGCTGATAATCGGATAGGCGATCAATGTATGGGAGGCGAACATACTGGCGAGTAAAACGGAGGTCAATACGTTGAATCGCAGGACCCATATTCCGACAACCGTTCCTAGGATCATCGGAATGAGGAATGTGTACATGCCGAATACTAGGCTTTTCGTACTATTTCTCTTAAAGTCCGCCATATCGATTTCCAATCCGGCGAGAAACATGATATAAAGCAATCCCGCCGTCCCGGACAAGATAATGCTGCTATCCCGTAATACGAGATTAAAGCCGTGCGGTCCGATAATTGCGCCGGCAATGATCAGTCCAAGCAGGTGAGGGATTCTCAGCTTGTTTAATAAAAGGGGAGCGGCCAGGATAATTAAAAGAATCAAGAGAAATTTTAATACCGGGTCCGCTAAGGGCAATGTGAAATCTATTGTCGAGGCTAATACCATATGCGTAATTTTTTCGTTATAATTTGAAACAAAAATAATAAGAATTTGCGGAGATTGCAGCGTTTACGCCAACTTTGCATCTTCTTTTATAGATAACAATGAATGTGTGAGTTTTATAAGTTAAAGTATATGTAAATCTTGGGACATTAGCGTGAACCGATTATATTTGTACATACATTGCATTGAGTTTATTGTTATAAAACTAAAAAGCGTTTAAACCCTTTGCATAAAAGGGTGTCAAACATGAAAAGAGAAAAATATTTATTTAATGTAGAGGAGAAACAAATATGAAACCCATGAAATTAACATCTTTAGTGATGATGCTTCTGATCGCGTTTAGTGCCGCGGCTCAGGAGGAGTTCTTTGATGATGTGTATTTCTCTTCCAAAAACAAGAAAAAGAAAGAACAGGTTGAAGAGAAAAAGGTTGTTCAGCCGAAACAGGAGTCTAGGGCCCTGGTCGCTACAGCCAAGAGCCCAGCTTCTTCAGACAGCCGGGATGTGGATGAATATAACCGTCGTTATACATCAGTCGAGGTAGAGGAGCCTTATCGTGAGGATGATTCCGTTATCTATGAGGATAGCGATGAGAATGAGTCTTCTTCCGAGCGTCGTTCGGATACTGAATATACGGAACGTATCATTCGTTATCATTCGCCGAGTAAGATTACGATCGCCGGAGCGGATCAAGTCGATTTGTATCTGAGTGACGGATATTATGGTTACGGCTATGATACGGATTATTCGAACGGTAGCGCGAACGTGAATTTTAATATCAATGTCGGCAACGGCTGGGGCTCGCCTTGGTATACAGGTTGGTACGATCCTTGGTTCTATAGCTATAGCCCTTGGTGGACTTATTCATCTCGCTTCTACGGCCCGTCTTGGGGATTCGGCTGGGGCTGGGGAGGCTTTTATGCCGGCTATTATAGTCCGTGGTACGATCCATGGTATGGCCCGTCTTGGGGCTGGGGTGGAGGCTATTGGGGTGGCCATTGGGGACATCATCACCATTACTATCCCGGTTACTACTCGACTCCAAGTAGACATTATTCAAACGGACGTTCCTCTTATCGAGATAATCGCTCTTATGCGAGTGGCAGAGGTTCCGGTTATACAGGTGGGCGGAGCAGTGGCTCTTCTTCCTTGAGAAATTCAGGATCGACTACAAGACCTTCGTCTTCAAGTTCATTGAGCAATGGACGTGCGGGATCTACCCGTAGGGAATCTGCTATATCCTCTGGTGCGGGACGTCGTTCCTCTTCTTCTGTTAGAAATTCGGCAACGACAAGAAGTAGCTCGGGCATAAGTAATAGCTCGGCGAGAACAAGGATTTCCAGAAGTAGTTCTGGAGCCGCATCTTCTTCCGGACGTCAATATTCAGCTCCGGTAACACGTTCCTCTTCTAGGAGCAGTAGCGATTTCTCAAATAGTCGCTCTTCTTCCAGTCAATTTAGAAGTTCCTCTCCTTCTCGTAGTAGTTCGGTAGGTTCTTCTTCCGGTAGCTTCGGTGGAGGTCGTTCTAGTGGAGGCTCTGTTGGTGGCGGAGGTGGCCGTGCCGGTGGTGGTCGCAGGTAAAAGTGTTAGGTTGATAAAATTAGAGATACGATGAAAAGGATAGGAATTATAATGTCGGTGCTTGCCCTGTGTGGCGGCACCGCTTTTTCGCAGTCACAGTTGGATGCCTTTAAGTATTCCCAGACGGAGTTGAATGGTACGGCTCGTTATTTAGGAATGGGTGGTGCTTTTGGTGCGTTAGGTGGTGATATTTCCGCTATGAATGCGAACCCGGCAGGCTTGGCGATTTATAAAAGCTCGGAGGTGGTTACGACATTGAGTTTGTCTTCGGCCTCGGCGAAGACCGATTGGCTTGGTTCGAAGGTGGATAACAGCCGTACGAAGGTGAGTTTCGATAATATCGCTTACGTAGGATATTTCCCGACAGCGAATGATGAGGGTATCGTGAGCTGGAACGTTGGTTTCTCTTATAATCGCTTGAAGAATTATAGCCGGAATTATACGATGGCTACAGGAGGTGATTTGAATACTTCTCTTTCTGATTATGTGGCCATGCGTGCGGCAGGAATGCCTAGCGGACTGTTAGGGGAGGATAAGGACTATAATCCTTATAACAATCAAGACTTGGGTGATTGGCTATCTATTCTAGGATACAATGCCGGTTATATGGATTCATATAACGATAATGATAAAGAGTATTATAGTGCGTTCGGAGATAATAATGCGGATGGGCAATGGAGTCCATATTTATTGCAAGGAGGTCAATTAAAAGTTTCAGAGCGAGGTTCCGTGGATCAATATGATTTGGCTTTCGGTATAAATATATCGGAACTTGTGATGCTTGGCGCTACGGTTGCGATTACGGATCTGAACTATCGATATCAGTCATCGTATGATGAGGAATTTACGAACGGCAATAATTTATACTTAGATAATTACTTGGATACGGATGGTACCGGGTATTCATTTAATGTGGGTGCTATCGTCCGTCCCGCCGATTTTCTTCGCTTGGGTGTGGCTTATAATTCACCTACGTGGTATAAGATGACAGATCGTTATTATGGTGAGGCCGGTTCTTATCTGACCTTTATGGATAAAGGGGAGATGAAAGAGCGTAAACTAGATGCCGCTACCCCTAATAATGCTTATTATGACTATGAATTCCGTTCTCCGGATAAATGGATCTTTAGTGCCGCCGCTATCTTGGGTACGACCGCTTTGATAAGCGTTGATTACGAGTTGATGAATTATAAGAATATGCGTATGTATCAAACGGATGGTAGCAGTAACGTGTATACTAACCAAGATATAACGGATAATTTCAAGTCAATGAATACGATCCGTGTAGGTGCGGAGGTAAAGGTTACTCCTCAATTTGCCGTAAGAGCAGGTGTCGCCTACAGCGATAGTCCGATCAAGGATAAACTGAAGAATGGAGAGAAAGAGGTCTTTACGGTTGGTACGATTCCTAATTATACGATCGATAAAGGGGTCATGAATTATACGGTAGGTATCGGTTATCGCTTCACCCCGAACTTCTATACGGACTTGGCTTGTGTATTCCGTACGCATAAGGAAGATGTTTATGCGTTCTCTAATATGTTTGCGGGAGATGATCCGAAACCATTCCTCGAAGCCCAACCCGCCACGATGAAAACAAACACGACTCGTGTAGCTTTGACATTGGGATACAAGTTCTAATATACATATATTTTAGATCAGTAAAGTCCCCTGTTCGTACGTTAAAGGTGCGGGCAGGGGACATTCTTTTTATAATTTGAAATAAAATGTTTGTTGGTTTAAAATATTTTTCGTTCTTTTGCTTCCATAAATAACATTGTATAACAGTTAAACCCCATCGCCTATAGCATAAACATTACTCGAATAAACTAAAAATGTGAAAGTAATGAAGACTTTAAAAATGATGACCGACGAGGAATTGGTTGTCCTTTATGCAGAAGGTAATAATGCCGCTTTCGATATTTTATTAAATCGATACAAAAGTAGCATTCATTCTTACATTTATTTCATAGTACGTAACAAAGAGCTTACGGAGGATATCTTTCAAGAGACCTTCGTGAAGGTTATCATGACTATAAAACAAGGTCGCTATACTGAGAACGGCAAGTTTAAGGCATGGATTACTCGTATTGCCCATAACTTGATTATCGATAATTTCCGTCAAGAACGTTGCGAAAACACGATCTCGAATGATGAGGTAGAAATCGACTTATTTAATAATATCAAGCTTTGCGATGGTACGATAGAGGATAATATCGTGCGCCATCAAGTATTGTCTGACGTGAAGAAATTGGTAAAGCATTTGCCGGATAACCAGCGTGAAGTGTTGGAGATGCGTTACTATCAAGACCTTAGTTTTAAGGAAATCGCCGATATCACGGGGGTTAGCATCAATACGGCCTTAGGGCGTATGCGTTACGCTATCTTGAATATGCGTCGTATGGCCGATGAGAACCGTATCGAGCTATCTATGGTGTAAAATAATTTTCTTTCCATGCAATAAGTCTTAGGTCCCTACGTTTTATTAGCAAACAAGATAAAAATAGAGGTGCCTATGAGGAAGCTTTCTACGCAATGCATGGATGATTTGGAGAAAAAAGTGAAAAGTGCCCCGGAGGCGAAAAGTTCGCCTCGGAAGCAAACGATGGATTTCTTGAAACAGTTTGCGAGGGCTTATCAAGCGGAACCGGCTGTACGTCCGGAGCTCTGCGGGTATGTGTTGAACTAAGAATTACGGAAAGAGAATCTATATTATTAGGTTCTCTTTCTTTTTTTGTGTACTTTTGTAAAAACAAAAGACAAGATTATGAAGCATTTGATAGCGCCTTCCCTGCTTTCCGCTAATTTTCTGGATTTGCGGAAGGAGATGGAGATGATAAATAAAAGTGACGCCGATTGGTTGCATCTGGATATTATGGATGGGGTATTCGTGCCGAATATCTCGTTTGGTTTCCCGGTACTTAACGCATTAAAGCCTATATGCCAGAAGCCGATGGATGTGCACTTGATGATCGTGGAGCCCCAGAAGTTTATCCCCGAAGTGGCGGCTACGGGAGCCTATATGATGAACGTGCATTATGAGGCATGTACCCATTTGCATCGGACGGTAGCGGCTATTAAGGAAACGGGCATGAAAGCGGGTGTCACCTTGAATCCGCATACGCCCATCTGCTTATTAGAAGATATTATCCAAGATGTGGATATGGTTTTATTGATGTCCGTGAATCCGGGATTTGGTGGTCAACGTTTCATTGAGCATTCCGTAGATAAGGTGGCCCGTTTACGAGAAATGATAGACCGGAAGGAATTGAGTACTATGATCGAGGTAGATGGCGGGGTGAATTTAGAGACGGGAAAGCGTTTGGTTGACGCCGGTGCCAATGTGTTAGTCGCCGGTAACTTCGTATTCAAATCTCCAGATCCGATACAAACAATTAAAGACTTGAAAGCTTTGTAGAACACATTAATATATCACCAAAACCTAACTATCATGATTGAGGAAATACAAAAGCGGCCTTTTGTACGGCCGCTTTTTTTATGGATAACCGGAATTTTATGCTATGCGTTTTTACCTATCTCTTTGCTCTTATATGTTTTAGGGGTTTTATCTGCTCTGGTTTTTCTTTTTCTGGGGTTCTCGTGGGGGCGAGGGCATGCTGAGTTGCAATACGATTCCCGTTGGATATGGGGAGCTATAGTCTCTGTTTTGATTGTATGTTTGGCGGTTGAGGTCTGTTGGTATAGTGACCGGCGTATAGCGTTTGTAAATGAACCGGCTTCTTCTTTAGACTTATTGGCTAGCGAGGTCCAATATTCTTTGGTAAATACGTTTGATCGCTTACGCTTGTCTGACGAGGAGAAATCAATTTTGGCAACATTGACATTGGGATATAAGAAAGCGATGAGCCGGGATACGAAAAGGCGCTTCTCTTTGGCGGGCGTGTCTCATATATTAGCGGTGAGCGGTTTTCATGTTGCCGTGATTTGTGGATTCTTATCTTTCTTTTGCTCGTTTATGCCTAGATGGGGGATAGGACGTTGGATTCGTTATATCATTCTGGTGGGAAGTCTTTGGGGGTTTGTCTTTATCACAGGATTAGCGCCCTCGGCGGTACGGGCCGCCTTGATGCTGTCTTTATATTTAACAGGAAGGGTGCTTAGGCGTTTTACGGATGGATATAATACATTGGCCGCCGCCGCTTTCTGCATGTTGGCCTATAATCCGTATTATCTGTTTGATGTCGGTTTTCAGTTAAGCTATTTGGCCGTGTTTTTTATTTTATTCCTAGTGCCTCGTTTCAAGGAATGGATAGTGGTGAGAAATCCTTTGTTGGCCATGCCTTGGGAATGGATTACGGTGTCTATAGCTGCGCAGATAGGGACTGCTTTGCTCTGTTTTTATTATTTTGGACAATTTTCGACCGTTTTCTTGTTTACGAATCTACCCGTCACTCTCTTGGCTATGTTTTTGATTCCTTTTGCCTTTTTGTGGTTAGGCTATCCGGTGGATTTCTATGGATATGGCTGGATACAGAAGATCGTAGAAGGGTTGGTTCATAGCATGGTAAGGGTGGTGGACGTGTTCAGCGCTCTGCCTTATGCGACGATTACGGGGCGTTTTAGCTTCTTTGAGATGCTAGGAGGTTATGGTTTTCTTGTTTTATGCTTGATATATATGAAGATACGGGAACCAAAAGTTTTGTTAGCCGCCTTAACCCTTTTGTTAATAATATCAGTAAAGATCCTTATTGAACTTTTTTTGATAGCCGGAAACTAAAAAAGTCGTACCTTTGGAGGTGAAAACAAAAAGATTATATGATCACTAAAATCATTCAAGAAGAGAAGATTCAGAAAGCCAAAAAATACGTAGAGAAAGGCGAGAGTTTTGTTATCGTGACGCATGTCTCACCAGACGGCGACGCATTAGGTTCATCCCTTGGTTTATATCATTTCCTATCCGCTTACGGTAAGGATAATGTAGCGGTAGTGGTACCGAATGCATTTCCCTCTTTTTATAGATGGATGCCGGGCGCTAAGGATGTCGTGATACATGAGAAATATCCGGATTTCGCCGAGAAATTGATCAAGGAAGCGGATGTTATTTTCTGCCTCGATTTCAATGAACCCAAACGTATCGAGAAACTGGCTCCGGCGGTGATCGCCTCAGAAGGCCGCAAGGTGATGATCGATCATCATCTGAACCCCGCAGATTTTTGTCGTGTGACGATGTCGTATCCGGAGATGTCTTCTACCAGTGAGATGATCTTCCGTTTTATTTGTCGTATGGGGATGTTCGATTTATTGAATCGGGATGCCGCCGCTTGTATCTATACGGGTATGATGACGGATACGGGATCGTTCACCTATAATTCGAATAAACCGGAGATTTATACGATCGTCAGCGAATTGATCAAGAAGGGGATTGATAAGGATTTGATCTATCGTAAGGTGAATCAGGTCTATTCCGAGTGCCGTTTACGTATGATGGGATATGTGTTGTATGAGAAGATGAGGGTTTATCCGGAACAACAGGCGGCTCTTATCACGTTATCGAAAGAGGAACTGGATCGTTTTCAGTACCAGACAGGAGATACGGAAGGTTTCGTGAACTTGCCGTTAAGCATAGAGAACGTAAGCTTTAGTGTCTTTATTCGTGAGGACAGCGATTATATAAAGGTATCGCTTCGCTCTGTGGGCGATTTCCCTTGCAACCAGTTTGCCTCTACTTATTTCAACGGGGGTGGACATAAAAATGCGTCCGGAGGTGAGTTCTATGGCTCTTTATCTGAGGCCGTAGCCGTGTTTGAGAAAGGTTTACAGGTATTTAATCCTAATAAATCAGAAGATTTAGGCAAACATGCGTAAGGTTTGACGAAGATTATTTACATTTGCGATTCATTCAATTAAAGACTAACAAATGAAGAAAGGTTTTAATATCCTGTTGATTCTGTGTGCCGCATTAGTTGCTATCTCTTGTAGCAAGACAAAGTCGTACACGGATATGTTGAAAGATGAGAAAAAGGCAATCGAGCGTTTTATCGATGATAAGGGCCTTGAGATCTTAGATGATTTTCCTGCTGATAGCGTATTTAAGGAAAATCAGTTTGTGCTCTTGGATAATGGTGTCTATTTGAATATTATTGATAAGGGAAGCGATCAGAGAGCGGTGCAATATAAGACGAAAATGTTGTACCGTTGTAAGATGAGTTACTTCATGGATTCTACCATTGTCGCTATTGAGAACTATGGCCCGCATAGTAATGGAACTTCTCCTATCGCTTTTACATATGGGGATTATTCGAAGAATTCACCTTATGATCCCTCTTATTATTATGTAAGTGAGGGAATGCAAGAGCCTTTGAAGTATGTTGGAGATCGGGCTAAAGTGAAAATGATAGTGCCTTTCAAAAGAGGAGCCTATAATGATCAATCAAACGGTCAACCTGTATATTACGAAATTCTAGAATATATATTTGAAGAAAACTTATGACACTAATTAAATCTATTTC
>ENA-ORRQ01002665-ORRQ01002665.1-human-gut-metagenome-genome-assembly--contig:-NODE-2665-length-11330-cov-2.631397_pt1 | contig 11330 bp, 14 predicted proteins | sample MGYA00242177_ERZ509138 | MGnify/ENA primary metagenome ERZ509138 (study PRJEB26280, sample SAMEA2338628) | human gut metagenome | biome: human gut; feature: human-associated habitat; material: faeces...
AGATGTTTACTTTTGTAAAAGAATCCGAAGACAGTAAAGCACTTGTACAAAGTAATGAACCTTGTGTAATTTTATCAACCAGTGGCATGTGCATGGTCGGCAGAATCAGGCATCATTTAAAAAAATGTATTCCAAATCCTAATGCTACGATGCTTTTTGTGGGGTTCAGTACAGATGGAAGCCTTGCTTCACTTTTAAAAGACAATAAACGTAAGTCTGTTACTATTGATCAGAAAGAATATCCGTGTAGATGTGCTTCTTATTCATTAAAATCAATGAGTGGACACGCACCATTCTGGCAACTGATAGATAATTATACAAAAATTAATAGTCAAAAAATTGTTTTACATCATGGTTCTAAACAAGCAAAAGAAACATTAAAAATTGCTCTTGAAAAAGAATTAGAGAAGCAATGTAAGTCAACAAGAGTTGTAATTGCTAACTCAAGTTTGAAATTTACATTATAAAAATATAAAATAGAAAGAGGGTTATTATTATAGAAGTTTTAGATATTGCTTTACCTCAAAATTTAGAAAATATGTCATTACCATCACCAGAACTGGTGAATTATTATAGATTAGCTGAAAATAGAATTTTTTATATTGATTATGAAATTGATGAATCAGTATTAGAAGTTCAAAAAGCAATCATTTATTATAATATTATTGATAAAGATATTCCTGTTTCTGAGAGAAAACCAATTATTATCTTATTAGATACCCCTGGTGGATTACTTGTGGAAACATTTTCATTGGCTCAAACAATGGTTATGTCAAAAACAAAAGTGATTACAGTAAATATTGGTACTGCTTATTCTGGCGGTGCATTACTTTTACTTGCAGGACACGAAAAATATACTCTAAAATATTCAAAAGCTATGATTCATTCTGGAAGTACATCTGGTGGAGGCGGCACATTTGAGCAAAATGAGGCGGCACAAAAGATTTATAAACAACAGATTGATGATATGGCAGAGTTTATCTTAGAAAGATCAACTATTGATCCTAAAGTTTTTAAGAGAAATAAAGCAAAAGATTGGTATTTTAGTTCAGAAGAACAAGTAAAATATGGACTTGCAGATAAAATTATTACAAGTTTAGACGAAATTATCTAAGGAGAGTTATCACTACTCTTCTATTTTTATGCAAATATATAGATTCAAGGAGAAGAAAATATGATCAAGATTAACGAAACACCAGAAAAATTAAATCCACGTAAAAGAAACATTCAGCTTAAAAATATTTCATTACATGACCTAAATCTTATTGATACAGATACAGGTGAAAACATTACTCAGGAAGTTATTGATGCCCTTCCTAAAGGAACGGAAACTGTTGATTTTAAGATTACGGTTGATCTTCCAGAAGAAGAATAAGTTGGGTGGTGGATGATATAAATAAAGTTGAGTTTTTAGAACAACAGCTAGATTTATTAAAACGTAAACAGAAAGATTCAAACATTGAATGGCAAGATATCGCTGATTTCAGATCAGATTACAATGGGGAATCTGAACATAGAGATACTATCCGTAAAGGAAGTAAACTTTTGTATGAATACTTAGATGCAGGATGGGTACATGAACCAACATCAATGAGTATTTCTGAATCTGATGAAATTATTAGATTAAAGAAGGAACGTCAGAAATTATCTGACGCAAGAGTTGAATATAATCGTCAAATTAGGCAAGAAGCTCGTAAGGAATCTTATTCTGAAATGGTTAAAAGAATTATTTGTGAGAATGTAGAGCCAACTGATTTAAAAGTACAATATCATACTTTTAATAGTAATACTGATTTATTGGTACATCTCACTGATATTCACACAGGAATTGAGATTAATACTTGGAATAATACATTTAATCAAGATATTCTAAAAGAACGAATCGAAAAATTCACATCCGAAATTCTTAAAATTAGAGATTTACATAAATCTGAAAATTGTTATCTAGTCATCGGTGAAATTCTATCTGGCATTATCCATAATAATCTTCGGTTGCAAAATAACATGGATTTAATGGAACAATTCAAATATATTTCAGAATTAATTTCTGTAATGTTAATTAAAATTGCAAATCATTTTAATCATATTTATGTATATGTTACACCTGGTAATCATTCAAGAATTTCTCCTAAGAAAGAAGATTCTTTAGATGGAGAAAATATGGATGTATTATTGCCATTTTATTTAAAAGCAAAATTACAAAATATAAATAATATTGATATTTGTGAAAATAATATTGATCCTGAAATTGCAATGTTTAATATTCGAGGAAATAATGTCTTTGCGTCACATGGTCATAAAGATAATCCTGCAAATGTTGTTCAAAATTTTACAATGATGTTTGGAATTAAACCAGATATTGTGTTATTAGGACATAGACATTTAAACGGGCTAACTACTGTATATAATGCAAAGGTTATTGAATCAGGATGTTGTTCAGGAACAGACCAATATGCAATGTCTATTAGAAAAACTAATCGTCCTGAACAGACTATATCTGTTGTGGGACAGGATGGTTTAGTTTGTTTATATGACATTCAATTGGATTAATTGACATGGAGAGTACACCGCTACTCTCCTATTTTAGTGAAAATATATAGAAGAAAGAGGTTTTATAAATGACAAAAATTGAATTTGTAGATGCAGTCGCAAAAGAAACAGAATGGAAAAAGAAAGATGCTGAGGAAGCTATTAATGCTGTGGTTAAAGTAATCACCAATGCTTTAGTAGCAGGTGAGAAACTTTCTATTGTTGGATTTGGAACATTTGAAGTTGCTGAAAGAGCTGAAAGACAGGCTAGGAATCCACAGACTGGGACTGCAATTATGGTTCCAGCATGTAAAGTCCCTAAATTTAAACCAGCAAAGGCACTTAAAGAACTTATTAATGCGTAATAAGAGGGTTAATTATATGAATAAAATTCCAACTATTTGTTTTGAAGATATTTATGAATTCTGTGAATTTATGGATTCTGAATTTAATAGACGATATTATGCATCTAAGTCAGATGAATCTGTAGATATTTCAATCTTTGCAAAATATGACAATGCAAGAAAAATCATTAATTTTCTTACTGACTATGATTATGAGCTTGCTAATATAAATTTTCATGATCCTGAGATTGATGGATATGAAGATGAATTTATAATTACGTTATGCGCAAAAATCAGTAATCATGATACACCTGAAATCTGGGTTGAGCCTGCTAAACGAAAAGACGGTTATCTTCTGAATGAAGCAGATGCAACTTATATTCTTGACGAATGTAGTAGAGCACTTTTACCACAAGTAGAAACTGCTAAAACTTACTTTGTTGAGTTAAAAGAAAATGTTGACGATGAATATGACGATTTCGCAGATGACTTAGAATTAGGAAATTGTTACGATTGCTGTTGTCATCATGATTGCGTAGATTGTGATATGGATGATGAAGAATATGTAAATGTGACTCTTCCTAAAGAAGATATTGAAACTTTGCATATGCTTTGTCGTATTTTCAAAGTGTAATCTATCTTTATAATGGACATAGATCTCCTTTTAGAGTGCGTGGGTGTCATAGCTTACGCACTCTTTTTATATCCATTGGATTGTTTTGTTCAATGGAGAATTAATGATTGGGTGGGATGGATAATCCCTCAAAGAGTAAACATAGGATGGTTGATACTCTCCTATCTCTGAACCTCTGTAAATATTAACTGGTTGGTCAGTTAGACCAATAAAGAGAATTACAAGCATATACTTATCTCTACCTTCAATTTTATTATTGGAGGAATTTTTAATGAAAAACGAAATCAAAATTAATGAACTCAAAAATTTATGGGAATGGATATTCCTGTTATAGAAGGTGGCTTTGGCGAAGATCAAAAAGTTATACTAGCAAGAACTGTAGCTGAAATTCATGGTGTAAGAATGAATGATATACAAGATTTAATCATTCAAAATTATGATGAATTTGAAATTGGTGTTGATGTTCTTGATTTGTGTGATGATAATTTCAAAACCGAAGCTATCGGTTTAGGATTTATAACCAGTAATCGACAAAAACACTGTTATCTTCTTTCGGAGCAAGGATATGTTTTACTTGTTGGATTTATGAGAACTGATAAGGCAAAAGAAATCAGAAAGAATTTAAGAAGAGAATATTTCACAATGAGACAAATCATTAATTCTGATGAACAATTAACGGCAAACTTACTATTATCAATTTACAAAGGTGGACAAGATGCTGTTGTAGCTTCTAAGAAATTATCAGAATTAGAAGTTGCCAAAGCTACAGCTCCGTTAATTCCAAAAGCAGAATATCATGATAATGTTCTTAATAAAGATGGTTTAATTACTGCAACTGTTATCGCAAAAGATTTAGGTCTTAGAAGTGCAATGAGACTAAATCAGATTATGAATAGAAATGGTATCATTTATAAAAATTCTTCTGGTACATGGTGTCCATATGCCAACTATGAATGGCTTATAAATGAAAAATATGCTGATTATCAGAGTTATGAAAACGATAATTCTGCACCTTGTTTGAAGTGGACTGAAAAGGGACGCAAATGGATTATCGAGAATTTTGATAGTTGGGCTAAGTAAGTTACATAGATATTAAAGAATATTACCCAATGTTAGTGTCATAGCTGATGTTGGGATTTTAAAAAACAGTGGAAACATCGGGAGTAGCTACCTGGTGTGAGGAAAATACCTGTACGCCTCTTCCACTGTTTTTCTAATAATTAGCTATTTGATAAATGTACAGGTGGAAAGATACAGGTAAAATAATATGGCAACAGCAAAACAAAGAAAATTTAATATTGAAGATTATGATTATTATGTACGAGAATATATAAAGAAAAGTGAAGAATTTGGGAATCCTATTCCTCATTCAAAGTTAAGAAAAGAACCATTTAATCTTCCTGATGCAAGATGGTATGTAAAGAATTGTACTAATGAATCTGTTAAAACTTGGGCTGATTTTGTTGATTGGTGTGGATTTGTAGTAAAAGGTAAGAATCCTACAAAAGAAAAAGTAATAAAATTAATATATAAATTACAAAATGAAACAAATCGTCCTTTAATGTATGATGATTTTAGAGGAAGAGGTTGTTATCATCCGTCAATTGAAATGATAAAACAATATTGGGGAACAATCAATAAAATGAAAGAAGAACTTGGACTTGAAATTGTTCAAGAAAGTATGATGGATAAACAACTTACAAAAGATGATTTTGATAAAGAAGTATATAATATAGTAAATTTTATAAGATTGGATGGAAGAAGTTTTATAACCACTAGAGAAATTAATGGAAATAAAAATTGGTCGAGTTATTGGACGTTAGAAAGAATGTGCAAGAAATATTATAGCATTGGATTAGTTCAATATTTATCCTCTTTTGATATTTCTTTTGGAAAACAAGGGAATGGATTAAATTATGATTTTGAAGATGGAGAACATGTTACGAGTCAATTTGAATATATGTTTTCCAGATATTTAAAAGAACATGGATTCAAATATCAAATAGATTATTTTAGAGATGTAAAATATTCTAAATTTATTGACGAATATAATGGAAATATGAATTGTGACTATGTAATACATATTAATGATAAAATTATTTATATAGAGATCGCAGGAATCATTGCAGATTATAAAATGTGGTATTACAAAAATAAAGTCATTTCTTATAGCAAATCTAAAGAACAGTATAGAATCAAACTATTAGAAAAAGAAACTATGTTAAAAAATGAAAATCTCCATTATTATATATTATTTCCATGTGATTTAACAAATAATAATTTTCAAAATATATTATTCAATGATAATTTGGATTTAAAAAATAAAATTGAATCATTTTATAAAAATAATATTGATTGGAATAAAGTTAGAAGTATTGGAGAATTGGATTATTCTCAAAATGTAATTAGAGATTTTAAAAAATATAGTAAAAACCTAAAAGAAGCGATTTAGTTATTGTAAATCTGCTTCTTTTATTATGCAAAAATTTATGAAAGGAAGTGAGATTATTGGATGGTAAAATTGCAGATAGATCTGTTGAAATAACAGATGAAGAATGGCAAACAGTAAATGAATTTAATAGAGAAATGGTTGAGGATTACCTTGATAATCAAGCTGACCTTTCTGTAAAAACCTTACCAGCGTACAAATCAGGATTAAGGATTTTCTTTACTTGGGTTAAAACCAACCTCAATGACAAGAATTTTACTGATATTAAAAAGAAAGAATTTCAAAAATATCTTAATTGGCTAACCAAACGAGGCTTTTCTGATTCTGGCATTAAATTTAAAAAATCTGCTGTAAGTACATTTTGTAATTATGTAATGATGATGTATGAAGAAGAATATCCTACATTTCGTAATTTTACAATTGGGCTTAAAGTAGTACAAACTGGATATGTTCACGAAAAAGTTCCTCTTACACCAGATGAGTACATTAATTTATGCCAAGAACTTGAGAAACGAGAAGAATGGCAAATGTTAGCATATCTTACATTTTCTTATAGTACAGGATGTAGACGCGCAGAAGCTAGACAATTACTCAAGGAAGTCATTGATTATTCTGCAAATGAAAAGAAAATCAAAGTTCTGGATGAAGATGGACATGAATATGAAACTATTTCAAAACAGTATTTGACTCACACTATTCGTTGCAAAGGTGCATCTCTTGTAGGTAAACCACGTAAACTTAAATTCGGTGATGATGCAATGCAATGGTTGAAAAAATGGATTGAAGTACGTGGCGAAGATGACTGTCCTTATATGTTTGTAATTAAATCTAAAGATGGAAAAGAAGTTAGACAAGTGAGCGAAAGCACTTTTAATAATTGGTGTCAAGGATTGTTTACACAAATTGTTGGACGTAGGGTGCATCCCCACCTGTTCAGAGAGTCAAGAGCTACAAACCTTGTCGTGTTTCAACATAAAGCACCAGAGGTAGCTCAGAAATTACTAGGACATAATCAAGTTACTACGACCTTAGACCATTATATTATTCGTAACGATGAAAATGATGAATCTGATGAAGCATTTACTGATTGATTTATAATCCTCAAAGCCCGTAGTGTAGACCCAACACACCTATATGGAAACAAGCGCACGACATCGGACTGTCAAACCGCTTCGGGCAAATACCTATCTTTCTATATATTTTTCTTGTTTCATATTTACTCTTCAAAGAGACATAATTTTTCATATGATCTCTTCTCCTGAAAGGGCAGTTCACTACTGCCCTATCTTAAAGCAAACTTGTCCTTTACAATATTTTCCAATTGTGATAATGTAAAAATATCAAAAATTGGAGGTGTTGTATATGGAGTTCAACAGAAAGACACAAACTGTCAAATCATTTGCACGAGATATGAAAAATGGAAAATACAATATGTTCCATAAACTACAGCGAAAAGAAGGACAATGGAAAAATTATGAGCAGAGCTTATTAATTGACTCAATGCTTCGCAACTATCCTGTTGATCCGATTCGCTCAGAAGAGAAAGAAGATAAAATCAGATATGTATTTGACGGTGTTCAGCGTAGTACAACTATCAGAGATTTTTTAACTGATGGCTTCAAATTAAATCAAAAGCTGAAACCAGTAGCAATCGAAGGCACTATATATAACATTGCAGGAAAGAAATTCTCACAGTTGGATGAAATTGTCCAGGATAAAATTAATGACTATGAAATGATACAATATATCTTTTCTGATTGTACAGATGAGGATATTCGTGAAATGTTTCGTAGACAGAATGGTGGCAAACCATTATCAAACACTCAGAAGAGAAAATCATTAGAGAGTGATGAGGTTAGTGCAATCATCTTTGATGTTGCAAATCATCCATTCTTTGCAAAAGTGTTATCTCCAACACAGTTGAAAAAAGATGTTGCGAATGATATTGTGCGCCAAACACTTATGCTGATTAATACTACAGATGATAATGATTTCACATCATTTAGAGCAAAAGACATTGATACATTTGTGGAATGGTATAATGAGCATGTTGACGGAAAAGATATTATTATATTGAAATCTGCTCTGTCATTCTTAGATGAAAAATTTGAAGAAAAACTTAATCTCAAGTCTACTTCTCTTCCGATGATGTTATATGCTGCATATACATGCGTGAAGAATGAAAAAGACTTTGATGAATTTGTAAATATTGTGCAGACATTTGTAGATAGCTATGGTGATAATATGGAATATGTTCAGTATTGCACAAGTGGCACATCTTCTGCTCAGTCTGTTCAAGGAAGATTTAATTACTGGAAGAATCTTTGCAAGGGATTATAACATATAGAAACTTAATATTAAAATTTATGAGAAGTCGCCTTATTGGTGGCTTCTTTTTGTATACAGGAGAAAATAAAATGTATAATATTTTAATCAAATATAATGACAGTAAAAGTTTATGGCAACTCTATGGCACATCCTCTTCTACTACTTCAAATGAAGAGACATTTGTTCCATTTGAGACAGATGATTTAGAAAAATTAAAAGCAGAAATTAAAATTCTTGATGAAAAGTATGGTCATGAAAATATTAAAGTTGTAAAAACTATTGAATATATAGTGGATGTAACTATCTCAGATAATAATAAACAAGAATAAGGAGGAGGTATTGCATGGCAGCTAATCTATTAAAAGTTGGTAACGATCCAAACTCAGCAATCAAAACATTTTGCGTGGATACTATTGAAGAAATTGCAAAACTTCCTACTATGGAACATGGTGCAACAGGCGATTTTGTAAATGTTCCTGGTCTTGAATCTCCTGCTCCAATGGGAAGTCAAGCTATTGTAGGAAATGAATCAGGTACAGTAAAAATTTATATGCTGTTTTCATTTGGTTGGAAAGATACAGGCACAGAATAATGGATGTATTATCTTTCATTATTGCAAGTAGACTTCTCTCCTGTCCTGGTGGAAATGGGGCAAATATTAAACTAGATGAAAATGGAAATATTATTACAGATGAAGATGTAACATTATATGTAGATTTTCCTACTGCAAGTTTGATGACTGATGGGGATATATTCTCAGTTGCAAATAGTTATTTAATCGCAAAAATTATTGGTGATGTTGCTGAATCAAATAAAAAAGCATGGATTTACTCAATATTGTAAAAGAGTCATTCACGATGATGTGGGTGGCTCTTTTATTATGCAATTTTTGTTGTTTCGTATAGAGTGATTATTTCACTCTGCGATTATATTTAAAGGTTTCCTTCATAAATGTAGAACAACTATTATTCCCCTAAACCTAAATAGTCGCTCTATACGAGACAATAAAATATTTGAAAATGTAATTGAAACATGTAAACCGCAGTTTCGCTGAAACTACGGTTTCGACACCACTTTGCTAATGCAAAGCGATGTCGGAGATATAGATATTTTACTTTAAAGAATTTTAAACATTACAGGAGGAATTTGTTATGGCAAAAACAAAGAAAACAGTTTATCTAAGTGAAGATTATGGTGTTATTGATACCACAACAGGAGAATTAAAAAGTGAAAGCGGTGATGCCGCAAATCTGGTTATGAGAAAAATTACAGTTGAAGAATTATTTGAAGAACCAGAAATAGAAAATAATGAGGTTAGATTTATGGATGATACTACATATATTAGAAGTTTTAGAGGTAATGGTGTGTTCTTTCGACAACTATTGACTGCCGAAGAAACTCAGTTAGCATTATTCTTACAAGATTTTGTATGCTATAACGATTGTATTTTAAGAACTAATGGAAACAAACAAGGTAATCCACTAACACTTGATATGTTAGCAAGTATGTATGGATTAAAATATGATACTTTCAGAAAGATTATGTCATCTTTAAAGAATAAAGAAGTTGTTGCATATCATAAATCTGGAAGTGCAAGTCCAGAGAAAAATAAAATGAAATGTATTACTTTAAATCCTTATATTTTCTGTAGAGGTATGGAAGTTGATAAATGGATTAGTGATTATTTTTCAAATAGTCAATGGGCTAATTTTGAACGTCAAAAAATCAAAAAATATACAAAAGATTAACAATATAACAATATAGTATTAAGAGTTAGCGATGCGAAAATTCTTAAAATCGCTTGTGAATATTGAATATTATAAAACGCACTTATCCGAAATTTGACTCATTTTCGGAATATTAATGACGGTTTTTATTTTATATCAAATATACATTAAAGGAGTTTAACATGGAAACAAGAATTGTATTTAAAATTAGTGTAGCAAGGCAATTAATTAAACTCGGATATAGAGTTATTGATTTAAAACCTCAGAAGAAAAAAGATGGAAACTTAGATTTTACCAGATGTTATTTTGTATTTGAATACCAGGATGGACTTGATGATGATATTAAGTTGCTGATTAATAAGTAATTTCGGATTCTCAATGCCTTTGATGGCACTCATATTCCGAAACTTAGTAGAAACTACTAAACATTTGCAGAAATGATTTTAATATAGTTTCAATATAGATGACTCAATGTCAAATTCTTGAAAAGTCAATGATCATAAGAGATTTTAAGATTCACAATTTTCCCAAGACTTAGATTATAAGAGAAAATGCTAGAATCCCTTGGTATACTTGAAAACCTTGTTCACAGAATGACTATGATAGGAGTTCTATGTTCACAGAAATACTATCTTTTTAATTTGTAAACTCATATTATAAAATTTACGGAGAGTGGTTTTATAGCTGCTCTCCTATTTTAATGGAGAAATAAATATTGACTATAAGCGGTTGGCGTTTGTTGTCCTGTCGGTGGGACGTAGTTGAATTAGATGAGTAGTAGACAAATTGGAGTAGCTACCAATTTGAATGTGGTTTTACCTAACCTTCCACTTCTACTACTCTTCTTTAACTGTTGATTAAGGTTAGGGAAAGGTTAAGGTAAAAAGATGCCAAGAAAGAAAACACATGAAGAATATGTTGCTGATTTAGCAAGATTAAAACCTGAATTTGAATGTTTAGGTACATATCAAGGAAATAAAATAAAAATACTGCATCGTCATAAAGTATGCGGATATAAATGGGAAATTAAGCCAAATGTTCTACTAACTTCTGGTGAATGTGGATGTCCTTTATGTTCTGGAAAAGTAAGAAAAGATACAGAATACTTTAAACGTGAAGTTTATGACTTAGTCGGTGATGAGTATGAGGTGTTAGGCGAATATGTCAATACTCATACGAAAATAAAATTAAAGCATAATTTATGTGGGAATGAATTTGAAATGACATCACATAATTTTATATCTGGTCAAAGATGTCCTCAATGTCAACATGGCAGCAAACGAAAAACTACAGAAGAATTTAAACAAGAACTATTTGAA
>ENA-ORRQ01002666-ORRQ01002666.1-human-gut-metagenome-genome-assembly--contig:-NODE-2666-length-11329-cov-3.067855_pt1 | contig 11329 bp, 9 predicted proteins | sample MGYA00242177_ERZ509138 | MGnify/ENA primary metagenome ERZ509138 (study PRJEB26280, sample SAMEA2338628) | human gut metagenome | biome: human gut; feature: human-associated habitat; material: faeces...
CGGAGCAATCCGCAGGCATCAAAGTCGGGGGCTTTTGACCCCGACATCATTTTATATGACTATGGTATTTTTTGACAAAGCAAACTTGTAATGTAATAAAGTACTGTGGTATTATGATGTCTGGGTGAAAGGTTATCTTGCAACCCAGACATTATATTTTTACGGAATGAATTGCAGTAAGGGGTTAAGGGGAGTTCACGGAAAGGAAACAGGATGGATTTAAACGGCTTACCACAGACCGTGCAGAACTTCATAAACGATACTATCCAATATAGAGAATCAGGCAACTGTCTGGACTATGACACCTGCCAGAAAATATTGGAGTATGCGGCAGATACCGGATCACAGAAGCTGACAGGGCTTGGACTCTATTATCTGGCGGAGTGTTATTGGCAGAAGGGCGAGTATGAGAACACCATGCAATGCCTTACAGAGGGTGTCAGCTGCCTGGAAAATGCCCGGATGTACGAGCTGTTGGCCAAAGCCCATAATATGATGGGAGCGGTGTCCGACCGGAAGAATAACCGGATGTTGGCGCTCAGCTCCTACTATAACAGCCTGAAATATGCGGAAAAATATCATTTTTATTATATACAGGGCATGGCGGAGAGCAATATTGCCTATACCCTGGTCAGGATGCGCCTGCGGCAGGAGGCGATACAGCATTACCGTATAGCGATCGCCTGCTATGATAAGTCAGAAAAAACATATCAGCTGAATTATAACAGGATCAACTGTATGATCGAGTGCGGCTGCTGTCACATGTACCTGGGAGAAATGGAAGAAGCCCTCCAGCTTTGGAATGAAATAGAGAAGATTCTCAGAGAAGCACCGGAAAGCTATTATTCGAAAATAACATTAGAAATGTATCGTATTCCCTGCGAATTATTAAAAGGGCATGAGGAAGAGGCTTTAAAACTTGCGTCAGATCTTCTGGAGCAATTGTCAGACCGGGATGTTTTTGAAGAGATCATGGATGAACTGGTGATCCTGGCGGGAATCCTGGCTATCCTGCCCGATGGAAAATATCTGGAGGAACTGATCCGGATCATTGATGAAAAACATATTGAAGTGTATTACAATATCTTCCTGGATCTGTATCCTTTTAAAGTGCAGAGCATATTACGCAAAGGGGACATGGGGGAATATGTGAAATATACCCGGCAATATTTAGAAACTTATGAAAAATTCCGGCAGGAAAATCACCGCGCCTTGGTCGGTGTTATGGAATTACAGGACCGGTTGAGAAATGTAACGCTTGACAGAGAGAATATGCAGGCTTCTAACCGTGTACTGGAGGATCTTGCCATGCATGACGAACTGACCGGATTGGCTAATCGTACTTATTTACATGAATATCTGACCGGCTGCTTTGAACACGCCTATGCGGAAGAAAAGCTTCTGGGCGTGGAGCTTATGGATATTGATTTTTTCAAAGAGTACAATGATCACTACGGTCATCTGATGGGGGACCGGTGTCTGAAAGCCATTGCCGGAGTTCTGCAAAAGATACAGATTCCGGGACAGGTATTTTGTGCCAGATACGGTGGCGATGAATTTATGATCGTATATACCGGGATGACAGTGGAGCAGATCCGGAGAATTTCAGAGGACATTCTCAGAGAGGTCCGTATGTTAAAAATACCTCATGAGTGCAGCAGGTGCAGTAAATACGTATCCATCAGCCAGGGAGTCTTTGCAAGAATCCCGATGGAAAATAACAGAGAGTGGGATTTCACTTCCAGAGCGGATGAGCTTCTCTATAAGGCAAAAAACTGTGGAAGAGACGGCATTTGTCTGTCCACAGAAAAGTCCAGTGATAAGTGTATAGAGATCAAATAAACAGCGCAGACAGCGCGGATGGGAGAGCGTAGTATGTTAGTTCAGAAATACAAAGACATGCTGTCGGGAAAATCAGTGATCCGGCAGCTTTCGGAATTCGCTACGGCAAGAGGACAGGAGATCGGATACGAGAATGTATTTGATTACAGCCTGGGGAATCCTTCCGTTCCGGTTCCCAGAGAATTTACCGACCGCATGATCCATATGCTTGCGACGAAGGAACCGTTGGAACTGCACGGTTATAGTCCAAGCCTCGGTATTACAAGTGTCAGGGAGGCAATTGCTGAGAATCTGGAGAAGAGATTCGGCCTGCCCTATCGCAAAGAGCACATTTTTATGGCGTCTGGGGCGGCGGGAGCGCTGGCACATGCTTTTCGTCTGGTGACGGAGCCGGGAGATGAGATCCTGACTTTTGCACCGTTTTTCCCGGAATATCATCCTTATGTGGATCTCACCGGGGCAGTACTGAAGGTGGTTCCGCCCAATCTGGAGAACTTCCAGATCAACTTCGAGGCGTTTGAAGAGATGCTGACAGAGAAGGTCAAGGCAGTACTGATCAATACTCCCAACAACCCCTCCGGTGTGGTATATTCCACCCCGACATTGCAGAGACTGGCAGATATCCTGAGAGAAAAGTCACGGGAATACGGTCATATTATTTATCTGATCTCTGATGAACCTTATCGTGAGATCGTGTTTGAAGGCGTAGACAGTCCCTGCGTATCCTATTTTTATGACAATACCATCATGTGTTATTCTTTCTCTAAATCACTGTCCCTGCCGGGAGAGCGTATCGGTTATGTGGCAGTGAACCCGGCATGTGAGGATGCGGAGACCATGATCAATATGTGTGGACAGATCTCCCGCGGTATCGGACATAACTGTCCTCCTTCCATTATCCAGCTGGCAGTGGCACAGGTACTGGACAAGACAGCGGATCTGTCGGTGTATGAGACGAATATGAACATTCTCTATAAAGAACTGACCGAGCTGGGATTCACCTGCGTGAAGCCCGGCGGAACCTTCTACATTTTCCCGAAGGCGCTGGAAGAGGATGCCAAGGTATTCAGCCAGAAAGCATTGAAATATGATCTCGTTCTGGTACCGGGCGACAGCTTTGGCGCACCCGGATATTTCCGCATGGCCTACTGTGTGGACACGGAGAAGGTAGAGAGATCTCTGGAAGCCTTTCGAAAATTTGTAAAGACTGAGTACGGAAAGGAGTCATTGTAAGATGTATCAGGCAGGACTGGTATTGGAAGGCGGTGGCATGAAGGGTGTCTATACCGCCGGAGTGTTGGATTTTTTTACCGAAAAAGGAATTGACTTCTCCCATATCTATGGGGTGTCCGCCGGAGCGTGCCATATGTGCAGCTATCTGTCCCGACAAAAGGGACGGGCGCTGAGTGTCAGTGTGGACTATCTGGATACGAGACGATATTGCAGTCTGGAGAGCTTATTGACCAGCGGAGATCTGTTCAATGTGGATTTCTGTTATCACCTGATCCCGGAATATCTATATCCGTATGACTATGAAACATTTGAAAAATATCCCGGCAAGGCCTACAGCGTGGTGACCAACATCGAGACGGGACAGCCGGAGTATCTGCGTGTCCGTGATATCCGCAAGGATATTGACAAGATCCGTGCTTCCGCATCCCTGCCGTTAGTGGCACGGAATGTAAAAATAGATGGGAAGCTGTATCTGGACGGCGGCATCAGCGATGCGATCCCTCTGGAAAAATCAATCCTGGACGGCAACCGTAAAAACATTGTTGTCATGACCAAGGAAGTGGGATTCGTGAGAAAACCCGCCTCCGCATCGCAGTTAGGACTCATAAAACTCAGATATCTGAAATATCCTAAAGTATATGAACTTATGGCAGACAGACATATCCGTTATAATGAGAGCCTGGACTACATTGAAAGACAGGAGAAATGTGGTCAGGCATTCGTGATCCGTCCTCATAAAAAGAGTGATGTGGGACGGATCGAGAAAGACAAGGACAAACTGATCGCCTTATACGAAGAGGGGTATCGGGAGGCAGAAGCCTGCTATGAGGATCTGCTGGCATATCTGGAAAAATAAGTACTAAAAATATAAGAAAGTATAGAGAGAAAAGAAATGTTAGAAATTATCAAAGCGATTATTTACGGTATTGTAGAAGGTATTACCGAATGGCTGCCGATCAGCAGCACGGGACACCTGATCCTGGTGGAACGGCTGATCCCTTTTCAACAGACCAGTGAAGGATTTTTCGATATGTTCGATGTAGTCATTCAGCTGGGAGCTATTTTAGCGGTGGTTGTATTGTTCTGGAACAAGATCTGGCCCTTTTACCTGAAGAAAAATAAGCAGCCGAAAAAGGGAGGCATTGTAAAATCCGCAAAAGATCCCGCAGTGGGAAATGTGGCACTGAGCATGGATGCTTTCTGGATGTGGGTGAAGATCGTTGTGGCATGCATCCCGGCAGTCGTATATGGTCTGTTATTTGATGATGCGGTGGGAGAAGCCTTCCAAAAAGAGATCGGAAGCAGTGGTGTTACAATTCAGGTCATAGTGGTAGCTGTAATGCTGGTAGTGGTCGGCGTACTGTTTATCGTGATCGAGAATTGGAATAAGGACCGTGTACCTACCACAACAAAATTGTCTCAGCTGACCTACAGAGATGCACTGATCATCGGTCTGTGCCAGCTGGTAGCGGCGGCACTGCCCGGAACCTCCCGCTCCGGAGCTACGATCCTGGGAGCTATTATGATTGGCATATCGAGAACAGTGGCAGCGGAATTTACCTTCTTTCTGGCGATTCCCGTTATGTTTGGAGCCAGCCTCCTGAAGGTACTGAAGTTCGGATTTGCATTCACGGGAATGGAGCCTGCCTGCCTGCTGGTCGGTACGGTGATATCCTTTATTGTATCCCTGTTTGTACTTCGTTTCCTGATGGGATACATCAAAAAGCATGATTTTAAAGTCTTCGGATGGTACCGGATCGTACTTGGTATTATCGTATTACTGTACTTCCTTGTATTCGCATAACAGTTGACAATTATAGGGAAAAGGAATACACTACCCTTATCGAGCGCCGGAATACGGTACTTGTGAGGAGAATGAAAATGTTTTTTGTACATGATTCGTACAGAAGGGAGACGGTAACATGGCAATAGTTAAGAAAACTGTAGCACCAGTAGCAGCAGCGAAAGTGGAAGCGCCTAAGGCAGAAGTGAAGAAAGCAGCACCGACAACTCCAGTTAAGACAGAAACTAAGACCGCTGTGAAGGAAGCTGAGAAGGCACCTGTAGCAAAGGCTGAAGTAAAAGCACCTGTAAAGGCAGAGGTTAAAAAGCCCGCAGCTAAGAAAGAGACAGCAAAAAAGGAAACCGCTAAGAAAGCACCCGCTAAGAAACCCGCAGCAAAAAAAGCAGAGTTAAAGAGCGAGATCAGTGTTCAGTTCGGCGGCAAGTCCTATTCTCAGGAAGATCTGCTGAAGATTGCAAAGGATGTATGGAAATACGACCTGAAGCAGAAGGCAGCTGATCTGACCAGCGTAGAATTATATGTAAAACCCGAAGAGAGCATGGTTTACTATGTAATGAACAAAGAGACCACCGGAAGCTTCTACATATAATTATCCAGAGTCAGATAAAATGAGCAAAGTATACGTCGAATGCTTGCATTCGTAAGAATACTTGCTCATTTTTATATGACGACGTAACCTTATGAGCAAAAGGAAAGCACCGCAGGTGCGATTTTGCGAATAAGGTTCTGGATAATTATATGGGTGGTGATTTACCAGGCCCCAAAGTTGAATAATCACTTTGGGGTCTTTGTATCATTATTATCACAATGTTAAAGGATGACAGAATGCAGAAAAAATCAGAAAAGATTATTCTCACATTATATCTGCTGGGTTTTCTGGCACTGGCGCTTCCCATCGCCCTGTTGCAGCCCCTGGCCAATACACCGCCCCTGTTCGGCAACCCGCCCGATGAGCATGCGAGATATCTGATCCCGCAGTTTATCTGCAGATACGGCAGAATCCCCACGGGACTGGAGGAAGAAGTGCGGATTCCGGCGTATGGATTTTCTTATGCGTTGTATAACGTGTTTCCTTATATTGTACAGGGGTATATCATGCGTTTTGTCAGCCTGTTCACGGAGTCTGAGATCGCGTTGCTGTACACGGCACGCCTGGTGAATGTGACTTTCGGACTGCTGATGGCAGTTGTTGTATACTTTATTGGGAAGAGAGTATTTCAGGATGACAGATTCCGTTGGCTGTTCTGTTTCGCGGTGACCTATCTGCCGGAAGGACTGTTTATGCATACCTATGTGAATACGGATTCCTGCTGCATGCTGTCCACGGCGATGATGGTATATGCGCTGGTCTGTGTCTACAGGGACGGCATCAACGTCCGGAACAGCCTGTGGATGAGCGGAGGTATTATTTTATGCGCACTTTCTTATTATAATGCTTATGGATATATCGTAAGCTGCATTTTACTGTTTGTAATGTTCTTTTTACAGAAAAAGGAAAGTGGCGGTTATTCTTATGACTGGAAGAAGATGTTAAAATACGGTTGCTTTATTGCGGCGGTGGTCCTGATAGGAATCGGATGGTGGTTCATTCGAAGTTATATAGTACTGGACGGAGATCTGTTAGGACTTGCCACCCGGGAAAAAATGGCAATACAGTATGCGGTAGAGAGCGTAAATCCCCTGACGATGCAGACCTATCACTCCATGGGATATACAGTATTCGAAATGTTCCGGGAACGATATACCTTGTCCGGACTGTTCCACAGCTTTGTGGGGGCATTTGGTTCCATGTCCATATATGGCTCCATCTGGCTGTACCGGGCATATAAAGTATTTTTTGCAGCAGGCATTGTGGGAGCGCTTCTGTATCTGATCCGTTATAAAAAGCGGCGTAAAATATCCGGAAGAGAATGGTTCTTTCATATCAATATGTTGTATTGCATTTTCATGCCGGTTTTTCTGACAATTTATTATGCATATACCACAGATTATCAGAACCAGGGACGTTACCTGCTCCCGGCATTGATCCCGCTAATGTATTACATGACAAAAGGGATTCAGAAGCTTTCGGAAATCAGCTTCAGAGGCAGGACTTTTCCGAGATGGCTGGTAAATGCAGGCATTGCGGTATGCTTCCTGATCATTATCGGAGGCGCAATAGAAATGGTATATATACGGGCACTTCCCGTGTATTTAGAGACAGGACTGGTACTGGAATAGTGCCGGTCCTGTTTTTATATTTTATTAATAATCTTTAGAATTATTTTCCGGAAAATCGGTTGACAATAATACCCGGTAGTGATATTTTAGGGTAAGAAGATGTTAGCACTCCTTTTAGATGAGTGCTAATAATCCCAAAGGGAGTGATGGAATGCAATTGGATGACAGAAAAACAATTATATTGCAAGCCATTATCCGGAACTACTTGGAAACGGGAGAGCCGGTAGGCAGCAGGACCATTTCGAAATATACGGATCTGAATCTAAGTTCGGCAACCATTCGGAATGAGATGTCAGATCTGGAGGAGATGGGTTATATCATACAGCCCCACACTTCCGCAGGAAGAATTCCTTCCGATAAGGGATATCGCTTCTATGTGGATACCATGATGGCCACCAGAGAGCAGGAAGTCAATGAGATGAAGGATATGCTCTTAGAGAGACAGGATAAGCTGGAGAACCTGTTAAAACAGGTAGTCAAGACCCTGGCTCAGAACACACAGTATGCCACCATGATCAGTGCTCCGCAGGTACATCATAACAAGGTGAAGTTCATCCAGCTGTCCCGGGTAGATGCCGGACAGATTTTGGCAGTCATCGTTGCCGAAGGCAATGTGATCAAGAACAATATCCTGGCAGTGGATCGGGAACTGGATGATGAGACGCTTTTGAAGCTGAATATCCTGCTGAACACACACCTCAATGGTTTGTCCATGGAGGAGATCAATTTGGGAATGATCGCAGCGATGAAACAGCAGGCCGGAATCCACAGTGAGATCGTCAGTGAGGTGATCGATGCCGTGGCAGATGCCATCAAGGCAGACGAAGATCTGGAGATCTACACCAGCGGCGCGAACAACATTTTCCGGTATCCGGAGCTGGCAGATCAGTCCAAGGCAAGTGAACTGATTAATGCTTTCGAGGAGAAGCAGCAGTTAGGCGGTCTGATCCAGGAATCCCTGGCAGACGAGGGCAGCACAGGTATCCAGGTGTACATCGGAGACGAGACACCGGTGCAGGGCATGAAGGACTGCAGTGTTGTGACTGCTACTTATGAATTAGGCGAAGGCATGAAGGGAACCATAGGAATCATAGGTCCCAAGAGAATGGATTATGATAAGGTCATCGGAACGCTGCGGACGGTGCAGAACCAGTTGGATGACCTTTACCGCAAAGAATAGACAGATTCCAGAAAGGAAAGTAAGAATGGCAGATCAGGAAAAAGAAATATTAGAGGAAGAAATGGAACAGGATCTTTCGGATGCCGAAGAACTGAAAGAAGAAGAGACAGAAGATGAGGAACCTGTGAGCAAGGAAGACAAAAAGGCAGCAAAGAAGCAGGCAAAACTGAACAAAAAGGAAGATTCCTACAAGGAGAAGATCGATCAGCTGGAAGACAGAGTAAAGCGTCAGATGGCAGAGTTCGAGAACTTCCGTAAGAGAACCGATAAAGAGAAACAGGCGATGTTCGATACCGGTGCCAAGAGTGTGATCGAGAAGATCCTTCCGGTAGTAGATAATTTTGAAAGAGGTCTGGCAACGGTTCCCGAGGAATCCAAAGAAGATCCTTTTGTAGACGGTATGAACCGTATCTACAAACAGCTGATGACAGAGCTTGAGAATATCGGTGTAAAACCCATCGAGGCAGTCGGACAGGAATTCGACCCGAACCTTCACAACGCAGTGATGCAGGTGGAGAGCGATGAGTATGAATCCGGTGTGGTAGCCCAGGAACTTCAGAAGGGCTACACATATCATGACATGGTCGTAAGACACAGCATGGTAGGCGTTGTTCAATAATTTGATTATCACATATTTTTGAAAATAGAAACTATAAAATGAAAACAGAGAGTAAAAACAGGAGGAAAATATTATGAGTAAGATTATTGGTATTGACTTAGGTACAACCAACAGCTGTGTAGCTGTTATGGAAGGTGGTAAACCCACCGTTATCGCAAATACAGAAGGCGCAAGAACCACACCCTCTGTTGTAGCATTTACCAAGACCGGTGAGAGACTGGTCGGTGAGCCTGCAAAGCGTCAGGCAGTTACCAACGCAGAGAAGACCATTTCTTCCATTAAGAGAGATATGGGTACCGATCGCGGCCGTACCATTGACGGCAAGAAATACTCTCCTCAGCAGATCTCCGCAATGATCCTGCAGAAGCTGAAAGCAGATGCAGAGAGCTATCTGGGTGAGAAGGTTACCGAGGCAGTTATCACAGTTCCCGCATACTTCAATGATGCCCAGCGTCAGGCTACCAAGGATGCCGGTAAGATCGCAGGTCTGGATGTAAAGCGTATCATCAACGAGCCTACCGCAGCAGCACTTGCTTATGGTCTGGACAATGAAAAAGAACAGAAGATCATGGTATACGACCTTGGTGGCGGTACCTTTGATGTATCTATCATCGAGATCGGTGACGGTGTCATCGAAGTACTGGCTACCAACGGTGATACACACCTTGGCGGTGATGATTTCGATAACAAGATCATTCAGTGGATGCTGGATGAATTCAAGAAGGCAGAAGGCGTAGATCTGTCCGGTGATAAGATGGCTATGCAGAGACTGAAGGAAGCAGCTGAGAAGGCTAAGAAAGAGCTGTCCAGTGCAATGACCACCAACATCAATCTGCCTTTCATTACCGCAACCGCAGAAGGACCTAAGCACTTTGATATGAACTTAACCCGTGCTAAGTTCGATGAACTGACCAGAGACCTGGTTGACAAGACCGCTATCCCCGTACAGAACGCTATGAAGGATGCAGGCCTGAATTATTCTGATCTGGGTCAGGTACTGTTAGTAGGTGGTTCCACACGTATCCCTGCTGTACAGGATAAGGTAAGAGCATTGACCGGTAAAGAGCCCAGCAAGTCTCTGAATCCTGATGAGTGCGTAGCAATCGGTGCTTCTATCCAGGGTGGTAAGCTTGCCGGTGATGCAGGTGCCGGTGATATTCTGTTACTGGATGTAACTCCTCTGTCTCTGTCCATCGAGACCATGGGTGGTGTTGCTACCAGACTGATCGAGAGAAATACAACCATTCCTACCAAGAAGAGCCAGATCTTCTCTACCGCTGCTGATAATCAGACCGCAGTAGATATCAACGTAGTACAGGGTGAGCGTCAGTTCGCCAAGGATAATAAGTCCCTCGGACAGTTCCGTCTGGACGGTATTGCTCCCGCTCCCAGAGGAATCCCTCAGATCGAGGTTACCTTCGATATCGATGCCAACGGTATTGTAAATGTATCTGCTAAGGATCTTGGAACAGGCAAAGAGCAGCATATTACCATTACTTCCGGATCTAACATGTCTGATTCAGATATTGATAAGGCTGTTAAAGAGGCTGCTGAGTATGAGGCTCAGGATAAGAAGCGTAAGGAAGCGATCGATGCAAGAAATGATGCTGATTCTATGGTATTCCAGACTGAGAAGGCTCTGGAAGAGGTTGGCGACAAGATCGATGCTAACGACAAGGCTGAGGTTGAGGCTGATTTAAATGCACTGAAAGAAGTTATCAACAGAGCACCGGTTGATCAGATGACTGATGCCCAGGTTGAAGATATCAAGTCAGGTAAAGAAAAACTGATGAACAGTGCCCAGAAGCTGTTTGCAAAGGTTTATGAGCAGGCACAGCAGGCTGGTGCAGGTGCAGGTCCAAACATGGGTGGCGCAAATGCAGGCAATGCAGGAAGCTCCAAGCCAGATGATGATGTAGTTGACGCTGACTTCAAAGAAGTGTAAGATTATATAACAGTTCAGACATGCGCCATTTTGGACGGGAAAGTGTGTTGCAAGCTAGCATGTCTGAACTAATGGACGGGTCCGAGAGGGGAGATATCCCCTTCCGGGCCTTACCGTCTGTTTAAACAAAGGGCATTTTGGACCCGGCAGAGAAAGAAATAGCAGTGATAAGAGGTAAACAACATGGCAGAGAATAAAAGAGATTACTATGAAGTTCTGGGTGTTTCAAAAGACGCTGATGAAGATACCCTGAAAAAAGCATACAGAAAACTTGCCAAGAAATACCATCCTGATGCAAATCCTGGTGACAAGGAGGCAGAGGCAAAGTTTAAGGAAGCTTCAGAGGCATACAGCGTACTGAGCGATCCTCAGAAACGTCAGCAGTACGACCAGTTCGGCCATGCTGCATTTGAGCAGGGCGGTGGTGCCGGTTATGGCGGCGGTTTCGGCGGCTTTGATTTCAATGGCGGAGATATGGGGGATATC
>ENA-ORRQ01002670-ORRQ01002670.1-human-gut-metagenome-genome-assembly--contig:-NODE-2670-length-11326-cov-3.818029_pt1 | contig 11326 bp, 7 predicted proteins | sample MGYA00242177_ERZ509138 | MGnify/ENA primary metagenome ERZ509138 (study PRJEB26280, sample SAMEA2338628) | human gut metagenome | biome: human gut; feature: human-associated habitat; material: faeces...
CTGGCGCGGTATTACGCTGAACGGCGGCAGCATTACCGGCAACACCGCCGGTACGCAGGGCGGCGGTATTTACAACAATTCCGAGGGCAGCGTCAGCAGCAACAGCTACGCCGGTCTCCTGCTGTATCCCACCAGGGGCGGCTACAAGATCACCGTGACCGGCAATACCGTGGGCGGTGCGGCCAACAACCTGGCCACCGCCCAGACGATCATGCTGAGCAGAGAGTGGAGCAACTACTATAGTCCGACGCTGCGGAGCACCGGCAGCACCATCGGCATGACCGTGCTGGAGCCGGCCAACGGCAAGGATGTTGTCGAGGCGTACAGAGGCAGTAGCGGCGGCTACTACAACGCCGGTGATCTGAGCCGCGATCTGCCCCGCTTCACGCTGGACGACAACAAGGACGGCCAGATGGAGCTGACCACCTGGGACGGCGCGTTCGTCATCCAGCTGACCGTCTATCATAAGCACAGCATCTGCAATCTGGACAGCGCCAGCCATGACATCTCCGTGGCGGGCCACTCCGGCGAGTGCGGCGGCGAGATCGACTTCAAGGAGTGGACGGACTACGAGGCCCAGAAGGACTACGGCTCCAGGACGTTCGCATCCGGCATCCGTGTCAAAGCCACCAACTGGCTGCCCCGCACCGGCAACTGGTATCTGAGCCAGGACGTGACGCTGGAGAAGACGTGGAAGGCCAACGGCAGCGATAAGAAGCTGAACCTCTGCTTCAACGGCCATACCGTCACCAGCGCTGACAGCAACACCAGCAAATCTCTGCTGCGTGTCTCCGCCCTCGCCAAGGTCAACCTGACCGACTGCGCGGCCACGCCCGGCGGCCTGCGGGGCAACAGCAATATGACCGACCAGCGCGGACTTAAAGTGAGCAACGCTTACGCCAACCTGTATAACGGCACCATCACCGGCTTTACCAGCAGCTATGGCGCCGGTGTGAGCGTAGAGCCTCGTGAAGGCGGCAGCTTCGGCCTGTACGGAAATGCAGCGATCCAGTATAATAAGTCCACCAATACGGGAGATTTGAAGTTTGGCGGCTATTGGCCTAATTCGGATCTTGAAGGTATCCGCGACGCGAGCAGCGCCGGAGGCGGCGGTGTGGCCAACTACGGCAAGTTCACCATGAACAGCCTGCGCAGCGACGCCATCGCCTACAACAGCGCGGCCAGATTCGGCGGCGGCCTGTTCAACTGGCCCTATGGGACGCAGTACAGATGGGCCAAGCTCCTCAACGGCGGCATCACCGGCAACACCGCCGGTGAGATGGGCGGCGGTGTGCTCACTTCGTGCAACCCAGATGACACAGCACTTACGCTGGGCGGCAGCGTCAGCATCACCGGCAACACCCTGACCGGCGGCGCAGACGACAACCTGTACCTGGCAACCGATACGTATCACGGCACCGTGGCGAAGATCTGCGTCAGCGGCCTGACCGAGAACGCGGACATCCAGGTGGTGGAGGTCGAGGGCCGCGAGGGTAAGGACTACTTCAGCGGCGTGACCTACGAGACCCTGCCGCCGGAGGTGCTGGCCAGGATCACCACCAACAACGGCAGCATCTTCGCGTGGAACGAGGCCCACGACACCATCCTGCTGGTGCAGGCGGTGCCCGCAGACCTGATGCCCGTGGTGGCCGCCGAGACCACCCTGACCTACAGCGGCGAGGAGCAGACGGTGCTCACCGTGCCCGAGGGCGCGGACACCTACTACACCGTGTCCGGTGAGGACAAGGCCACGGACGTGGGCGAGTATACCATTACCCTGCGCCTGAACGAGGGGTATGTGTGGCCCGACGGCACCGAGACCGACAAGACCATCCAGTGGAAGATCCAGCCCATGAAGGTGAAGGCCCCCATGGCCGTCACCGGCCTCATCTACAACGGCGAGACCCAGACCGGCGTGGCCGCCGGTGAGGGCTACACGCTGGAGGGCGAGTTCAAGGCGGTCAACGCCGGTGAGCACACCGCCGTGGCCAAGCTGACGAACACCGCCAACTATCAGTGGGACGACGGCACCACCGAGGATAAGACCATCGTGTGGAGCATCGGCGAGAAGACCCCTGTGGTCAGCGACTTCGCTGTGACCTATCCCCGGAGCGAGGATCTGGTCTATAACGGAAACGCCAAGGAAGTGACCGCAAAGCTGAGCGACAGCTATCCCGCGCAGGATATCACGCTGACCGTGGTCTACACGAATGCCGACGGCATCGCGGTGGAAGAGCCCACCAATGCCGGTACCTACACGGTGAAGCTGCGCGTCTCCGGCAGCAGCAACTTCGCCGCGGCGGAGCTGGCGCTGGACGATTTGACGATCGCACCCATGGGCCAGGAGCTGTCCTTCGCGGAGACGAGGGTGGAGCTGACCTACGATCCCGCCAGCACCAGCTATACCCAGACTGTCAGCGGCGCCAAGGGCCCCGTGGTCTATCGCGGCAGCGATGACACCGTGGCGGCGGTGGACGCCGCCACCGGCGAGGTCACCATCCGCAAGGCCGGTACCGTGGTCATCACCGCGATGTCGGACGACAGCAACCATAACTATGCGCAATCCTCCGCCACCTATACGCTGGTCATTCAGAAGGCGGCGCAGGATGCACCTGCCGGTCTGGAGAGTACCGCGCCCTCCTCCATCGGCGGCACCGACGGTACCATCACCGGCGTGACCTCCGCCATGGAGTACAGCGCTGATGGTGTGAACTACGTCACCTGCCCCGACGGGACTCTGGCCGGTCTGAACAGCGGCATCTATCAGGTGCGCTTCAAGGAGACTGACACCCACAGGGCCGGTGCGGCTCTGGATGTGACGGTGCCTGTCCACCAGCATACCTTCGACCAGAAGGCGGAGAGCCAGCAGTACCGCAAGGCCGACGCTACCTGCCTGTCTCCGGCGCTCTATTACAAGTCCTGTGCCTGCGGCGTCTCCAGTGAGGGCACTGCCGGCGAGGCCATCTTCGAGGTGGGTCAGAAGCTGGAGCACGACTTCCAGTGGAAGTCCTACGACAACGATTATCACGTCAAGCAGTGCCGGAACGGCTGCGATGAGTGGGATATGACCACCAGAGAGGCCCACGTCTATGACGGCCTGGAGGGCACGGAGTGCCTGATCTGCGGCCATGACCGCACCGTGAACTACTTCACTGTGTCCTTCGAGGTCAACGAGGCCGAGTACGGCATGGTGACGCCCGTGCAGGCGGTCAGCCGCGTGCCGGAGGGGGCGGATCTGACCGTCAGCGGCAGCACCGTTACCGTCAAGGGCGTGACGGTGGCCGCGGTGGCCAGCGCCAACACCGCCCAGTACACCTATGCCTTCGAGAAGTGGAGCACGCCTAACGGCACCTACACCGTGACGGATGACACCACCATTACCGCCATCTTCAGCCGGACCGTCAACCAGTACACGGTGGCCTGGAACGCCCAGGGCGGCAGCCTGACCGGCAGCTGCACCGATGGCACTGTGGACTACGGCACCACCATTCAGGCGCCCGGCGCGGACAAGGAGACGGACGAGGACAACAGCTACGTGTTCCTGGGCTGGAGCACCACGCCCAACGGTGCGGTGGAGGATGTGGCCGAGACCGTGACCGGCAACGTCACCTACTATGCCCAGTACGAGGTGCAGCCCCACGTCTGGACCGAGGATTGGGACAGCGACGACACGTATCACTGGCACACCTGCACGGTGGACGGCTGCGGCTATACCAAGGACAAGGCCGAGCACGACTACACCGATGCGGATGATACCATCTGCGATACCTGCGGCTACCAGCGCACTCTGCCGGATATCACCGGCACGGTGGCCATCAACGGCAAGTTGGAGCGCGGCGAGACCCTGACTGCCGAGACCAGCGGCATGCCCAACGCTGACCTGCGCTACCAGTGGCTGCGGAACGGCCAGCCCATCGAGGGCGCCGATGAGGCTGCCTACGAACTGACCGGCGAGGACATCGGCAAGACCATCTCCGTGCGCATCACGGCGAAGGGCTATGCCGGTACTATCGAGACCGAGGCCGAGGGTACCGTGACGGTGTACTACTCCGTCAGCTACGATACCGAGGTGGGCGGCACTCTGGCCATGGATCGTGCCGAGGGCGGTAAGAACTACACCCTGCGCTCTGACTGGGACAGCATGGGCTTCCGGGCTCCCGACAAGAAGACGTTCGACAAGTGGATCATCGACGGCGTGGCCTACGAGGCCGGCACCACCTACGTGGTGGAGCACGATGTCAGCGTGACGCCGCTGTGGAAGGACATTAAGAGCGACGACGATGACGGTCCCAAGCCGCCTGTGCCTACGCCGGACGATCCCGTCAAGCCGCCTGTGCCTACGCCGGACGATAAGCGGCACAACCACAAGGGCAACGGCACCAATAACGGCGCCGACGGCGCGGCCCAGTCGCCCAAGACCTTCGACGCCGGTATCGCCGCCTATGCGGCCGCGGCTGTGCTGAGCCTCAGCGGTGCTGCGGGCCTGCGCCGCCGGAAGAAGTCCGGTAAGTAACGCTTTTTCTGCTGCTCCGCCTGTTGGGGGGTATAACGAGCGGAGTCTTGCCCATGGGGGAAGAAAAGAGACGCGGCCTTTGGCCGCGTCTCTTGCGTTTTGCGGGGATGTGCCGCGCCGGGCGCCGCTGCGGACGCGCCGCTTTGACGCGGGACGCCGCACACAAGGCGCGGCATCCCGCGGGAGGGCCTGCGTGCGGTACAGATGAAAGAGGGGAGACAGCGGATGTGCTGTCTCCCCTCTTTTGCTGTATGTTACTGCTTCCGTGCGGTGAGATAGTCGTCCCCGGGCCGCCAGAAGGGGCAGCTGCCGGTGTCCGACGCCAGGAAGCGGGCCATCTCGTCCTCATCCAGGTCCATGTCGCACACGTAGTCATCGTATTCCTCGTCATAGAGGTAGAACACGCAGGATTCACACTTGTCCATTTACACATCCTCCACCAGGCGATAGTGGTCGAACTTGCAGTGGGTGTAATACAGCAGGGTGGCGGCGCTGCATACGAACCATCCGGCGGGGTAGCTCAGAGCGATGGGCACGATCTCGTTGGAGATGTAGTTGGCCATGACATACAGGTAGATCTGGCGGAATACCACGAAGGAGCCCAGCATGATGAACATGGGCATACGGCTGTTGCCCGCGCCCCGCAGCGCGCCGGAGTAGATCTGGTTGATGCAGAAGAAGAAGTAGAACGGCGACAGCAGCCGCAGCAGCAGCGCGCCGTAGGACACCACCTCGGCCTTACTGTTGAAGAAGGAGGTGAGGCCCGGCGCCAGCAGCAGCACCGGCACCAGCAGCACGGCGGTGACGGCGAAGGACAGCAGCAGCGCACGGCGCACGCCGCCCTTGGCACGCGCCACGTTGCCCACACCCAGATTCTGGCCCACAAAGGTGGTGGAGGCCATGGACAGAGACTGCACCGGCAGGATCACCAGCTGGTCAACCTTGGTGTAGGCCGTCCAGCCGGACATGCAGTCCGCGCCGAAGTGGTTGATGTAGCCCTGCACGAACACGTTGGAGAAGGCGGTGATGGCCATCTGCAGCGCGGCGGGGATGCCCACCGACACGATCTTTTTCAGCATGTCCCAGTGGAACCGCAGCTTCCGCAGCTCCAGCCGGATGCTGCCGTCGTAGCGCACCAGCACGATCATGGTCAGTATGGCGGATACCGCCTGAGCAATGATGGTGGCGTAGGCCACGCCCTCCACGCCCATGCCGAATTGCAGCACAAACAGCAGGTCCAGCGCCGTGTTCACCACGGCGGACACTACCAGAAAGTAGAAGGGGCGGCGGGAGTCGCCGGCAGCCTGCAGGATGCCGGAGCCCATGTTGTACAGCAGCAGGCCCATGATGCCCGCGAAATAGATGGTCAGGTACGTGGCCTGGTCCGGCGCCACCTCCGCGGGGGTCTTCATCAGGTCCAGCATCAGCGGCGTCATGGCGATGCCCGCGCCGGTGAAAACCACGCCCAGCAGCAGCGTCAGGAGAATGGCGGTGTGTACCGCCTGATGTACCTTTTCCGGCCGGTGCGCACCGTAATACTGGCTGATGACCACGCCGGCGCCGCTGGACATTCCCAGAAAGAAGCCGATGAGGGTGTTGATAATGGGCCCCACGGTGCCCACGGCGGAGAACGCCTCGTTGCTGACAAAATTGCCCACCACCCAGGTGTCCACCATGTTGTAAAGCTGCTGGAACAGGTTGCCTGCCAGCAGCGGCAGGGCGAAACGGATCAGGTGTCCCGTGGTGCTGCCCTGGGTCATGTCCACGTCGTATCGGGCGGCATGGGGCTTGTGGTGATGAAAAGGGAAGTGCAGGTGATGCTGCATGAGGATCTATCTCTCTTTCGTAAAATCTCTTGTAAAATCTGACGTTAAATCTATCATAACACTGGTGATTCCCGTTTTCAACGGGGAATATGTACAAGAAATTCCTCGATCTCCGCAGGACGCATGATGGACACCTCATAAGCCGTGCGGTCCGTCAGGACGCCGTTGTCATTTTTGGTGTAGACACGGCTCTGGACGCGGCCCTCCACGGTGAGGCGCTGGCCGGTGCGCATGTCCGCCGCCTGAGCCGCCACCGCGCCCCAGGCGATGCACGGCAGGTAGTCCGCCCGTCCGTACCGGCGGTTCACTGCCAGGATGATGTCACAGATCTCGCGGCCCAGCGGCGTCCGCCGCAGCGTGGGTGTCCTGCACAATATGCCGGACAGCTGGATCTGGTTGAAGGGGCTCTCACCGCCCAGGGTCAGCTGGTGGGCGAACACGGAGATCACCAGGCGGCTGCCCTGACCGCTTTTGTTGTTGAAGGACCGCAGCTGACCGATGACGGTGACGGTGGCCCCAGCCGCCACCGGTACAGCATGGAGCAGCGTCTGGGGCACGATGACCGGCAGGCGGTCTGCCTGCCCCGACAGGCGCATCACCGCCAGCGTAAACCTGTAGAAGGCGCAGCCGTGGTTGACGTGGGACAGAGCGGGCACGTCCTCCGCCTGCCCGCATAGATGGACGCGGTTGTAGTTCAGTTCCATATCGAACACCTCGTTTGTTGAGATGTCCCACCCTATGCCGCCGGATGCGGAAAGATGCCTCTTTTCAAACGATGGAAACCGTGGCATAATAGAGCGGAAGGAGAGTGATCCCATGCGCTACAAAGGCAAGGTCTACCGGCCGCCCAGCGAGGCGTACAGCCTCATCGTGCAGGTGACCTACGGGTGCAGCCACAACCGCTGCGCCTTCTGTGAAATGTACGACGACAAGCATTTTTCCATGCGTCCCATGCAGGAGATACGGGAGGATTTCGAGCTGGCCCGCCGCGTCTACCACCGGGTGGAACGGGTCTTTCTGGCCGATGGCGACGCCCTGATGCGCCGCACGGAGGACCTGGTGGAGATACTGGGGCTGGTGTACGGCCTGTTCCCCGAGTGTGAGCGGGTCACGTGCTATGCCTCCCCGGCCAGCTTGCAGGTGAAGAGCGAGGACGACCTGCGCCTGCTGCGGCAGAAGGGACTGAAAATGGTATACATGGGGCTGGAGTCCGGCTGCGACGCGGTACTGGAGCGGATGCGCAAGGGCCACACCGCCGCAGCCATCGTGGCGGCGGGGCAGAAGGCCAAACGCTGCGGTCTGACGCTGTCCGTGACGGCCATCTCCGGCCTTGGCAGTGTGGAGCTGTGGCAGCAGCATGCGCTGGACACCGCCAGAGCCGTCAGCGAGATGAAGCCCGACTATCTGGGGCTGCTGACGCTGATGGTGCCCCACGGCACGCCGCTGGAGGGCTGGGTCAAGGACGGCAGCTTTACGGTGCTGGGCCCGCTGGAGGTGCTGAAGGAGACGGAGCTGTTTTTGCAGCACGTGGACAGCGAGGGAACCGTGTTCCGCGCCAACCATGCCAGCAACTACCTGACGCTGAAGGGCACTCTCAACGGCGACCGCGAGGCCCTGCTGGCCCAGATCCGGGCCGCGCTGGAGGGGCGGCGGGACCTGAAGCCGGAATTTTTGCGGGCGCTGTGAAAAAATCTCTTGACATCTGCGGAAAAGGTGCTACAATGGCGTCATATTCCAAACCGTTGAGTAAGAGAAGTACCCGTACAGGAACCTTTCAGAGAGCGGCGCATTGGTGGGAGCGCGGCAGCGGAATGTACGGCGAATGGCCTTACGAGGGCGGGGAGAAAGCCTGAACAGGTGAGTAATACCCGACGGCAGCCGCGGCCGTTATCCCGGCGGAGCGCATGATCGTGCGTGCAGAGCGGGCGCTTTGCCAATTTGGGTGGTACCGCAGGAACGTATTGTACGTCCTGTCCCATGGAATTCCATGGGACAGGACGTTTTTTTGTTTTACCAACAGGAAATATCTGACATATAGAAAGGAATTGAAAGTATGGGCAAGATCATCCTCACCGGCGACCGTCCTACCGGACGCCTCCACGTAGGCCACTATGTGGGCTCCCTGCGCAACCGCGTCGTGCTCCAGAACAGCGGCCGCTTCGAAAAGCTGTTCTTCATGATCGCCGACGCGCAGGCCCTCACCGACAACTTCGACCATCCCCAGAAGGTCCGCGACAACATCATGGAGGTGGCGCTGGACTATCTGGCCTGCGGCATCGACCCCGCCAAGTCCACCATTTTCGTGCAGTCCCATGTCAGCGAGCTGACAGAGATGACGTTCTACTACATGAATCTGGTGACGCTGGCCCGTCTGGAGCGGAACCCCACCGTCAAGGCGGAGATCCAGCTCCGCGGCTTCAACCACAGCATTCCCATGGGCTTTTTGACCTACCCCGTCAGCCAGACGGCGGACATCACCGCCTTTATGGCCGACACTGTGCCTGTGGGTGAGGACCAGCTGCCCATGCTGGAGCAGGCCCGTGAGATCGTCCGGCGCTTCAACGAGCTGTACGGTGAGACGCTGGTGGAGCCCACGGCGCTGCTGCCGGATAACGCCGCCTGCCTGCGCCTGCCGGGTACCGATGGCAAGGCCAAGATGAGCAAGTCTCTGGGCAACTGCATCTATCTGGCCGACGAGCCAGATGACATCCGCACCAAGATCATGGGCATGTACACCGACCCCAATCACCTGATGGTGTCCGACCCGGGCAACACCAAGGATAACCCCGTGTTTATCTATCTGGATGCCTTCTGCACCGATGAGCACTTCGCCCGCTACCTGCCGGAGTACGCCGATCTGGGTGAGCTGAAGGCCCACTACGAACGGGGCGGTCTGGGCGATGTGAAGGTGAAGAAGTTCCTGAACAACGTGATGCAGGAGACGCTGGAGCCCATCCGCACCCGCCGCCAGGAGCTGGCCAGAGACCCTGACGCCATCATGGAGATCCTGCGCGCCGGCAGCGAGACCGCCAAGGCCGCAGCGGCCCAGACGCTGGACAAGATGAAGCACGCCATGATGATCGACTATTTCGCATAATTCGCATAATCAGTGAGACCCCGCACCACGCGGTACTATAATTTAGGAGGCAACTAAGATGAAAGACACTACCACTATCCCCTACAAGATCTACCTCAGCGAGGACGAGCTGCCTCGGAACTGGTACAACGTGCGTGCGGATATGACCAACAAGCCCGCGCCGCTGCTGAACCCCGGCACGCTCCAGCCCATGACGGCGGAGGAACTGGGCCATGTGTTCTGTGACGAGCTGGTGAAGCAGGAGCTGGACGACACCACCGCCTACATCCCCATCCCTCAGGAGATCCGTGACTTCTACAAGATGTACCGTCCGTCTCCGCTGGTGCGGGCTTACTGCCTGGAGGAGAAGCTGGACACCCCCGCCCACATCTACTACAAGTTTGAGGGCAACAACACCTCGGGCAGCCACAAGCTGAACTCCGCCATCGCCCAGGCGTACTACGCCAAGAAGCAGGGCCTTAAGGGCGTCACCACCGAGACCGGCGCCGGTCAGTGGGGCACTGCGCTGAGCATGGCCTGCGCTTATCTGGGACTGGACTGCCGCGTGTTCATGGTGAAGTGCTCCTATGAGCAGAAGCCCTTCCGCCGCGAGGTCATGCGGACCTACGGCGCCAACGTGACCCCGTCTCCCTCCAACACCACCGAGGTGGGCCGCAGGATTTTGGCAGAGTTCCCCGACACCACCGGCTCCCTGGGCTGCGCCATCAGCGAGGCTGTGGAGGCCGCGGCCAGCCAGGAGGGTTACCGCTACGTGCTGGGCAGCGTCCTGAATCAGGTGCTGCTGCACCAGTCCGTCATCGGTCTGGAGACCATGGCGGCGCTGGAGAAGTACCACGTCAAGCCCGATACCATCATCGGCTGCGCCGGCGGCGGCTCCAACCTGGGCGGCCTGATCTCTCCCTTCGTGGGCCAGATGCTGCGGGGTGAGGCGGACTACCGCATCATCGCCGTGGAGCCGGCCTCCTGCCCCAGCCTGACCCGGGGCGTGTTCAAGTACGACTTCTGCGACACCGGTAAGATCTGCCCCATGGCCAAGATGTATACGCTGGGCAACGGCTTCATCCCCTCCGCCAACCACGCCGGCGGCCTGCGCTACCACGGCATGAGCTCCATCGTCTCGCAGCTGTATCACGATGGCTACATGGAGGCCCGCTCCGTCGAGCAGACGAAGGTGTTCGAGGCGGCCGAGCAGTTCGCGCGCATCGAAGGCATCCTGCCCGCGCCGGAGTCCAGCCACGCCATCCGCGTCGCCATCGACGAGGCCGTCAAATGCCGCGAGACCGGCGAGGCCAAGGCCATCGTCTTCGGTCTGACCGGCACCGGCTACTTCGACATGGTCGCCTACGAGAAGTTCCACAACGGCGAGATGCGTGACTTCATCCCCACCGACGCGCAGCTCGCCGAGAGCTTTGCGACCCTGCCGCAGGTGCCGGGTCTCAACGACTGAACGAACGTATACGACCGCCGCACGGCGGGTAAAATTTCAACAGTCAAAAACAAAGGAGATCGGATCATGGGTCTGAAAAACATCGAAAAAGCACAGGTGCTGCGCCTCGGCGACGAGGTCGAATACCAGCAGGGGCAGATCGTGAGCAAGACGCTCGCGCAAAACCGCGCCCTGAGCATGTCGCTCTTCGCCTTCGAGCAGGACGAGGAGATCAGCACGCACACCGCCGACGGCGACGCGCTCGTCACCGTGCTCGACGGCACGGGCCGCTTCACCATCGACGGCGAGGCGCACCTCGTCTCCGCCGGGGAGAGCATCGTCATGCCGGCGCACGTGCCGCACGCGGTCTATGGGCAGACGCGCTTCAAGATGCTGCTGACCGTGATCGTGTAACGCGGGACATCCCCGCATATAAGGCCCCCGCACCGTTCGGTTTTCCGAAC
>ENA-ORRQ01002705-ORRQ01002705.1-human-gut-metagenome-genome-assembly--contig:-NODE-2705-length-11221-cov-5.906771_pt1 | contig 11221 bp, 8 predicted proteins | sample MGYA00242177_ERZ509138 | MGnify/ENA primary metagenome ERZ509138 (study PRJEB26280, sample SAMEA2338628) | human gut metagenome | biome: human gut; feature: human-associated habitat; material: faeces...
GAAGCCTAAAGCCGCTTTACTATGTGGATAAGTCCGCATTGGGGCCCGTACTGCCGACAGAGGATCTTACCGACGAACAAGTCCTTAAGTTAGGAACAGAGGCACCTGTTTTTTGGGGTAATTTTACCCCCGGAGAAGAATTCATGTTCGTGGATATCTCGATACCGCCGAATATGAAAAACGACAGATATTGCTATTCAAAAACGAACGGGAAACTTTATTTCCTTAAGAATACCCCGAGATCCGGAGACAGGGCCTTGGCTGAAATGGCTTTCGTCGGAATTATGGGTTCTTGGAAGGATCAGTTCATCGCACATGTACCCGCCTACGTAGTCCCGATGGTATACCAGCGGGACGGGACGGACAACCCTGTGTTGAAGGATATCGGCGAAGATGCCAATCCCGTGCTGATTTTCTATACGCTCAAGGAACCCGACCTATGAAATGGGACAGAATATTGACCTACGGTCTGTTATCCCTTCTTTTCATCGTCGACGCGGTATTGTTGGTGCGGGTTTTCAGGCTGCAGGAAGAGATCCTATTGAAAGACCGGATAATCGACAAATTAACCATGTCCCAATACATTGCAGACTGCACGGCCACGAATCTGAATGTAAACTACCGTTACGGCGGATTATCGGTCGGGGACTGCGAGACCGAAGATTCCGCAGGAATCCGTTGCCCGCTCATGGCAATCGTCCGCCAGCCGACGCTGGTATTCCGCTATTGCGACCGTGCCTGCGGCGAATGCATCTCATTCGGCGCGGATAAACTCGCAAGGGAGTTGGAAGGCTCGAATATTCCGGTCGTATTCCTTGCCCGCTATGACAATATCCAGGAGATGAGGCGGCAGGGGCCGAGGATTAATCCATGGGGGTTCCGGATGTTGAATGTGGAAAAAATACTCGATCTGGATGAAAAACTGCTCCCCTATTACTGCATAATAGACGAACGAGGTGCCGTACACGATATTTTCATTCCGGAGAAATCCCGCCCTTCGATGACAAATCAATATCTGGCCTGCATAAAAGACAAATACGGGAACCGGTAAAACAGCAAATTCCCCGCAATATGATGATTGCGGGGAATTTGCCTTAATTTCGTTGAGCTGCCAGGACTCGAACCTGGAACGACAGAACCAAAATCTGCTGTGTTACCATTACACCACAGCTCAATCCGTTGCTCGAAAGCGGGACAAAGATAAGCAAAAAATCGTAATTTACAATCGGGAAACGGAAAAATGCCCGACTCTTGCAGGTGTGCAAGAAAGAATTTCATTACTTTTGCACGCATGGAGCCGACAAGCCGGACAACGGGCCGGCAGGCGCCCTGCTGAAACTGAACGATTAATACGATAAGATATGATCCTGACAATGATCCTGCTCTTCGTGGTCGGCTACGCCTTCATCGCGCTGGAGCACAAAGTTAAGGTCGACAAATCGGCCATCGCACTGCTTATGTGCGGCGCGATATGGACGGTTTTCAGCCTGTGGGGACACGACAGCAACATCAGCCACGAGATGGTAGACCATCTGGGCGACACGTGCGAAATCTTGGTTTTCCTGATCGGAGCCATGACCATCGTCGATCTGATCGACACGCACGGCGGCTTCAACGTCATCACCGACCACATTACCACCCGCAACAAGCACAAGCTGATGTGGCTGCTGGCCATCATCACGTTTTTCATGTCGGCGGCGCTGGACAACATGACCACGACGATCATCATGGTAATGCTGCTGCGGCGAATCATTGCGGATCAGAAGGAGCGCTGGATTTTCGCCAGCCTGATCGTCATCGCGGCCAACAGCGGCGGCGCATGGTCGCCCATCGGCGACGTGACGACCATCATGCTGTGGAACGTGGGAAGCATCACGGCAGCAGGTGTCATTGAGGAGCTGCTCATTCCCTCGGCCATCTCCATCTTCATCCCCACCCTCATCCTCCAGTATAAGCTTCACGGAGCACTGGTGGAACCCGACGCATCGACGGAAGAGACTGCTGCCAGCGTGCTCTCGGGATGGCAGCACAAGGCGGTCTTCGTGCTCGGCGTGGGTGGTCTCATCTTCGTGCCCATCTTCCGCTACCTCACCGACCTGCCCCCGTTTGTGGGCATTCTGCTTGTCCTTGCCGTTCTTTGGACGGTGACGGAGCTGTTCTTCCGCCTGTCTAAACGGGCCAAGACAGCAGGCGACATGGGCAAGCGGGTCAGCCAACTGCTGGGCCGCGTCGATATGAGCACCATCCTCTTCTTCCTCGGCATCCTAATGACGGTGGCCTGCTTGGAGGAGGTGGGCGTGCTGACGGTCGTGGGACAGGGCCTCGACCATACCTTCCATGGCAACCACTACCTGGTGACGGGCTTCATCGGCGTGCTCTCCAGCATCGTGGACAACGTGCCTCTCGTGGCTGGTTGCATCGGCATGTACCCCCTGCAAGAGGCGGGAGCCTTTGCCGTCGACGGCGTGTTCTGGCAACTTCTGGCCTATTGTGCGGGCGTGGGCGGATCGATACTGATCATCGGCAGCGCCGCCGGCGTAGTGGCGATGGGACTGGAGAAGATCAGCTTTGGATGGTACGCACGCCACATCTCGTGGGCAGCCCTCATCGGCTATCTCGCTGGCATCGTGAGCTACTACCTCCTGCGCACCTTCGTCTTCTAATACTTTGCCCTATCTGAGGACACCCCCCGCCGGGCAGAAGGACAGTACGCTTTTTTGGTGCTTGCCTCCCGCCTTTGCTGCTCATCCTGACACTCACCCCATCGACCAAGGGGCCAGGAGCAAACCACTCCTGACCCCTTGGTCCTTTTCCATGCGTCGGTCCGTTGCCCTGGGCCGATATGCGGTTGCCTCACTACTTTTGAAGCAGCCTGCGGTTGTCCCACTATTCCAGTATCAACACATGGCTGTTGCCCGTCCTGGGCGTGAAGACGCTCAGTCCCACCTTCATCAGGTAGTCGCCACTATACTGCTTGCCGTCACACGCCAGCTCCGACTTCTTGCCAGGCATGAGGTTGGTCTCGCGGACGGTATAGACCCTGTCGGGGTCCAGTCCCTGCAGCCGCACGTTCGTCAGCGGTTCCATATAGCGTGGATGCAGATCGAAGGCGAAGAGGACGGCCCGCTGCTGATCCTTGCTCACATAGTTGATGGCGCAATGGTTGCCCTCGTAGGGAGACACCAAGCGGTAGAGGTCGCCATCGAAGATCACGGGCTTCATGAGGTCGTAGTTGCTGACGGCCTGCTTCACAAACTGATATTCCTCGGCTGAAAGCGACTTGAGGTCGATGTCGAAACCCAGTTTGCAGGAGCTGCAGACATCGGTACGAAACTTCACCGAAGTGTTGCGGTTCCAGTTGGTGACGTGCGAGCTCATGGTCTTGGCGGGGAAAAACTTCGACAGTCCCCACTGGATGTAGATGCGCTCATAGGGATCGGTATCGTCGGAGCACCAAAACTCCGTGAAATACTTCAGCATCTCGTAGTCCATCCTGCCGCCGCCTCCGGAGCAAAGCATCATGGGCAGGTCGGGATACTTGTCGTGGATGCGGGTGAGGACGCTATAGATGCCGCGGATGTGGTCGATATAGAAGTTGCCCTGATTGGCCTTGTGGTAGGGCGAGTAGATATTGGTCACAACGCTATTGCAGTCCCACTTGAAGTAGGCCACGTCGGGATTCTCCGTCATGATACGATCGACAATGCCGAAGACGTAGTCCTGCACCTTCGGGTTGGAGATGTCGAGCACCAGCTGGTGGCGATGGTAGTAGGGCTCGCGGTTGGGCTGCATGATGGCCCAGTCGGGATGTTTCTCAAACAACTCACTCTTCGGATTGACCATCTCCGGCTCTATCCAGATGCCAAACTTCACACCTGCCTTCTTGGCGTCTCTGACCAGTCCGGGAATGCCCTCGGGCAACTTTCCCTTCGTGGGTTCCCAGTCGCCGAGACCTGCACGGTCGTCCTTGCGGGGATATTTGTTGGCAAACCAGCCGTCGTCGAGCAAGAAGAGATCCACGCCCAGGTCCTTGGCATCCTTCATCAGCTCGGCCAGCGTCTGCTGGTCGAAGTCGAAGCCCGTGTTCTCCCAGTTGTTGAGGAGCGTGAGGCGTCCCTCCATGCCCTTGTTCACCTGATACTGGCGCGCCCAGTCGTGGAGATTGCGCGAAGCCTCGCCCACACCATGGTCGCTCAGGGTGAAGATAAACTCGGGCGTGGTGAAGACCTCGCCAGCCTTGAGGCGATAGTCAGAGGCGTAGGGGTTGATGGCGGGCAGCACACGGAGCACCCCCACATTGTCCACCTCAAAGGTGAAGCGGAAGTTGCCGGGCCATCCGATGGTGCCGAGCATCGCCCGTCCCTCATTCTCCTTGGCTGGTTCGTCGAAGCCCAACTCGAAGAAAGGCTCTGTCTGCATAGCCGCACGCGTGCCAAGTTTGGTGTCGATGACCTTCTTGCCACGGGTCAGCGGCGCGGTCTCGGGCTGACCCTCCCTGGCCCAGTCACTATGATAACTGGTGAGGAAATAGCGGTCGGCCTTGAAGTAGAGCATGGCCGAACTGTAGCGCCATAGCACCACGGGCGCCTTCTCCTGGTGGGAGATCTCGCTCCAGGCCTTGATGACGTTCTCCTTGGGATAGGCCACATAGTGGAGCCTCACGGTCAGCGGATAGACCTGGTCGCGCAGGGTGATGACCGTCTCCGTGCCTCCACTCACAGCCTTCTGCTCCACGTTTTGATAGTAGAGGTAGGTGGTCTTGTTGCCATCGGCATGGGTCACGGCCACAGCGGGCTCGAAGAAGTCCTCGCACCCCGAGGCTGCATAAGCCTCATGGCCACGCGTACTGACTGCAGCATCGGAGGAGGCATAGACCTCCCAGGGCAAGTGGTCGTAGTCGGCCGGATTGCGCAGCTTGTCGCCGAGATAGACCTGGTAGAGGCGCCCCTTGGGCGACACCTTCAATACAAGGTCAGTCTTGTCCGTCGATACCCGAATCGTCTTTTGGGCGAACGCCACGGCAGAGACCATGCACATCGCCACGATAAGCATCACGTTTCTTTTCATATTCATCGTTATTATCATCTTTATTTTGTTAGTTCACACCGGTCCTCACGCCTGGACCATCATTTTTTAATTAGCCATCAAATTAAAATGGCACCTACAATCTACACGACGACTTTTTCAGTTTGGCAGTAAGAGCATAATCATGCAGAGTTATGCTCTTCTTGATCCATAGCATGAAGGACGAGCCGTCAAAGAATAGCCGAAAATGACCAAAAATAGCCGAAAATAGCCGAAAATGACCGGTAAAACGACCATAAATAGCCGAACACGACAACAAATAGCCGTACAACTAAGCTCCAAGTTCACCTTCTCCTTTCTCTGTAATATTCCATTTCTTGCCTGTAGAAGGCTTGCTTATTAAACCTTCTTTGGACATAATGCCAAGAAGCCGTCCTATCTTTCTTAGTTTTTCGTCATGAGTTAAATTTGAAGGGAATACATGCTGGAGTCCCTCATAAACATCTTGACGTTTGAAGCCCATACTTCCTGCATTATGCGCCAATTGCAACAATAGCTTTTGAATAGTATTTTCTGCAAGTCCTTTCTCTTTGGTATAATGCCCTATCTGTTTCGTCAGTTTGGCAACCTTTAGAGATATGGTATAATGTGGAGCACGTCCTTCTATCAAACCTTTGTCACAAAGATGCTTAGCTGCTTCTTTGGTGACAGGATGATGTTTTTGTACGGCATCTAGCCAAAGGCATTCCTTTAGTGACAAAGACTGGTTGCTCTTTAGCAGATTGGTATATTTCTCATCTATCATCTTGCCATAGATGGTTACACCAACAGTACGATGCTCGTTGTCGATGTCGTAATCTGGCATTGGAAAGAATCGGTTGCGCTGCTCTGTGTAAATCTTCTTGATGCCACGTCCTACGGTATCAATCATGTTGAAGTTAACCATGCCGCGGCATAAGCATTCGTTACGATAGTGGAATTGTGGACCTTTGTGCTCCAAGGCATTCTCTATCGTGCCAGGAATGAAACTACCACCATTACCATAATATAAGGTGCTTGGTCCTTCCACAAACACAATGCGCTGTTGCAAGGTGTAGTCTTGATGTGCAATGGCGTTATGAAGAGCCTCACGTATTGTATATTCATCATACTGCTTCATCGTATCAGGGAAAAGGGTTCCACCTGGCAACTCACGCATAGTCTTGTTACGTATTTTACTCAACACCTTATCTACGGTCAAGATGAAAGGTATTGTAAAATGCTCATAATCTTGTACGATGCCTTCTTCATCTTCCCATGTCCAAGTGATTTGTGCTACGGCAGGATGAATCTTTTGAATAGAAAGGGGTTTGCCCAATAGTAGAATGGCAGCACGAGTGATTTGGCCGTCTCGCATCATCATGCTATTAACTAAGAAATCTTCTGTTGTCCACGCTTCTATTTCTTCGGCAGGAATACTTGAAGAGTGTACTTTCTTGAACATGACTTTAGCTGTGGCTACTGCCAACTCATCCAAATCATTGATAGTCGCATTGGGTACGAGTTGGGCTGTCCAATCTGGTATTGGTGGTTGTTGGCGTATGGCATCTTGTTTGGCTTGGTTCAATGGTTTTAGACTTTCGCCATCACGACCATAAGCCACACCTTTCCAGTGCATCACGATATTGCGTGGCGATGCAGGAACCTGGAAAAGCAAAACGCGTTTGCCTTCAACCTCAATAGGTACAATATCCCTAAAGATGAGATTGTCTGTAGTGTGTTGAGACATGTCTTGCTTTAGGCGGTTCAAGGCAACCTCACTATCTTTGAAACTGGTACCATTGATCTGATGCTTCTTGTCCCAAACACCAAATACTATCCACGCAAACTCATGATCTCGTAAGTTTGCTTCATTGCTGAGAGCGGAGAAGTACTTTCCCAACTCGTCAATATCAAAGTTGGTCTCTGCTTTCTTAAACTCTACGACCTCATTTTCCGAGTGCTCCCAAAGCTTGTTGAATATGTCTATATATTTTTCCATTATTCGCTTTTTACAATCTACTTCTGTAAGGGATAGTTAACAAAACTACTTCTATATCCATACCTTTTGTCCATAGGAATGATTTTATTCTCATTATTACTTCTGAGGATGTCTGACATGGTCCTACCACAATTCTTTTTAGGCAACTGATTGGAACATTTACTTTTATATAAGGTACCAGTTTGTTGTCTGCAAGACGGTATTGAGGCTTTATTTGATGCTTAATGATACGATATTCCCCTTCTGCTTCATACTTTTTGTGTTTGTAGATTGGGGCGTATTCATTGTTTATTATAGCCTGTTTTACATCTGCCCACTCATTCTTATTAAAAATGTTTTTTAGAGTCCGATTGCAGGCTTCTTCTGCAATCTTGATGTTATTTGCATCAACATACTCACATTTTTTTATTTCATCATAAAGTAAACATGTCGGTTCGCCTTCACGCTCTTTGCAATCAGCTCCATACTCAGATAAAGTTGATGGAAGTTCGGAGAAATCGAAACCTAAACTTATGCCATCTCCATTTTGTCCATAGCCACGCCACATTGTTAAATCGTCTTCATGTTTGGAAAACGAAATAGTAAATATGTTCATATGCCACTGGGGGTGTTGTATGAGATCATTGTCTTTGTCGTTAAGTGCTTTGTTGTTATTTTTAGTATAATCAAGCACACCAGCTTTTAGCCCTTCAAAAAACAACAGACATTCTGTTGGGTCGTTTTGATGTGCATAATGTGTTGCCCACATTGTTATACACTTAGGATGGGAATCGCCATCTTTATACTGCAATGAGTGTTCTATCATATTATAGAACGTACTCATTGTAGTATAATGGTACAGTATGTTCATATTTTCTTTACTCATATTCATTAATTAATCGTTATATCCGAATTTATTCCAGGCTTCGAGGACGAGGCGCTTGGTGCGTGCTGTATCTTTCCGCGCGCTTCTTCGTTTTCCTGTCCTGTGTATTTGCCAAAAGTGAATGGACACGGATGGCCTGTCCGCTCCTCATATTCTGCTTTATACCGGCTCAATTCCTCAGCTTGAGAGTTGATAAGGGCATTCATTGGATAGACTATGATAGCAATCGTCTTATCTTTGCATGCCTCATCATGAAGTAGAATATAATTGAACACGGTAGCCATAAAGGTTCGTGATTTTCCGGAGCCTGTGCCAGAAGTCACAATAAATTCTTTGTCTTGACAGCCTAACTCTATAGCATCTTGCTGATGCTTATAAAAAGGCTTGTCAAAGAAATACTCCAAGTCTTTATGGATAGGGAGGCCCTTGGCGATAAGCTCCTTTACGCCTATCCCCTGCTTGAAGTTTGGATTGAATTGAATCAAAGCCTTTCGCCACAGCTTTTCATTTTTGATAGACTCGCTGACCTCGTCCTTGATTCGTTCATCTTTTATGGCAACAAAGCTCTGAAGGTAACTTTTGTAGCTACCCTTCAAGCTTTCATATAATTCTATTATATTCATAGATGTTTGTCTTTTAAACAACTACAAAGATAGCATTATTCTTTGATAATAGAGCATATATTTAGATAGAAAGTGCTTTTCTTAGTGATTTTCCCTATTTTGGGCGAAAAGTTCCTATGTATGGGAGTAAACTAAATACCAGTTGTGCAGATTGGTCGTTTCCTGATTTAGCTTGACTACTTGCTCGTCTTAAGTCTTGACAATGTTGACTCTGTTAAGCATTTGTGATATCGCATGAAATCGTCGTGTAAAAGATCATGTAGAACGTTATAGGACAAAGATCCGCAAATAAAAATAGAGGTATTATGGCGAATATTGATTTGAAATTATCCTCAAAAGACGCAGCTGCGATGAGGCGACCTGCTATGGCAAAAAGAAAATACCGTAGTAGATAATAATGATGCAAGAGAGTGTGTGTTTATTACATACTCTCTTGCTCATATAGGTATAATGTCTTATTTTCCCAAAGACTTGAACATCTTGGTGATGCACTTTTTCTTCTGCTCCATGTTTGGGTGAACATAGAGATTAAGGGTTGTTGTGATATTGGCATGACCGAGCAGTACGCTTACGGTCTTGTAGTCGCAGTTGCTTTCAATGCAGCGTGTGGCAAAGCTGTGGCGGAGTCCGTGGTATTTCAACCGAGGAATGTCAAGATGCGCCATCAACCGATGATAATAGTTGCGATAGGTGCGAGGTTCGGTTGGTTTCTCCTCATTGGTCAGCACATAGAAGTCTGTGTTTACCACCTTTTTCAGTGGTTTCACCATCGCCAGCAGTTCCTTGTTCATCGGTATCTCACGGCATGAGTTTTTGGTCTTGGGTGTGTTGATGACCAACTCTGTGTGCTTACGTTCGCCCTCCACAATGTAGATGCGCTCAATGGTGCGGTTCACTACAATCGTACCATTGTCCGTGTTGATGTCCGACCATTTCAAACCGCAGATTTCTCCAATACGCAAACCAGTAGTCAGACTGATATAAATACCAAGATTGCGGAACGTGAAGTTCTGCTTGATGAAATCGAGGATCTTCTTGTGGTGTGCCACCGTCAGCACCTCAATTTCCTTGTTGGTCTCAGTCGTAGGGTATTTGATATCCCACTCGCAATAGCTCATCCACTCGTTCTTTACTCCGAACTTCATCACCATTTTCAAGACTATCAGAATGTCCTTTACCGTTTTAATACTGAGTCCGCCATTTAGTTTCTGCAAAACGAACTCCTGCACAAGTTTCTCACTCAAAGCCTCACAATCGCCAAACGATGGCAGAATGTGATTCTCCAAAACTAACACATAAGCAGCGTATGTGGACTGCTTTACATAGCGTTGCTTGTCTATTTTCCAAGCCAACGCAATTTCTCTAATTGTTTTTGTTGTCATTGTAATCCTTAATTTTGAAGGTGTATATATTAATTAGAGAAAATAGACCTCTGATGTCCCAAATCTCAGATTTAAGGAGTTTCAGGGGGAGTGGAAACGAACTATATTCAAAAATGTTATAACATTGCAAAGAGGTAGTTCCCCACGTCCTATCATCGAATATGTTACAACATCAGATGATGGTGTTAATTGGATAAAAATAGGAGATATGCCTCATTTCGGGCGTATTGTAACATCTACAGAGGAAAAAATCACAAAAGAGGGTGCCAAGAAATCGCGACAGGTAAACAAAGGAGATTTGATTTTATCAAACTCCATGAGTTACGGATTGCCTTATATTATGGGGATAGATGGGTATATTCATGATGGCTGGTTTGTTCTAAAAAACTTTGAAAATACTTTCGATAAGGATTACTTATGTAATCTTTTAATCTCAAGTGCCATACAAAATCAATACAAAAGACTTGCTGCTGGAGGTGTTGTTCAAAATATCAGTAGTGATTTGGTTAATAGTGTTTCTGTGTCAATCCCAACAATGATGGAACAGAAGAAAATATCAAGTCTGCTTAACCTCATTGACGAACGCATTGCAACTCAAAACAAAATCATTGACAAGTTGCAGTCCTTAATCAAGGGAATTAGTAGTAGAATTTTTGCATCCATACAAGGAATTGAATATAGAATGGGTGATATTGTTACAATTACTAATGGAAATAGTAATGTGCAAGATGCTGTTACACAATCAAAGGATGGTTTGTATCCTTTCTTTGATAGGTCTGAGGATATAAAATATTTGCCTACATTCTTGTTTGACAAAGAAGCTATTATATATCCAGGTGAAGGAACTGAATTTATGCCACGATATTTCAAAGGGAAATTCGCTTTACATCAAAGATGTTATGCCATTTTTGACTTCAACGAAATTATAAATGCTCGTTTCCTATATTTTTATCTAAAGACGCGAAATTCTTATTTCGTCAAAAATGCTGTGGGCTCAACAGTGCCTTCATTAAGACTTGACACGTTTCAAAAGCTAAAAGTTATTATTCCACCGAAGAAAACACAACATAGTGTATCTTCATTTCTTTCTTCTATGGAACAGAAGCGTAATGTCGAAAAAAAGATTTTATACAAACTATTAAATCAAAAGCAGTATCTGCTCCGCCAGATGCTTATATGAACATCTGGCGAAGCAAGTATTCCTTCTGTTTCTGAAGAAGCGAAATAGCATTATTCTCAGTCTCTAATTTATTATAGGGATGTTCTATAAATTAACTTACTAATAATTAGACAAATAGTCTGATAT
>ENA-ORRQ01002710-ORRQ01002710.1-human-gut-metagenome-genome-assembly--contig:-NODE-2710-length-11216-cov-2.670997_pt1 | contig 11216 bp, 8 predicted proteins | sample MGYA00242177_ERZ509138 | MGnify/ENA primary metagenome ERZ509138 (study PRJEB26280, sample SAMEA2338628) | human gut metagenome | biome: human gut; feature: human-associated habitat; material: faeces...
TTTGAAATTAAATTGGTTCTTTCAAGTATATCTATATACATTCCCGGAGGTATTATATTTCCGTCATTATCCATTATCCTTGAAAGTGCTTCGCCGCCGATAAGGCGTTCATCATCTATTGAAAATTTGGGTTGTATGTAAACTTCTATTCTGTCATTCTCCAAAGCTGAATAAAACATAGGAATTATTTTGGCTTCATCAACAGCTTTCTTTTCCATATCTGCCCTGAAAATTGCAATATAGGTAAGATAATTTGCCTTAATACTACGTCTTGCATATTGTGACTTGTCAATTATTATCCCGATGTCTTCATCTCTGTCTTCTACATAATATGCACCGAGGTAAAGTCTTATTCGTGCCAAAGGGAATTCCATATTCGTCTTCTCACTGAAACGGGATAACATATCGCTATATTTTGCCTTAAATACTTTCTCCGGCAATCCTTCTGCTTCAATCAACATGATAATATGGTCAACATATATTCTGTATGCCAGTACACAGTCAGCGTTATTATGGCAGAAACATTCCACCATTCTACTGATAAGCCGGTCACCTTCTCTATAACCATACATCCGATTAAAATATTTAAAATTACTTATATCAAGTGAAATCATTACAGGTCTCTTCAGTTGGTTTCTAATTAATTCCTGAGCCTGCCTTACAAAATATCTGTCATATGGCAGCCTTGTGAGTTCATCAAAAAAAATTCCGTCATAGCAAATCAAGTATTATTCCTCCAGGCATTGTATAGGTTGTTTCTTAAGATACTTGTCCTCAAATATATCTCTTTCAAGAGGCTTGTCATACAGAAAACCCTGAACGTTATCACAACCACATTCAAAAATAAGCTTTTCCTGTTCCTTTGTCTCTATTCCTTCACAAATCACATCATAATTAATCTGTCTGAATACATGTATCAGACTTTGCAGTATCTGGTAAACTGCTTCATTATTCATACTATTGCTTATAAAACCCTTGTCAAATTTAATAATATCTACCGGAAGTGTACCCAGTGTATTAAGTGTACTGTATCCAACTCCGAAATCATCCATGCTTACTTTGAAGCCATAGTTTCTAAGCTTGGAAATTTCTCTTATAATTGTGTCTGAATCCGCAAAAAATAAGGACTCTGTCAGTTCCAGTTCTACATATTCCACAGGAATATTGTAACGTCTAAACTCATTATATATATTATCAGCCACATTGCTCTCATAAAAATGCATTCTTGAAAGATTAATTGACACAGGAACCACTTTCCATCCCATATCAATCCACTTTCTGACGGAAGCAAATGCTTCCCTCATAACATAACGGTCAAGTTCCACAACCTTACCGCTGTTCTCAAGAACCGGGATATATGTATCAGGGTACAGCATCTTGCCGTTGCTGTCATAAATTCTGCTAAGTACTTCAGCACCATTAATTTCATAGGTCCGGATATTAATCTTTGGCTGATAGAAGGTCTTAATATTGCCATTCTTAATTGCTGTATCAAATACGGCAAGTATCTTAGCATCTTCCTCTTCCTTATCCATCATGTCGTCTGAAAAGATTACACTGGATACACAATAATTACCCTTAGCCCTGCGTCTTGCAACGTTAGCCTTATCTATGCAATATATTAAATCATCATTATATTTATCAATAAAAAGTATACCATTGTTAAGGTGAAGCATAATTGAAGGATATTTTCTGTTATTATCTTTAACAAAATCCCTGCTGTATCTGTCCACACGGCTGCAAAATGCCGTCTTATCTCCGTTATATTTAAAAAGGCTGATTATATGATCCGAATGGGTCCTGCAGGTGGAAACGTTTCCATCAACACTATTACTGATCAATGCTATCAAATCCCGTAATAATTCATTAGCTTTACTATATCCGTAAATATGATTAATGTACTTAAAGTTACTAATATCCGTCGCTATCAGAACATAATGCCCCGGTACAAAATTATTAGCTAACTCTTCCCTCGCTATCCCAATAAAACTGTCATAGATTGGTAATCCCGTCACAGTATCAAGCTTCTCAATATTTTTCATATAATATTCACCTTTTAAAGATATTCAAACACGATCTTTAGTCTAAGTAGTATATTAACACAGATATAAACTAACGTCCATATCAATTTCCCTTTTCTTCTGAAGATTTTATCATTTTTCTTGTTTCAAAATAAGATTCCTTACTAAGTTTTATAACATGTCCAACTATCCTTCTTATCATACGTCTTGTTTCTTTTTCAATTCCGTTATAGGACTTTATGATAGCAGTGGCAGTTGTAAAAAAGCCTTCTTTAAGACCTGTAACCGTGTCAAAACCGTCCCTTAATATACGGAATACGATTTCTATAAAAAGTTCCCTTTCTTCTTCACTTATTCCACTAATCCACGTCTTATTTGCCTGGCTGAATACCATGCTGAAATTTTCAAAGCTGTCTGCAGTAACAAAATGTGTACCCTTGACCTGCCATGAAATTCCCGCATGCTGCATAAGTCCTTTTTCAGAGCTTTCAACTATTACGCAATCATCATCACGGAACATTATCATTCCCACTATAGATGCCTTAGGATTGTAATTTTCGACTATTTTTGCCATAGTCTGGTATTCAGTTGTCTTGACATATTCCTCCAGGAATCCGGGGCCGTCAAAATTATGTATTCTTACGACCCTGTCCCTGTGCTTATAACCTTCAGTCATTGCCGCATATACTGCAAGGTTTCCTCCCTTGGAATGCCCTCCGATATATATTTTACCATCATAATCATTAAAAATCCTGCCAAGATAACTTTCTGCCTCTACCTGTGCTTCAACAGGCATTGTATAACACGCCTTAAAATCTTCTTCCCATCCTGCTAAAGAATCATCTGTGCCGCGAAATGCCACATAATACAAATCATCATGGATTACAATAGTCACTGCGCCAAACTGTTTGGATATTTCGGGATCAAAATCAGCATGATAATACTTTATTTTTAAATTCTTAAACCTGTCACAATTCATCATACCTTTAAAAACCCGGCAGCAATTCTTTAATAATTCTGTATATCCCCTTATCTCTTCTTCACTATGGATATCAAAAAATCTGTTTCCTGCTTCAAGAACACTCATCTCTCCTGACATATCATCAATAACACCCTCTAACGGAATGTATGCAAATTGAGAAAAAATCAACCCATCAAATTCATTAACAGGAATCATATCAAAAGTAACGTCGCCCCTCCACTCCATGTAATCCATTATATCTGCCATTTACAAAAACCTCCCAATAATACCAAGTATCATCATATGAACAGGATAAAATACATAAAAGAACCATTTTATTCTGTTACCGTATTTACCCTTTTCTCCATTATACAAGAAGATAAAAACAAGTGAAAAAACTGCTGCCAGAGAGCTTATGCTTTCGCCATATAAAGTCATTATAAGCGCGGCCGTAAAATAGTATCCTGTGCCTTTGTTATATCTCATGTAATAAAACACAAATACAAGAGCCACTCCACAGTAGGAATAGTCTGACCTTATTAAAAAAGCAAGCGCCATTCCCACAACAGCTGTCAGAAAATGCAATATGCCAAAGCCCAGTCCCTTTTTATCGTAATATCTGCACACGTACAGTACGAGAAGTGCTATCGTAAACGTAAACAGAACATTAACTGAACCGGTGTATATTATTCTGCCTCCTGTCATCATATTAAATGGTATTTCGGATATAAAAGCAAAACTCATTATTCTTAATAAATATTTCTTTTCATCCTTTGTATAGAAAAAACCTTCCGCTATTAAAAAAGCAAAAAGTGGGAAAGATATTCTTCCGATTCCTCTCAGCACATTGTATACACCTGTATCAATATGTCCGTACATAATATAGCCTATATGATCAATAAGCATTGTTACCAGTGCAATAATTTTAACTGCCTCTGAATTAAGAACTTTTTTCATAATTTACCTCATATATAATTCATTCTAAATCAATAATATGATATAATCAAGAGTGGAGGTTCTGCAATTATGTTTAAATATGAGACTCATTTACATACAAAAGAAAGCAGCCGCTGCGGTTCAACAAGTGCTGCAGAATATCCTGCTTATTATAAATCATTAGGCTACAGTGGTATATTTATAACAGACCATTTTTTTAACGGCAACTGTCGTATTTCCAATGACCTTCCCTGGGAAGACAGGGTCAATATGTTCTGCCGCAGTTATGAATTGGCAAAAGAAGCCGGAGATGCCATTGATTTTCCTGTATTTTTCGGCTGGGAAGCCAATTTTGACGGCGATGAATTTCTGATTTACGGACTTGATAAAAAGTGGCTTTTAGGCCATCCTGACATAATGTCTTACAGCCGTGCAGAACAGTATGACGTAATTCACAGGGATAACGGGCTGGTAGTACAGGCACATCCGTTCCGCGAGCGGGACTACCTTAACACGATATATCTTAACCCCGATACATGTGACGCCATGGAGGGATATAATACATTCAACCACATGTATAACAACCATAATGCTGAGATATATTGCAGGGAACATAATATATTCATGACAGCAGGATCAGACCTGCATAAAATCGGCAGTGCAGAGAATGACCGTCTTTACGGCATGGAGTTTGACACACCTCTTTCCAATGAAGGAGACTATGTAAAACGTATTCTTAACAGGGAAGGGCACATAGCGGTTCCCCATGCCCACAGAGTACCTGATAACTACACCATAGAAACCAAATTACCTGTGGTTACGAACCACAGGTAATCTATGTAACTATTCTCTTTCTTTTCCGTAATGGATAAGTGCAACTATATCAGGTCCCGTATGTGCTCCTATTATCGGGCTTAACATCGTTACTTTTACCACAGCCTCCGGATATTTTTCAAGAATCATTTCCTTAAGTGCCATTGCATCTTTCATATTATCCGCACACGATATATATACAGGATATTCTATATGCATGTCAAAACTTTCCGAAAACCTGTCAAAGAGTGCTTTCAAGGCAAGCTTGTTGCCCCTTTTCTTATCAATATTTTCAAGATGGCCTTCCCTGTCTATTCTAAGCACCGGCTTGATATTAAGTGCGGTTCCTATAACAGCAGTTGCGGCTGATACCCTTCCGCCCCTTTTAAGGTATATAAGATCCTCCACTTCAAACCAATGATTGATTCTGGTTGCGTTATTTCTGAGCCATTCCGCATTTTCCTTGCAATTCATTCCTTTTTCGCGATTCATTCCCGCAATTTCACATAAAATGCCCATTCCTCCTGTTGCTGAAAGCGAATCCACGATCTCAATTTCCGCATCTTCATAATCTTCTTTAAGATTATTGGCTGCAAGAAGGGCTGATTCGTAAGTATTGCTTAATCCGCTTGATAATGAAATATATATCAAGGACTTTCCCTCTTTTACAAAGGGTTCAAATACTTCATAATAATTGTTAGGGGTAATCTGACTTGTATGTGTTTCTATCTTATTACGGAGTTTTTCGTAAAAATTGTGCATCATCTCCTCCGTTTCAGGCTGTTCACAGTAAAATGTGTCCGTGCCTAACGCATATTCCATCGGTACGAATCTGATATCGTACTTTTTAAGCATTTCCTTATCTATATCCGTAGATACATCAGTAAAAATTAAATAATCTGCTCCCATTTTTCCTCCTACGTTATTTATTCATATATTTTTCCCAACGGACATCATTCCATCCGGTAGAATCAAAGTTTTGCCGGATACATTCGGCATAGTAATTAAGTTTTGCTGTAAGGTGCGGGGTCTTTTCCCAATACACATATTTCTCGTCAGACATTATATTTTCCCATATCTTTGCCCTGTCCTCTGACGGATAAGTCATTGAATATGTGTCCACAAAATATGAATTTGCGCAATCTTCACCATTAGAACCGTAAGCATATATCTCATCGCCGTAATTCCCATACAAATCATAAGTGTCTGTATATATAGATCCTCCTGTTACAGATAATGGGTTATAGCTATTCCAGATATTCTCATCCATATAACCATTATATGTAAGAGTATCATCTATACAATGACCTAATTCATGATGAATTGTAGTTCTTGCGACCGTAAAATAAGTAAAATCCACCACAATAACGGATTCATTGCCTATCTCCAGCTGGAAACCACCTGCGGTGTTCAGTGTCTCCGATGATATTCCTATCAGATCCGCTGCGATATAAAAATGTATCGTATCATAATTCCCATATCCGATCTGTCCTACAAACCCTTCAGGGTATTTTGACAATTCTTCATCAAGGATATCCAAAGCATTGTTAACATAATCATAATCGGTAAGTGCTCTTATTGCGTATCCGCCGATGATATTGCTGCATTCTTCGCCTATGCTTATTTTTATATTATATTTGTCCTCAATATCTTTTACCCGGTCATTCAGTGGAAGAAGTCCGTCAGATAATTTACCCGGTACAAACAATTCAGGATCATATAATTCTGCCATAGATGCAACCGATGGAAAGTCTTCATCTGCACCATATATTTCTATATTAACATTATATTCACTGTTCCGGGTTATATCCCATTCAAAATAATAGTTGCCTGAATTGCCATCACTTAGTACAATCATAATCCCATTATCGTTAAGATATACCGGCTCAACCTGAGATATGAGATATCCATTCACGGCATCATCAAACATTGTTCTGATGTCAAGCCTTGTAATTCCTTTACACTTGTAATTATAACCGTCAAACAATGTCATTTCAACATATTCTCCGTTATATCCATAAAAAAATATATCTCCGTTATCCAATACCTTGAAGTAAATATCCTGTGTCTCTCCACTATATCTGATATTGCAGATTTTGTCATCCGGAAGATATACTTTCCAATTATGAATGTCTGAAGAATCCTTTCTTTCTTCCCATATTATGCCATTACCCGAAGTAGTATCAAAATAAACATCTGTCCCGGTGTATCTGTTCAGATATATAAATTCCCCGGTATCCGTCCTGAAGATACCATTATAGGATTTAAGGTCTGTTCCTATTCCCGATACCGATACATAATCAATACTGTTCATATCGGTAAAAACGCCGTTAATTGCCGTTATCAGCATTTTGTTATGAGGCTTTACATTGCTGACTGAGCCATTCTCCGGGTTATACATACATATTTTATTTCTTTCAAAGTAATATATTCTGCAGCCGTTTTCGGAAAAATAACCCTGATTATCGTAATCGCATTTAAAATCAAATAATTTATTAAGGCTGTAATCATAATATGTGCCTTCCGTACCACCGTAGCAGTTCTTAAGACATCTTATACCGCCTCTGTCAAAAACAACATTAAGGAATTCCTTTCCCGGCACAAAATCTTTTATAATTTCCTTATTTTTAATATTGATTACTGCTATGTGTATTTCATATATATCCATTCCGTAATTATGATTATTTTCTTTTTCGCCTTCATTATATACCCTGGTCACAAGTGAATATGCAACAATCATTTTTCCATCACGGACAGCCACATCATTAAAATAAAAATCTTTGTCATTGATACGGGATTGATACATATTCATTCCAATACGGGACACATCCCCCGTTTCATTGGTAATTTCACCCTTGTTACGGATATCTATCCCCGTGTAAGTATTTTTGATAAAATTCTTGGTTGTCTCAACTTCACTTACCGCTGTTATATCTTCCATTGAAGGATTAATTATTTTATCTTTACAATCCTTACCGCAGCCATTCAAAAAAAGTGCTGCAGCTATCCCCAGAACGCCGATTTTCCATAATTTCATACAAATCTCCTTGATATTGATTTTTGCCTTGTGGTGGCTGCATTACATTTATGGAAACGTCAGATGCTTTATCCATCGCCGTCAGCACCATATGCTCCATATTATCGGTCCGGTTTGTTTTCTGTGTCTGATGTTTTATAGTCAGACACGATTTTTTTCATACCTGCTACTGTCTCCATATTAGCTTTGGTCATTGCCACGGTATCTTTCATTGCTGCATCAAATTTATCTACCATATCTGCCACCGTAATTATCTCGGCACTGTTTTCTTCTGCTGCCGAACTTACAGACTCTATCGATGTCCTAAGTTCTTCAACTGACTCTCCGTACTTCTTAACTATATCAGATAAATTTTCCATATCGCGGTTCATAATTTCAGCATCACTTGCAAATTGTCTGTTTGTCTGTGAATAGTCACTGTAATCTTTAAGTACATTGTCCCTTATATATGCAAGCATTTGTGCTGAAATTGATTCAAGTCCTTCTATAGCCTGCATTACCGTGTTACTTACGACCTGTATCTCATTAGCTGCCTTATTGGTACTTTCTGCAAGAGTGCTTATCTCTGATGCAACTACCGCAAATCCCCTGCCTGCTTCTCCTGCCCTTGCTGCCTCTATGCTTGCATTAATTGCAAGAAGATTAGTCTGATCAGAAATCGCAAGTATGTCATTGGACAATGCATTAATCTTTTCAACAGACTTTGCATTAGCATCCTCTGTCTCGAGTTTCCTGCTCATAATTTCATAATTGTCTGATGCTTTAGCCTTTGCTTCATCAGAATGTTTTGCAATTTTTCCGGAAATATTGTTGATTTTCTTTGCAAGTTCTGTATTTTTTTCGGTGAGTTCAGCTATTTTTTCGGTTCCCTGACAAAATTCTGTCACTTCGTTAAAAGCGGTTGCCGTTGACGCAGCTATTTCTTCTGTGGCTGCTACCATATTATTCATATCATCATTGATTAATGTTACCTTAGCTTCTGCATCACTCATAACATTTCCAATAGATGTCATACTTTCATTAATATTATCTGTACCTTTTGCTATATTATTAATAATATATTGTACTCTGTCCAAAAGTTTGTTAAGCCCGCTGCCGAGAATCTCAAGTTCATCCCCGGAATGTATATCAAGCTTGCGGGTAAGGTCACCATTCTCGCTTCCCAATTCTTTAATTGTCGTATTAATATTTCTGAAATTACGTCTTAGCGTCAGTGACTCAAAGAAATACAATAAAAGAACCGCAGCAAATACCGCACCTGCCACAAAGCATATATGCTTTACATAACCTGTAACCTCTTTATTGATATCAGCGGTATTCATAGCCACAACTACTGCCTTGCTGTTTTCATCAATATATATGCTTTCTACATCTTCCGTTTCGGAATATTTATCCGCAAGTTTCTTAAAATCATCATAACTGCTGCTGTTCTCACCCTTGGCTGCAATGTCCTCTATGACATCATCTCCAAGTTCTTCCTGTATTACACTGGCAATAAAAGCTGCCTTGCCATCCCTCTCCTCTTTAATTGAACTGCTCATGCTTTTCTTTGATACAATGCTTATTGCCAATGCGGTAAACAATGTGGATATAATTATAAAAAAGCACATCTTTCCCACTATACTTGATTTACGTGTCCTCATATGTAATCCTCCGGATTTATTTATAGTTTCATAATTTATACACCAATACACTTGTATATATGATACCAAATTACCAACATAATCTCAATGATAAGTTATTTTAAGGCAGAAAAAAGCCTCCCTCTGTGGCAAACTACGCCACGAAGGGAGACCCCCATAGTATCTGTACAGAATTATTTCACATTAAATGCTTTAATTCCCGGATATATTGCTGATTCACCAAGTTCTTCTTCAATTCGCAGTAACTGATTGTACTTGGCTACTCTTTCACTTCTTGACGGTGCTCCTGTCTTTATCTGACATGTGTTAAGAGCCACTGCAAGGTCTGCTATTGTTGTGTCTGCCGTTTCTCCTGAGCGGTGGCTTGATATAGCGGTATAGCCTGCTTTATGTGCCATCTTAATTGCCTCAAGTGTCTCTGATACCGAACCAATCTGGTTTAGCTTAATAAGAATTGAATTACCGCATCCAAGTTCTATACCCTTTGAAAGTCTTTCGGTATTGGTAACAAAAAGGTCATCTCCTACAAGCTGTACCTTATCTCCAAGTTCTTTTGTAAGAATCTTCCAGCCTTCCCAGTCTTCTTCGTCAAGACCGTCTTCAATAGAGATGATAGGATATTTATCTACAAGTCTCTTCCAATGCTCTACAAGTTCTGCAGATGTATATTCTGTACCTGCCTTCGGAAGTTTGTAATAGCCTTTTCCTTTTTCACTCTTCCACTCTGATGATGCAGCATCCATAGCGATTCTGAAATCTTTGTATGGCTCGTAACCGGCTTTCTTTACCGCCTCAAGAATTGTCTCAATAGCTTCTTCGTCCGACTTAAGTGCAGGTGCAAAACCACCTTCATCTCCTACGCTTGTTGCAAGTCCTCTTTCTTTAAGTATTGCCGCAAGGTTGTGGAATACTTCTGAACACCATCTTAAACATTCTTTGAAAGAAGGTGCTCCTACAGGCATAATCATAAATTCCTGAACGTCAAGTCCTGATGAAATGGCATGGCATCCGCCGTTAATAATATTCATCATCGGAACAGGAAGTCTGTTTCCCGATGCTCCGCCTAAAAATCTGTATAATGGAATATCAAGGGAAATTGATGCGGCTCTGCAGCATGCAATTGATACCGCAAGTATTGCATTTGCACCTAATTTTGATTTATCTTTAGTTCCGTCCGCTTTAATCATTGCCTTGTCGATTGCATATATGTCAGATGCATCCATTCTTACGATTGCATCATTAATTACAGTATTAATATTTTCTACAGCCTTTGAAACGCCTTTTCCCAGGTATCTTGCTTTATCATTATCCCTAAGCTCAAGAGCCTCAAATTCACCTGTTGACGCTCCGCTTGGTGCAGTTCCTCTTCCAACAGTTCCGTCAATAAGATATACTTCTGCTTCTACTGTAGGATTTCCTCTGGAATCAAGGATCTCCCTTCCGATTACTTTTTCAATTTCAAGGTAACTCATGGTTCATATCTCCTTTTCATTTCACCTTGAACTCCTTATGCGGGGATTTCCCGCATACACAGTATTGGCATTTACTGTTATAAGGAGTTCATAATGATTATTCACACTTAGTTAGTCTTAACTAACTAGATATATATTATCATTCAAAAAAAATAAGTGCAAGATGACTAACTGATACAAATTTATCATCTTACACTATTTTTGACTGTTTTTATTAAATTATTCCGTTTTGAGCACGGCATTGTCTATTATTTCCCAGATATTTTCAAGTCCCTGTTTTGTTTCTGCCGAAAATGGAACCAGTATTCCTTCTTTTGACATTCCAAGACCTTC
>ENA-ORRQ01002718-ORRQ01002718.1-human-gut-metagenome-genome-assembly--contig:-NODE-2718-length-11189-cov-2.756781_pt1 | contig 11189 bp, 4 predicted proteins | sample MGYA00242177_ERZ509138 | MGnify/ENA primary metagenome ERZ509138 (study PRJEB26280, sample SAMEA2338628) | human gut metagenome | biome: human gut; feature: human-associated habitat; material: faeces...
AAGTGGACGAGAAACTGCACGCAATTATGCACGGCATTCATGCACAATGCGTAAAATATGGGACAGAACCTGACGGTTACATCAACTACGTGAAGGGAGCTAATATTGCAGGCTTCATGAAGGTGGCTCACGCTATGATGGGTCAGGGAATTATTTAAAGGAAAACTTTGTTTAGTTGTATTTGTATTTGTGGTTTGTGCTGCCCCTGCCTGTGAAGGCGTAGGGCAGTACTTTTTTTCATTCTTCATTCTTCATTCTTCATTTTTTAGTCTACCTTTGCATCTCAAAATTATAAATAACAAAGAGATGTTACAACCTGAATTGAAACTGAGACGCGATAAAATACGCGTCTTGATGGCTCAACAAGAGATTGATGCCGCTCTTATCACTTGCAATGTAAATTTAATCTATACGTATGGACGTGTTGTCAGTGGTTATCTTTATTTACCTCTGAATGCCCCGGCACGTTTGTTTATCAAACGCCCTAATAATATTGAGGGGGAACATATTTATCCTATCCGTAAGCCGGAGCAGTTGACTGATTTGTTGAAAGAGTGCGGGTTACCTTTGCCCACAAAGTTAATGTTGGAGGGAGATGAATTGTCGTATACTGAATATACCCGTCTGGCAGCTTGCTTTCCGGAAACGACGGTTGTGAATGGTACACCTATTATTCGTAAGGCACGCAGTATAAAGACGGATATTGAGATTGAGATGTTCCGCCGGTCGGGTGCTGCTCACGCGAAAGCATACGAGCGGATTCCTTCTGTTTATCAACCGGAAATGACAGATCGCCAGTTGTCTATTGAGATAGAACGTCTGATGCGCTTGGAAGGTTGCCTGGGTATTTTCCGGACTTTTGGACAGAGTATGGAGATATTTATGGGAAGTCTGTTGGCTGGTGATAATGCTACTGCTCCTACACCTTATGATTTTGCTTTAGGAGGTGAAGGACTTGATCCGTCTATACCTATCGGTGCGAATGGTGCAATGTTGCAACCCGGACAGAGTCTCATGGTGGATATGGGTGGAAACTTCAATGGATATATGGGTGATATGAGCCGTGTGTTCTCTATTGGCAAGTTGCCGGAGAGAGCTTATGCTGCCCATCAAACTTGTCTGGAAATACAGGAAGCTGTAACAGAAAAGGCAAAACCAGGGGCTGTGTGCGAAGATCTTTATAATACAGCTATCGATATGGTTACTAAAGCCGGGTTTTCTGATTACTTTATGGGAGCCGGACAGAAAGCGAAATTTATAGGTCATGGTATTGGTCTGGAAATTAATGAAGCCCCTGTACTTGCTCCGCGTATGAAACAGGAGTTAGAACCGGGCATGGTATTTGCGCTCGAACCGAAAATCGTATTGCCGGGTATTGGTCCGTTGGGCATCGAAAATTCTTGGGCAGTAACAGCGGACGGGGTAGAGAAGTTGACGCTGTGTAAGGAAGAGATTATAGAAATGTAGGATAATTATGAATTATGAATTATGAATGGGCTGCGCAATCATGCCGCATGGCAATTCATAATTCATAACTCATAATTACTCTCATTCTCCTTCGTAATATTCACACAAGAAGTACCGCGCAATGAAGTCCCAGTTATCATGCAATACTTCTTTTCCACCGGGGAAAGGGAGTTGCAGATCAGGGAACAACCCTTTAGCCATACCATATTTTACAAGATCAAAGGGACAAGCTCCCGGATAAGTGAATAATTTGAATCCTCTATCAGCAGCATTTGCTGCATTGTATGTTGGATTATGCGGATCGCAGAAACAATAGGAAACATTCGGGGCAATCAACATACCTTTGGCGTTGGCATAGATTACGAAGTTCCTTTCATTTTTTAATTCGGGTAGCAGGCTTTCATTTTTATTTTCCCATTTCAGTTCTTCTATAAAGAATTTACATAGCTCGTCATATACGGAGAAGTACAATAGTGGTTCTCCTTTACTGTATGCCAGACAATTTTCTACATCTTTCTTGAGTTGCATTCCCGGTTTAATTTCGGGTAATGGCACTTGAGGCATTTCTAATAAATCCAATCCCATCACCCAAATAGGAGAAGAAGGTTCATCGCAAATAGGTGCTTCTTCGAATGAAGCATCCATTAGATCATACGCTTCTTGGCTGAGTGCCAATAAATTGGGGTTATGAGGGTTTTGGACGATAACTTCGTCTTCTTCAAAAATAGCATATCGGGAGAAGAGTGTCCATTGTACAAATGACAAGTCCTCTACGTTGATCTCATCAGGAGTATATGCATCCGTCAGCGTATAGAAGGGCAGATAAGATTTATACAGTCCATAGTATGCATCTGAAAACTCTTTCCAGCCACCTGATTGGGCTATGCAGTCTTGGAAGTAGAGAGCTAATGAAATGGCGGCATCTACTCTTTCCGTTTCAGATTTTTTACAGTATAATGGAGATTGATCGATCAAAAGAAGTAGTTGACTGGCGAAGTGCAAATACCAGGTGTCGGTCGGAACTTGTTTACTGCGTTCGTTAGCTGCTAACCAACGCTTCATGTAAATTCTTGATTGTTTCATGTTGTTTTACTTTATATTGGACAAAGATAGGGCTTTCCCTCGAACTTGTGCCCCTACCGTCGGATATATTTACCGAGTCAGTGAGAATTTCATACTGAAACCGAAGTCGGCACTGACAACCGGGTACGAACTGGAAGATATCAGTGGGGTATTTTGCTGGCGATCGTAGTAGAGACGTAAAGTCAGAAGACGACTTAGGGTATAGTCTGCAGAACAAGATATTTTAAGGGCTTTGTTCCCATTGGTAGCCTGGGCAAATCCTTGTTGGATATCACGGCAAAGGGCCGACTGGTTACGGAATGATATATCGGCGCGAAGAGCAAGATCATGGCTGACACGATTTTTACTGTCCTTTACATTGCGGCGGCTGAATAAGTTGAAGTTTACAATCTTGTATCCCAAACCGATTACAAAGTCACGTGAGGCTGTTTCTACCAGTTGGCATGCACTCATACTAAGATTCAGAATACGACTGGTTTTATATTCTACTTTGGCGGTAAGTCCATTTTTGAGAGTAGCATCCATACCAATGAGGGGAGAGAATTGCTCGTTGATGGATACCATGCTGATATCGAAACGGGATGAAGGAATGGGATTTCCCGTTTGTACATCTTCTACAAAACCAAGATCGCCCATATAGCTCATGAAACTTTGGAAAGTATTGTAGCTGCCGACACTATATGTACTCCGGTAAGCGTGATTCAGATTGACGCTGCGGAAATTCTTTTTGAACCAGGCTATCTTGGTGAGTCCAGTATAGGTAATGCGCCAGTTCGGCATCATGGAGAATAGGCTGGGGAAGAAGTCGAGGACCGAGTTCCGGGCATTCCTTCCGGTATAGGCGGCAAGGAAAGCAGGTATCATTACGTCTGGTGAATGTTTGCTGATAGTACCGTTGGCTGGATCGAATGTCTTACCGGCAAAGGTGCTGCCTTGTGGGTATTGTGCGCCAATGAACTGAGTTTCCACACGATCCCGGATAACATCGAGGTTGCGACGGAAGCGTTCGAAAGTACCGGAACGGTAGCCATCTCCGGCACTGTGTCGTTCGAAAGAACTTCCGATAGAAATGATGCTCATAGAGAAATTGCCACTGCGGGTATCCGGCATGCCTGCGAACATATATTGCATTTCGCGACTGCGGTTACGGGTACGATTTGCAGTGAGGTCTATTTTGAGATCACGTATCGGTTCCAGAGAAATACGTAGTTGTAAGTCTTCCAGTGCATTACTGCTGGCCGGACTGACAATGGAGTCGTTACAAACAAGCCAATCGTTTTGTAGGGCACGGTCAATGTAGCCATCTCCGGTAAGACCAAAAGCAAAGTCTATTCCCGGAGCAAGGAAGCCACCATGTTTTTTTTGTCCGAACATGTCACCGACTTCAGGACGGAAGCCGGGAAGGGTCATGGCATATGTATTCTTGTACGTAAAGCTGAAATTGCGCAGGCTCATAGCGAAGCGGGCGGTATGTTGCCCGAATTTATACCACCAGCCATCTTCCGGATTGGGTCCGGGAATGATCGTAAGTTTAATGCGTGCCGTATCTTTTGTATCGATACGGAGAGAATTGGCACTTAGGACTTTATAATTTACAGGATAACGACGCCCGTCGACTGTAAGTGCACTGACTTTGGGACGACGGGAGTTCATATTGTGCTGTATCGTGAGGGTGGTATCTGTACGTAGTTGTATTTCTTTATCGTAGCGACGTGGCTTCTGTTCTTTGGGGGATGTCGGTTTACGATACGAGGCAGAGAAGCGACGGTTTACTTGTTTCAGATAGGGGATCTTGTTATATAACGCTTCAAGGTTGAAACGGGAATTTACATCGATGCTTCGTTGGTTGCTGACAGTATTTCCCATTTCTATGCCTTCGGATAAGGACACGCCACGATCCCAATTATAGGAAGAAGTAAAGCGGAGATCTGCACTGATCCAGTCAGTGGCGGGGAATTTATCAAATGGGAGTTTATAGGTAGCATTGAATGTCTGCTGGAAGTCGATGGGGCGGCCGAGTGAGAGCAGGCTACGGCGGACAGTATCCTTCCAGGCTGTGTATTCGTCAGGATAAAGGTCTTTATTCACTACGCCGTAGGGTTCTACAATTTCAGCGTGGGTAGCAGAGGTGAAATTGAAGCGTAGATTTTTCGTCAGGTCCCAGCGTAGGGCAAAGTCACGGTTCCAGAGAAATTCTTTGGCTACAGAGATTGGAATACTTTCGATACTGATATCTCCATTGCCCACAGATGCTCCGGAGGTCAATGCTTCCAGGTCACGAAGTTGCAGTTCGTAGTAATGGCGCGTCATATCGGTATTGAATGATATACTTTGAGGTAGCCAGTTCAGGTTGAATTCCTTAATAAAACGCATCCAGGGAGACTTGTTCTCCATGCTTTTGAAAGGTTCCCATGGACGGTATATGGGAGCGTAGTTATAAGTCATAGCAGCACGCCAGTCTGTTTCATTTTCATAGGCGGTAGTACTGCCTTGATTATGACGTAGGGAACGGGAGTAGCTGAAAGTAAAGTTTCCCGGATCGTATGGCATGGGATTCTTACTGGTGATACCCAGCCGTGCATTGCTGAGGCTGAAATTACGGTAAGTAGTAATTTCGCGGGCTATATTCATCAGTGAGTCGCGTTCCCAATCGGTAGTGCAGGCATCAAGCGCATCATCCAGCAACATATCTTTGTCCAGCGGATTATACTTGGGCGTAGTGGCTTCTTTGGAGTAGGAGAAATAAATGGGTGCAGTCAGTTTGGCTTTCTTGGGAAAGAAGCGTCCAAGGTCGAATGTAGTAGTGAAGCTGTATTGATAGTAGTCATCCAGACGGCGTTCACTGACACTTTGTTCCAATCCGCCGAAACCGGCTGTTTCCATGTGTCCGGCCAGATTGATGCTACCTATATCAGAGAGTTGCACATTGAGATTGCCCTGTGCAGCCCAACCTCCTTCTTCATTGAATTCGGTGAGACGCAGTTCGTTTACCCAGACTTCTGCCGACTTGACAGTACGAGAATTATTGCGAACTCCGATCATTAAGGTCTTTACTTCTGCCAACGAAGGATTACCAATTACACTTATTTTGTTAGCAGGCTTATCCGGATCGTATTCAGAATAGACTTTGGCATAGGTTACACCACTATTTGAAATATTCTTCAGGCGATTGCGTGCTTTTTTTGCATTGGTCAGCACACTGAGGTCGATATCCAGATTATTTGACTTAGGCCAGACGGCAAGGCAACCGGCAGCAGTGCTTCCATTATACTCTCCGTGGGGAGTGAGTGTGAGTGGAATTTCGTATTCATAATAATTGCTACGATAGTCTGAACCGAGGCGGATAAATACGGAGAGCTCACCGTCTTGTGGGTCAGTACTGAGATCGGGTAAGGCTTCGGCATGGGCAAACATTTGCAGGCGTTTGTACTGCCTCATGTCCATACCGGTATTTTTGTAGACGGCACGGGCATCACCGGGAGCCAACTTTTCCAGCTTCAAGCTCATGGCTTGTTCATTCTGTTGACGGAGTTGCGGTTGTCCGGGATCGATGACGCGGGAAATTCCAGGAGGCATCACATAGTTTACCGGGGTGCGATCACCGTTTTCTTCGATGTTGACGGCAGATACATCCAATGTAGCGGAACTGGTGGTAGAAGCACCTTGCTGTGTGTTGTTCAAGGCATCGGTATAGGTACGCCATTCACCACGTACTAATTCGAGTGTGGCGAAACGTAGTACAACGGGTTTCTCAAATCCGGTCAGGAACATACGCATGAAGCGGATGGATTTAAAATCTTTAATGCTTCCCACTGCCTCGCCACTGCGTACAGGTACTTTGAACTGATACCAGGTCACTTCTTCTGTTTGTCCGTTGCGCAGGCGGACGCTGACTGTTCTTTTGTCGGTGATATAGTTCTGCCCTACTTTCAGATCGGTGGGAGCAAGGCGGACACGATATTGGAAATATTTCTCAGTCTCGTTCAGTGTATTGTCCTGATTGATATCTTCTACATCGGGTACGGTTTTTGAGGATATGTCATATCGCTCCGGAGAGTCTTCACTGGCTGTGGAGTTGCCTTCGGTATTGTTGTAGTATTTATAACGCTCCAGGATACTACGTTCCTCCCGGTCGTAATCGCTACCCCGGAAATAGTGATAAGTATCACCGGCCGGGTCATTGTAGAACTTCTGGTAAGCTTCGGCATTAACGATGCCTTGTACTCGTTCCAGATATTTCTGATACGTGGAGAAAGTACGTTCGTCTTCTGTGGAGAGTCCGTTCAGACCGACATCCTGGCGGCGGCGTGCACCGGAAGTATTATCGAAGGCATACACTACGCTACGGTCCCTGGGGACACGTCCCCAGACGGTTTCTTCGGTTTTTGTCATATCTCCATCAATGGGCAGACCATTTTCAAAGAATTTCTTGCCGTCTTTCAATATATCTTCGGATACTTCTCCGAGATTGATATAAAGGTCACCTCCGCGGGCGGTAGAAGTCGTATTTTTAATAAGTGTACCATCTTCTGTATAGATGAAAGGATCGAGTAGCCAGAATGAAACATACTCGATATTTGCAGCTTCAAAGTCACTTGTATCCAATTTGCGCATCATACCTCCCCAGCGTTTCTCCGGATTACGTAGAGTACCATCCGAATTCATATCCGTATCGAGATTATAGGGTCCCCGTTCCTGCGGGTAATATGCCAGGTTCAGTACATTCATAGAGGCTGACTCCTGATAAGGGGTTTCCTTATTAGGAAAAAGTTCTTGTTCATATACTTCGCGTACGTAGTGGTTACTAAGTTGGTTGAGATCATTTTTGATGTGTGTCGGTGTCAGCGAAGAATTGCGTCGGGTAAAAAGTCCGTCAATATGATACCATGCCAGTAATGCCCGGTTTTTTCCATAGTTTATATCATTACTGAGTGATGCTTCGGGAAAGAGGGCAGAGGCGGAAGGGCTGTAGGGAGTGCTTGCCAGCATCCAGTATGAGGGCTGGCGGAGGTCGATACCACTTTGCGTGCTTTCAAAGTCATCGATGTACGAAGCGTTTTGTTGCAGTCCTTTGGCATGTCCCGGAATGAGGTGGGCGAATTCCACACCCAGATTGATACTACTGGGGACGGTGGCATTGACAAAAGGTAACTTATCTATCATATTTGTCAGCCATTGACTCTCTTTCTTCCATGAGGCGTTTACCCCCCATAAAGTGTTGGAGAGGGGTTCGTCGCCCATTGCAACTTTGCTCGTCAGCGGTTTTTCGCTGAGGTGCATGATGCTTCCTCCGAAAGAGAAGTTTTGCGAGAAATCATAAGTGAAGTTTAGCCCCATCATCGTTTTGCGCTGCATGCTGTAAAGTGTGTTGCTTTCCAGATTTACACTGATGGCTGTGCCGGCATCTATGATGCTTTGGTTGAGGATGGTAACTATTCCCAATGTGTAATCTACTGTGTAGTCGGAATTTTCCACCAGCGTCATACCACCAGCTGTTACACGTACCGACCCTTGTGGAACATTCATGGCTCCCAATCGTATTTCATTTGCATTGGAGGCACGGTATTCTCCCGTCAATCGGTATTTATTCTTCTCCGCAGTTTGCCTGGCAACAGTACGGGTAGAGTCATAGAGTTCCTGAAATACGTATTTATCTGCCAGTGCGTCATTGCCGATTGCTTTTCGCAAATGACTGCCGAAAGGTTCTACAACTGGAAAATAAATACGTCCGTCTGCAGCAGTTACAGTATAGCCTTCTACAAAGTCGAAGAAACCGTCTGCACCAGTTTGGTTCTGGCTATTGAGGCGGTCGAGGTTCATGACGCGTAATAGAGGCATTTTGGCAATCTTGCCTTCGGGAATATAACGTAGATACACACCTGTCGTATCACTTTGGTAGGTGATATTCAACTGGAACTTCTCCTTCTGAACAGAGTAGGCATTGAGACTATAGACATTTTTCATCATCAGATCCCAGCAAGCGGCATCGGGAGAGTTAGCCGTATTCTTCAATAGTTTAACAAATAAACTTTGCCCTGTCTCTTTGATATCAGAAGAAAATTCACCTACCTGATAACTCCGTCCCCCCAGTGTGTATTCAAAAGCGACTGCTAACACTTCATCCGGTTGCAGAGTTTGTTTTAGTGAAATATAGCCTAACTTACTGTTCAAAGTATATTCCGAAGAAGTGAGAAGTCGGGCACTTTCAATCTTCTCATAATCCATACCTCCCTCTACACCGGGAATATTGTTCATGGTGTTGCTTACCTGGCTGATGTCGCGGGCAGCGGCATAGGTACTGGTCATCTGCGCATAAAGGGTATTGGCATTGTTGGTGGGTGCATTGACATTGGAAGTCGGGTTGGATGGGTTTCCTGTTCCCTGCCAAGCTGTGTTGTTACCAATATGAAAGGCTTCCCCGAGGTCAGTTAATGCTACAATATTGCGGGGGGTATCATAGTTGTTTCGTTTATTGGTTACCCATACTTCAATTCGGTTAATTGTAACTCCCGAAAGGATGTTTGGAAGTTGGGTCAGGTTTTTGTCATAAGTATCCCGGAAATAATGGGCTAGAAAAAAGTGACGATTTTCTTCGTAATTATCTGCGGAGAAGTCGAACGTAGTGGTTTGTGCACCACCGCGACTTGTCACTGTTTTGGCTTCACTCTCTTGCTGGCTGATAACAGCTTGTAGCTTTAGCTTGCCAAATTGCAGGTCTGTACGAATACCGAACAGTGCGGATGCTCCGCGTATCAGTGAGTTATTGGTGGACATGCTCACATTACCGGCTTCAATCAGTTTGATGATCTCATCTTCTTTTCCCTCATATTTCAGTTTCAGTCGTTTGGTGTCAAAATCAAAGGTAGCATCGGTGTTGTAGTTCATGTTCATATTCACCTTGTCACCTACTTTTCCATTGACGTTGATATTGATTTTCTCGTCAAAGTCAAAACCGAGTGTTTTGCGTTGACTTTCCGGAAGTGAGGGGTTCTTCACATTTTTGTACGTCATGCCGAAGCTGAGTTCTGCATTACCTTGTGTACGTATCTGTACCCCACCGGGACCAAACAATTTCTCTGCCGGACCAAGGTTGAACTTCATATCCATAAAGTCGAAAGCCTCTTTTCCTTTGCCGATTTGTTCTCCGTTCTTTTGGCGGTAATAAGATTGCATGGATTGTTTCAATGTCCAGTCCAGATATTCTTCGGGAGTTAGTACCATCGGTACATCGATTTCGGTATTCCCTAATTTTGTGCGTATGTAGTACCTGTCTGTTTTTGCATCATATTCTGCTTCGGTTCGTAGGTTCATGGGTGATTGCATGTCGGCAGGGTGGGGAGAAAGGTCTTTTAGTGTACCCGGCACGGTCTTGCGAACGGAATATCGCGGAGCTATTGTATCCTGTACATTTTCCGCTTTTTGTGTATTCTCCCCATTTACATTCTGTCCCATAACGACAAAGCTGCTAGGCATGAGCCATAGCAGCAATAACCAAATGATATGTCGTATACGAGGAGACTTCATGTGTGTTTAATTGAATAAGTTACGAGCTACAAGCTACGGGTAACAAGTTACTGAACTATACCCGTGGACGAATAATTATTCGTTCGGCTATCACGCTGAAAAGCTCTTGTCGCTCGTTGCTCGTAGCTTGTCACTTAATTTAGCGCATAGTGCTAAATTAGAGTCTTTTTAGCGCCAACTTAATAACCTGCTCCACCGGTGCATCCGGCTCATCTTTCAATATTGCCAAAACTACCTTTTGTGATGGTGCCTGTGCAAATCCCAACATTGTCAATGCTGCAATAGCCTCTTCCTGCACCTGTGCATTAGCAGCAGATAGCATTCCGCCGAGACTTCCTATCGTACTTCCTGCGCTTGCAGTACCTGTCTTGATTTTATCTTTCAAATCCACAATCACCCGTTGGGCTGTTTTTAATCCGATACCTTTCACTGTCTTCAGTAAATTGGCATTTTCAGTACTGATAACATTCACCAGTTCTGCCGGTGAAAGTGCCGAAAGTATCATTCGTGCAGTATTACCGCCAATGCCCGAAACGGAAATCAGCAGCAGGAAAAGTTCCCGTTCCTGCTTGTCGACAAAGCCATATAAAACGTAAGCATCTTCGCGGATGGCTTCGTAGATATAGAGTTTACAACTGCTCTTACCCTGAATGGCAGAATAAGTGTTGAGTGATATATTAACGGCATATCCTAATCCGTTACAATCGATAACTGCGGTTGCCGGACTCAGTTCGGCAATCTCGCCTTTGATGTATTCTATCATAATGGTTATAATCAGAACGCAAAGATAATAAATATTGTGCTTCACGAACCTTGAATAACAAAAACTAACTTTAACACCCCTAAGAGACTCAAAAACAAAGAAAATGACTAATTTTGCAACCGAAATAAAGAAATGTGTTAAACAAAACCAATAAAAAGATGAAAAAAGTAAGAGCAGCCATCGTAGGTTATGGCAATATTGGTCGTTATGTGCTGGAAGCCCTCCAAGCGGCTCCCGATTTTGAGATAGCAGGTGTGGTTCGTCGTGCTGGTGCCGAGAACAAACCGGCTGAACTGAATGATTACGCAGTAGTTAAAGATATAAAGGAACTTCAGGGAGTAGACGTGGCTAT
>ENA-ORRQ01002719-ORRQ01002719.1-human-gut-metagenome-genome-assembly--contig:-NODE-2719-length-11188-cov-2.399263_pt1 | contig 11188 bp, 6 predicted proteins | sample MGYA00242177_ERZ509138 | MGnify/ENA primary metagenome ERZ509138 (study PRJEB26280, sample SAMEA2338628) | human gut metagenome | biome: human gut; feature: human-associated habitat; material: faeces...
ATGATATGAAATGCTAATATATGTAATAATGTAATATGATTATTAACCATTGAATTATTAATCTTAAAAGACTAATTAATTATGAAATACAAGTATGATGACAGCTAAAGCTATCTATAATAGCTAATGAAAAAAGAGAATGTAGTTTTTAATATTTTAAACTAATGGTATGAAAAATGTAACAAAAAAAACCAAAAAGATCCCTTATCTACTGGTTTTGTTGCTATTAAGTTGCTTGCCAACTTTAGCGCAAAATGGGGTAACGGTAAAAGGAACAGTTCTTGATGGCACTGGAGAAACTGTAATTGGTGCTTCCATCGTTGTGAAAGGCAACACTTCAATAGGTACGATATCAGATATAGATGGAAATTTTACGTTGGCTGTTCCTAGTGATAATGTAACTCTTGTTGTTTCATTTATCGGTATGAAATCACAAGAAGTGAAAGCAACGGTTCAAAAACCGATTAAAGTGATTTTGGAAGATGACAGCCAACAACTGGAAGAAGTAGTAGTGGTAGGTTTTGGTCAGCAAAAGAAAGCCTCAGTTGTAGGTGCCATTGCACAGACCAATTCCAAAACCTTGGAACGTACGGGTGGTGTGACAAGTTTGGGGCAGGCTTTGACGGGTAATCTTCCTGGTGTAGTAACTATGACTGACACAGGTAAACCGGGTGATGAAGATCCGAAGATCACTATTCGTGGTGTGACATCATGGAACTCAAGTGATCCGCTTGTGTTGGTGGATGGTGTAGAACGTCCTATGGCTTCAGTGGATATTAATTCAGTGGCATCCATTTCTGTATTGAAAGACGCATCGGCAACAGCTGTATTTGGTGTGCGTGGTGCCAATGGTGTTATCCTGGTGACAACGAAGCGCGGACAATCCGGTAAAGCTAAAATAACTTTCTCCACCAGTGCTGGTCTTCAGATGCCTACCAATATTCCGGAGTTTGCTAACAGTTACGACTATGCTATGACATATAATGCTGCCCAACTGCGTGATGGTGTTGCTGAAGACAAACTGATGTTTACAGATGCAATGCTGGAAGGTTTCCGTACACATAGTAACCCAATTCTTTATGCCGATACGGACTGGACGGATTTACTGATTAAAAATTCCGCACTGCAGACACAACATAATATGACAATTTCCGGTGGTTCCGACCGGGTACGTTATTTTGCTTCCTTAGGTGTATTTACCCAAAAGGGACTTTTTGAGACTTTCCATGAAAATGATCGTGGCTTTAGCTATAACCGCTATAACTATCGTATCAATATGGATATAGATGTGACGAAAACTACCTCTATGAAGATCAATCTGGGAGGGCGTCTTACTGACAAGACGGAGCCTAACTATAACAACGGTACTTATACTGATATCTCTTATTTGTATGACAACATTTACAGTGCTGTACCTTTTTCAGGAGCTGGAATTGTGGATGGTAAATGGATTTCCGTCAATAAATCGGTATTTGGCAATTTCGGTGTTATTAATGATGGACTGAATACATATTACGGTAAAGGGTACACCACTACAGGCGGAAATGTGATTAACTTCGACTTTTCTCTGGAACAGAAACTTGATGTTCTCACAAAAGGCTTAAAAGCACATATTAAAGGAGCTTATAATAGTGGTGTGACTGATAAACGACGCCGTGAAGGAAAAGCCGACCAATATGAGGCCTACCTTACAGAAAGTGGCGAGACTTTGATAAGAAAGATACAGGAAGCACAGACTATGGGTTGGACACAGGAGGCTGGTATCTTGAAGCAGCTTTGAATTTCCAAAGAGATTTTGGATTACATCATGTCTCTGCTCTGGCTATGTACAATCAGACAATGAAATATTATCCCAGCAAAAATACAGGTATTCCCCGTAGTTATGTAGGCTTTGTGGGACGTGCCACTTATGATTACAAAACTCGTTATCTATTAGACCTTAGTATTGGTTATAATGGTTCGGAGAACTTTGCAGAAGGGAAGCGTTTCGGTACATTCCCTGCCGGTTCAGTCGGTTGGATTATCTCTGAAGAGAAGTTTATGGAGCCACTGAAACCTTATGTCAGTTACTTGAAACTACGTGCATCTTATGGCATTGTAGGTAATGATATCGTTTCTGATGGATCACGTTTCCTTTATTTGCCCGATAGTTATATCATCAGTACAGCGGGAGGTAATAATACTACAGGTATTTATAGTTTCGGTTCTACTACCAATAATTTTCTTCCGGGTGCCAAAGAGTCAAAGGTTGGAAACCCTGATGTAACTTGGGAGACTGCTGCAAAACAGAATTATGGTGTTGATTTGCATTTCTTCGATAGCCATCTGAAAACTTCTTTCGATTACTTCATCGAGCATCGTAAAGACATTTTGATTTCCCGCCAGGTAAACCCTGGTTATCTGGCAATTTCTCTACCTATTGTAAATATGGGTAAAGTGGATAATAAAGGTTTTGAGGTAACTGCGCGTTGGGAAGATGCAATCAGGGATTTTAGTTATTACATCGGTACCAGTTGGTCCTATGCCAAGAATAAAGTTATTTTCAAAGATGAAATTCCCCAGCCTTATGAATGGATGTGTGAAACCGGACGCCCGGTTGGTCAACAATTCGGCTATGTAAATGACGGCTTCTTTACGGAAGAGGATGCTGCTAATTATGAATCTTTGAAAGGAAAAGAAAATGGCATTCCCGATCATGGTTCCGGTTTCTCACCCATAGCCGGAGATGTGAAGTATAAAGACCTGAACAAGGACGGTAAGATTGATGCAAATGATATATCGGCTATTGGTTATCCTACCTATCCACTTCTAAATGGCAATATGCAGTTGGGCTTTTCTTGGAAAGGCTTTGACCTGAGTATGACGTGGGCAGGTGCATTCCAGACTTCCCGTCTTGTAAGTCGTATCTATCGTACTCCATTTGGAGAAACGGGTACAAATTCACTTCTTCAATATATGATTGATGATGCCTGGACAGCTGAAAAAGGGAATAGTGCAAAAGCTCCTGCCATTTCTTTGAGTGGTAGTAAAACCAATAACTATAAAGACTCGGATTTATGGTTGCGTGATGCTTCATATATTCGTCTGAAGAACATTGAGGTAGGTTATTCTTTCCCCAAAGCTATGTTACAGAAATTCCGTATCAGTTCTTTGCGTCTGTCTCTCTCCGGATATAATCTGTTGACATTTAGTGATCTGGACTTCTGTGACCCTGAATCTAATCCGGATGGACGCGCCTATCCGTTGATTAAAGTCGTGAATTTTGGTTTAAAAATAGGATTTTAATAAACAGTTATTATGAAAAATATAAGAAAGCATTTTCACGTTATATTATTGGCCTTAGGTCTATTTGTGACAATGGCGTGTGAGGATTTGGCTTTCGGGGATAAATTCCTGCAGAAGCCGCCCAGTACGGATGTTACGATTGACACCGTATTTTCTACGGCAGAGTATGCCCGTCGCGTATTGTCGTATAGCTATCAATATTTGCCTTATGGTTTGGAAACCAGTGGCTATTATACTACCATGTGGTTGGGAACTATTGAAGGACTCACCGATTTGAATTGCGATAATGTAGGATACTCCGGTGTTCAACGTGTTTATTATTCAGGTAGTTATAATTCCTCTGTCGAGAATACTCCCAGAGCAACTTACATGACTACTAAGATTCGTTTTAATGAAAGCGAGACTCACATGTGGTCGGCAATTCGCCATGCATGGATACTTTATAATAATGTAGACCGTGTGCCTGATATGACCCAAACTGAGAAAGAGCGTCTGAAAGCAGAAGCCAAAATGCTTGTTGCTATCTATTATGCACACATGTTGCGTCATTATGGTGGACTCCCCATAGTAGATAGGGTGATTGCAGCTGATGACGAAATGCCTAAACGTGCAACCCTGCAGGAAACTGTTGATTTTATCATAGGACTTCTGAATGATGTCATAGCTTGTCAGGACTTTCCATGGAGAATTTCGGATGAAGATATGGCACAGTGGGATGGTCGTTTGACCAAAGCTGGTGCTTACGGATTGAAAGCGAGAGTCTTATTGTTTGTGGCAAGCCCGTTGCTAAACAGCGATCAGCCTTATGCTGCCGGAGAGGCTTCGGAACAGCACATGACCTGGTTTGGTAATTACGACCGCGAACGGTGGAAAAAAGCTGTAGATGCTTGTGAGGCTTTCTTTAATGCCCTCGGCCAGAATGGCTTTTATCGTTTGGTACAAAAAAATGATGTTTCACCTAGTGAATATCGTTATGCTTTCCGCAAAGCTTACTTTGACCGTGGAACTACCGAAACACTGATTTCTGTACATCGGAATATCTATTCGGCAAGTTTAAGTGCCGGACAACTGGTGTTGTGGAATGCCATCCGTTGGGGAGGCTATTGTCCCACTAAAGAATACTTCGATATGTTCCCGATGGCTGATGGCTCAGATTTTGACTGGAACAATCCTGAACATACTGCAAACCCATTCGTGAACCGCGACCCTCGTTTAAACGAAACCTTTATATTGGATGGCGATATTTATCAGGGAAGAACTGTTGAATTGACTCAGGAGTATCCCAGTGATAAAACTAATTATCCGAAAGGGAAAGACTGGGGACAAGGAGCCATGCATAGTTTAAGTCTGAAAACCGGATTGGCTTGTCGTAAATGGGGATTGGATCGTGGTAATGAACTTAGCGGACATGTTATCCAGTGGCCACATCTGCGTATTGCTGAACTTTATCTGAGTTATGCAGAAGCTTTGAATGAATATAATGGCGGCCCTAACAGCCAGGCATATCAATGCGTAAATGAAGTACGTGCACGTGTAGGCTTGGGTGGCTTGAAAACAGGAATGACGCAAGAACAATTCCGTGAAGCAGTTCTTCGTGAGCGTGCTTGTGAGTTTGGTTACGAAGAAGTACGTTTCTTCGACCTCATCCGTTGGAAAATGGAAGATAAGTTCAATACACCTTTACATGGGCTGAATGTATATAAGAATAAAGGGGATGGCACGTATATTTGCGAACCTTTCTCTCTGGCTGAAACAGATAGAAACCGTGCTTGGTGGAATGCCGGTGGATTCTCTTCTATCTGGTACTTTAGTGCCTTCCCGCAGGACGAGGTGAATAAGGGATACGGATTGATACAGAATCCGGGTTGGGAATAATGTTTCTGGAACTTAGAAATGAAAAATATTATGAATAAAAAGATCAATATATTTTTGGCTGGGGTACTGTGTTCACTTGGCGTAATGGCTCAGGAAGACACACTGATAGTCCGTCAGAATGATGAGGTGGTAGAAATGGGACGTACTATTACCATGGATGCAAGAGAGATGACCGGTGCAGTTTCTGTTACAACGAATCTCTCACATAAGAACAGCATAAAACCATCTAACCAGTTATTTGGTACGCTTCCCGGGCTACAGGTTTTGCAAAAAGCCGGTACGGTTTGGGAGAATGGCGCAACGCTGTATATACGTGGAAATAGTTCTTTGAATTCCAATAGTCCGTTGGTGCTGGTGGATGGTTTTGAACGTTCGATTGATGAATTGAGTTCTGAAGAAATAGAATCAGTCAGCGTTTTAAAGGATGCTGTGGCTACCAGTTTGTATGGCATAAGGGGTGCAAATGGTGTTATTCTTGTGAAAACAAAACGAGGATCGGTAGGTGCACCTAAGATCACTTTCTCTTATGAATTTAATATGGCTTCTCCTAAGCGTTTGCCTAAATTTGCTGACGGGTATACGTATGCCATGGCATTGAATGAGGCGATGGAGAATGATGGCTTGGCTCCCCGCTATTCGGGTACGGAACTGGATGCATTCAAGAATCAGACTTATCCGGGTGTTTATCCGAATGTAGATTGGTTGGATGAATCTTTGAGAGACATGAGTTACGGTGATAATGTGAATTTCACAGCACAAGGAGGAAGTCAGTTTGTACGTTACTATACGATGCTGAACTTCCTGGATAATAGAGGTCTATTGAAACCGACATCAGATAACGATGGTTATTCTACGCAGTTGAAATATTCAAGACTGAACGTCCGCACAAATCTGGATATCACGGTAAGTCCAACGACTACTGTACAGTTAAATTTATTGGGTAATTTCACGGAGCATAATCGTCCGGGCGAGAGCACAGATAAGATTTTCAATGCCTTATTCCAGGTACCTTCAGGTGCATTTCCTGTAAAGACAGACAGGGGTATATGGGGTGGTACAACTAATTATTCCAATAATCCGGTCGCCCTTATTTCCGGTAGAGGATATGCGCGTTCTCAAACGCGTGCCATGTATGCGGATGTGAACATGAAGCAGGATTTGTCTGCTATACTTCCCGGTTGGTCGGCAGGTTTTAAAGTAGGTATAGATAATACCGCTTCATATTGGGACAATAATACTAAAGAATTTGGCTATGAGTCCGCATCTGTTGATTTTGCAACCGGTGAGAATATCTATACAACCCTACGTAATGAAGGAACTTTGGGTTTCTCGAAGAGTGTAGGTTCGGTTGCCACTCATTTTAACCTGGAGTTTTATACCAATTATATCAAACAATGGAATAAACATAGTTTAAATGCAACTTTGCTGTACTCTATGGATAAGGCAAAAACAAAAAGTCAGAACTCCGGACGTGCATTTATGGATATAGTGGGTAGTGCACACTATGCTTATAATAACCGTTATCTGGTTGATTTCTCATTATCGGGTTCTGCTTCCAGCATACTTGATCCGGATGATCGTTGGGGAATTTTTCCTGCGATAGGTGCAGGTTGGATTTTGTCTGAGGAGAATTTCATGAAGAGAGATTGGCTGAATCTTTTAAAGGTCAGGGCTTCTTATGGTATTTCCGGTCGTGCTGACTATGGTGTAAATCTGTTCCAGAATATTTATGGCAGTGGAAATTCTTACTATTTCCAGAATGCCACTAATGTGCCTTCTTCTTCATCCGGTATGAAGTTTACTCAGTTGGGAATTGATGGGTTGACTTATGAGAAATCCCATAAACTGCATGTCGGTATTGACTTCAGGGCTTGGAATAAGTTGACGATGACCTTAGATGCATTCTACGATCACCGTACAGATATTCTGGTGAGTAGTGGTGGTTCTGTTTCCCAGATATTCGGTATGTCTGTGCCTCAGATCAATAATGGTGTTGTCGACAATAAAGGTATTGAAGCTTCTTTGGCGTGGGATGATAATATCGGTAACTTTAAATATCATCTGGGTGGGCAGTTCACCTTTACCCGCAATAAAATTAAAAATCAGAATGAAGAATATCGCCCGTATGATTATCTCAAACGCACAGGAAGTTCTATGAACCAAATTTTCGGTTATGAAGTGATAGGGATCTATAAATCTCAGGATGAAATAGATAATCGCGGTGTGGAGCAATTGTTAGGTGATGTACGTCTGGGCGATCTGATGTTTAAGGATCAAAACGGTGACAATAAAATCGATGCCTATGACCAGGTACCTTTAGGTTATAATGCAACTTGTCCTGAAATCTATTATTCATTTGATTTAGGATTGGAGTACAAAGGTTTTGGTGTTTATGCACTGTTTCAGGGTGTAGGTAATTATAGTAAAGTATTGAATACGGCAAGTGTTTACCGTCCGATTGTCAACAACAATACAATCTCTACTTATTATTGGGAAAACCGTTGGAGTGAATCGAATCCTAACGGAACCTTGCCTCGCCTGACTTATTCCGGATCGGATAATAATTACAATACTAACTCTATGTGGGTGTCCGATGCTTCTTTTTTGAAGTTGAGAACTTTGGAGTTGTACTATAACTTCCCAACGAAGTTGTTGAAGAAGACTGGTTTCCTGGCTGGCGTGAAAGTTTTTGCTCGTGGACATGACTTATTCTGTCTGGATGGAATTGATCTTCGTGACCCGGAATCCATCGGTACAGAACATCCTACTATGACTCAATATGCATTCGGATTTAATCTATCTTTCTAAAAAAATGAATGTTATGAAACTAAAGAAATTATTTGCAATATTTATCTCTGTCAGTTTGTTGGCATCCTGTGATTTTATGGATTGCAATGAATCGGATTACTACTCTTTGAAAGAAATTCAGGGAAGCTATAATCGCGTTAAGCAATTTGTAACAGATGTTTATGGCTATCTGCCTTCGAACTTTTGTAATATCGATGGTGCCATGCTGGATGCTGCCACAGATGATGCGGTTCATATTTATGAATCATCTAATATAAAGCGTTTTGTGAATGGTACCTGGTCGCCTAATTATACGGTTGATGATCAATTTGCCAATTATTATAATGGTATCCATGACGCCAACTTCTATTTGGAAAACCTGACGGGGTTGAAATTTGAAACATGGGAAAATACCAACGATTATGATAACTGGATGATCACTTATCCTAACTTTGAATATGAAGTTCGCTTTCTGCGTGCCTATTTCTACTTTGAATTGGTCAGACGTTATCAAAATGTACCTCTGATAACTAAGGTTGTCACTCAGGCTGAAGCCAATGCGGCAGAACCTGCTTCGGCAGAACAGATCTTCGATTTTATTATTTCGGAATGCACGGAACTGTCTACACTTCTACCTGTAGATTATACCAAAATGCCTGGTAGCGAGTATGGACGTGCAACGCGAGGTGCGGCTTTGGCACTAAAGGCACGTGCCGCTTTGTACGCTGCCAGTCCGTTATTTAATTCCGGTAATAATAAAAGTAAGTGGGTGGCTGCTGCAGAAGCTGCTTATGAAATTATTGGTCAGAGTTCTGCATTAGGTTATAAGCTGGATGCCAGTTTCTCAAATCTGTTTGGTGCTACTAATACGGCAAGTAATGAAGTGATCTTGGTACGTCCTACAGGAACAAGTACCAGTTTTGAAGCAGCCAACTTTCCTATGGGTGTAACAGGTGGTAAAACAACTACCTGCCCGACGGAAAACCTGGCAAGTGCATTTGAAATGGCAACAGGTGAGGAGTTTGACTGGAATAATGAAGCTATGAGTCAGAATCCTTATACAGGCAGAGATCCCCGTTTCTATTTGACGATTGTGCATAATGGTATGACATGGCCGGCTAAGAATGCAGTGGAAATTCATGAAGGCGGTGCCAATGGTTTGCCTTTAACGAATGCTACTTCCACCGGTTATTATTTGCGTAAGTATGTAAATAACAGCATCAGTTTTGAAGCTGGTTCTTCCTCTGCTGCAACTCATCACAACTGGGTATTATTTCGCTATGCTGAAGTTCTGTTGAACTATGCAGAGGCCATGGTGAACGCTTATGGTGATATTAACTATACTACGGATAAATGTGGTATGACTGCCTTGGCAGCAGTGAATGCGGTTCGTGGCAGAACGGGTGTGAATATGCCGGCACTATCAGATATTCTATCTTTTGATGAGTTCCTGAAACGCGTGAAACATGAGCGTAGAGTAGAACTCGCCTTTGAAGGACATCGTTTTTGGGATCTCCGTCGTTGGAAAGAATTGGCTGAATCCAAAGATGTTTATGGAGTGAAAATAACAAAGAGCAATGATGAGGTAAGCTATAAGAAGTTTACGTTGGAGTCCAGAAAGATAAGTGATAAATTGTATTTCTATCCGATATCAAATACGGAGCTCTTTAAAAATAGTAATCTGAAACAGAATCCTGGCTGGGAATAATAAAGTTCATATAAGAAAGGTCATTTTGGTTCTGTAATACAGGTATTGGCCTTTCTTATATAAATTTTTATTTGATTGGATTTTATAGATTGATTAATATGCAATCATTAATTGAATATATAAAATATATAGAATGAAAGTATTTTACGTTTTGTGCATATCGGTATTAGTGTTGATAGCATGTAGTGGAGGAGAAGATACGAGTATTGTAGAACAAGGTTTTACCAGGGCGGAACAACAACTGTCCAATCAGTTGAAGGCTGTGCCTGAAGCTACCGAATATCCTCGTACGATAGGTAAAGACGGGAAACTGAAGGTAACTCGTAAAAATGATTGGACGGAAGGTTTTTATCCCGGTTGTCTGTGGTATGTATATGAATATACCAACAAAGATTGGAAAAAGGCCGCAATAAAGTGGACGGAGTCGCTTGAACCCCTGAAGAAAATGACCAATCATCATGATATTGGTTTCTTGATGTATTGCAGTTTCGGGAATGCATATCGTTTAACCGGAAATGAGGCTTATAAAGATGTGTTAGTCGAATCTGCCCGTTCGTTGTGTACTCGTTTTAATGAGAAAACAGGTTGTATTAAATCATGGAATTATCGGAAATCCTGGAATGGCAAGGATGAATGGTTTTATCCGGTCATTATCGACAATATGATGAATCTGGAATTGCTGTACTTTGCTACGAAAGTGACAGGAGATTCTGTTTACGCAAAAGTGGCTAATCGTCATGCTGAGACGACAGCTAAGAACCAGTTTCGTGAAGATTACAGCAATTATCACGTTGTGAATTATGATGCCGAAACCGGTGAAGTTTTAAATCAAGCCACTTGCCAGGGCTTTTCAGATAACTCGGCTTGGGCTCGTGGACAGGCATGGGCTATCTATGGCTATACAATGGCTTATCGTGAAACTCACCGGCAAGATTTTCTCGATATGGCAGTTCATACAGCCGATTTCTGGCTGAATCACCCGAACTTGCCGGAAGATGGCATTCCTTATTGGGATTTTAATGCAGGACAAGAAGACTATGTGCCTGATTGGAATTATGACCCGGAAATCTTTAAGGTAGTACCACGTGATGCTTCGGCTGCTGCTATTGTTGCTTCTGCCTTTTTAGAATTATCAGGTTATGTAACGGACGGTAAGAAGTATAGTGCCGCTGCGGCACATATATTGAAGTCTCTTTCATCTCCTGCCTATCTGGCCGAACCTGGAACGAACTGCAATTTTATACTGATGCATAGCGTTGGAAGTATTCCACATGGTGAAGAAATAGATGTTCCCCTTATCTATGCAGATTATTACTATTTGGAAGCTTTGATGAGATACAAGAATATGTAAAAAAGATGATAAAAAGTTCTTTGTATTAAGTAAAAGATTAATTTTGTAAATAATTTGTGTAACATAATCTAATGGTATGAATAAAGGTATAGTAATTTTATTGGGAGTATGCATGTTAGGTAGCTCTGTGCTGGCAAATGCAGGTGATAATAAAATGCATACTCTTCCTTATTGGCAGGACA
>ENA-ORRQ01002722-ORRQ01002722.1-human-gut-metagenome-genome-assembly--contig:-NODE-2722-length-11174-cov-3.312168_pt1 | contig 11174 bp, 8 predicted proteins | sample MGYA00242177_ERZ509138 | MGnify/ENA primary metagenome ERZ509138 (study PRJEB26280, sample SAMEA2338628) | human gut metagenome | biome: human gut; feature: human-associated habitat; material: faeces...
TATTCAAAGACATTTCCTTCCAGATCAACGAGAAGGACCGTATAGCCCTGATGGGCAAGAATGGCGCAGGAAAAAGTACCCTGCTCAAGATCATCGCAGGCGTAAGAACAGCCACACGTGGCTCCGTTTCCGCTCCAAAAGACTGCGTCATCGCCTATCTGCCTCAACATCTGATGACCGAAGACGGAAGAACAGTATTCGAGGAAACCTGCCAGGCGTTCGCCCATCTCCACGAGATGCAGACGGAGATTGACCGCATCAACAACGAGCTCACTACCCGCACGGATTATGACAGCGACGACTATATGCAGCTCATCGAAAAGGTATCTTCATTGTCTGAGAAATTCTATGCAATCGACATGACCCACTTCGAGGAGGATGTAGAGAAGACTCTACTCGGTCTGGGCTTCGAACGCTCTGACTTCAACCGCCCTACCAGCGAGTTTTCGGGAGGTTGGCGCATGCGTATCGAGCTTGCCAAACTGCTGCTGAAATCGCCTGACGTGCTGCTCCTGGATGAGCCTACCAACCACCTCGACATAGAATCTATCGGATGGCTCGAAGACTTCATCATCAACAGTTCGAAAGCGGTGGTAGTGATCAGTCACGACCGAAAATTCGTAGACGACATTACAACAAGAACCATCGAGGTTACCATGGGCAGAATCTACGACTACAAGGCTACCTACACCCAGTATCTGGAACTGCGCAAGGAACGCCGCGAACAGCAGATGAAGAAATATGAGGAACAGCAGAAGATGATTGCCGAGACCAAGGACTTCATCGAGCGATTCAAGGGTACGTATTCGAAGACTTTCCAGGTGCAGAGCCGCGTGAAGATGCTCGAAAAGCTGGAACTGATCGAGGTGGACGAGGAGGATACCAGCCGACTGAGACTGAAGTTTCCTCCGAGTCCAAGAAGCGGAGCCTATCCGGTTCAGATGAGTGACGTGGCGATGTCGTTTGATGACAAGCAGATATTCAGCGGCGTGAATCTTACCGTGGAGCGTGGCGACAAGATTGCCTTCGTGGGAAGAAACGGTGAGGGTAAATCTACGCTCGTAAAATGCATCATGGGGAAGCTTCAGAACGAGGGTAAGCTGGAATTAGGACACAATGTCCAGATTGGCTATTTTGCTCAGAATCAGGCTTCTCTGCTCGATGGCGAGCTTACGGTTTTCCAGACGATAGATGATGTTGCCAAGGGCGAAATCAGAAATAAGATTCGCGATTTGCTGGGTGCATTCATGTTTGGTGGCGAGGATTCTACCAAGAAGGTAAAGGTTTTGTCGGGTGGAGAAAGAACCCGTCTGGCTATCCTGAAGCTGCTGTTGGAGCCGGTGAATCTGCTGATTCTCGATGAGCCTACCAACCATCTGGATCTCAAGACGAAGGATGTACTGAAGCAGGCGCTGCTGGATTTCGACGGCACGCTGATTGTAGTGAGTCACGACCGTGACTTCCTGGATGGTCTGGTCAGCAAGGTGTACGAATTCGGGCATGGTCGCATCCGCGAGCATCTCTGCGGAATCTACGAGTTCCTGGAAACAAAGAAAATGGAAAGCCTTCAGGAATTGGAGAAGAAATAAAATCTCAAAAGGTATTTTACGAAAGAGGATGCTTCATTATTCATCGAATTTAGAAACGAAAAAGAGGGTGTGTCATAGACTTATGACACACCTTCTTGTATTTTCAAATAAATTCTTTAAAATTATTTCTTTTTCTTCAATTCCAACTTCGGAATCTTGACTTTCTGACCTGGTTTCAACAGGGAAGTACCATTCAGAGCTTCTACGTAACATTCCATTCCTGGACCTAAGTACTTTTGGCTGAGCGACTTGATGGTTTGTCCTTCTCTTACCGTAACTACCGCGGAAACACCAATAATACGATAGGCTCCGGTTCGAACACGAGCATCCTGGTCGTATTTGCTGCTTGCCTGGGCAGCATGCTTTTCTGCCTGTTTTCTGGCTTCTTCTTTCTTCTTAGCTTCTGCAAGCTTTTTAGTCTCCTGCTGTTTCTTTGCATCTGCAAGTTTCTTTGCCTCAACCTGTCTTTTCGCATCAGCCAAATTCTTTGCATCAGCGAGTTTCATGGCTTCCAAATTCTTCTTTGCCTCAGCCGATTTTACATCAATTGATTGCTTATCAACCGTCGCATTCATATTCTGCTCGGCATTTTCGACTTTCTTGACAGCTTCACTTGCCTGTGCCATTCTTACACTATCCTCGATAGCCTTTTTGCGAAGAATTTCTTCCTGCGTTGAAGCAGACTTGGTTGGCGCCTTCTTCTCTGTCGCAATCTGCTGGTAATTATCCAACTGTAGAGCGAGATGATCACGCTGAGCAGCCATCTTTCCATAATTAAAAGCAAACCAACCAAAGCCTCCTATCATTGCCAGGAATACTACGCTCGCTGCAATAACCAGATAACGAGGCAAAACAACATGTCGCTTATCGGTTTCCTCATCTGAAGAAGGAGTTTCCTCATCTGAAGAAGCTTCCTCTTCAATAGGAATTTCAGTAATAGAGTTTTCTCCATCTGAAGGAACTTTCTCTGCAATAGGAGTTTTCTCTGTTAATGTTGATTCATTTTCTTCATCAGAAACAACAGACTCAACTTCATTCTGAGCTGGAACTTCAGATTCCTTTGTTTCCAATTCAGAAGTTGCAGATTCAGATTCTTCCGGTTCAGATACTGCTGGTTTAAATACAGCAGGTTCTGTCGCTGCATGTTCTGATCCTTCCGGTTTCTTTTCTTCCGGTTCAGCAACATTTTCCTGAGACAATCTCTTCTCTCCTATCACAATCATTTCATCGCTAACAGGAGCATCGTTTTCTTCATCCAAAAAATCTATCACACCACTTGTTACAGGAGAATCCTGTTCAACGAAAGATTCTAAGGAAGAATTATCTGAATTAGGAACACACTCTAACGTAGAATCGAATACAGAACCGTCCTCTTCAGCATTTTCAAATTTTCTGTCGATTTCATCGAAATCAACACCATCATTCACCACAACGGTCTCAAACTGGGCGAAAGGCTTGTTCACAATCTCCTTCAGAATATTATCGGGCGTGAAGGAAATCTTGTCACGGCCCTCGATGATGATACGCTCGCCCGTGTTCACATCCACGCTTTCACGATCCTTCACCGCCATTACCTTAAAAGTACCAAGCCACTTCATCTTCACGAGCTTATCAGACTGAAGCCCCTCGTTGGCAACATCAAACATCTTTCTGATAAACAGTTCGGCATCCTGCAGACTGATTCCCGACTTCTCTGCCAGGCGCTGCGCCAAGTCGCTTAAACTAATCTTACTCATAGTCTTCACCTCCATTCTTCAGTTTTTCCTTGACACTGGCCACAGGGCGGAAGCCGAGTACGAGCTTAGGCGGAACAAGCTGGCGCTTCTTGGTAGTAGGATTAACAACCACACGCTCCAAGCGCTTCTTTACCTCAAACGTACCAAAGTTGGGGATAGAGACAGCCTCACCATCCTCAAATTCAGCAATCATGGCATCTATCACCTTGCGCACCATCTTCTGGGTGTCGTCCTGTGAATAGCCAGTCTGCTGAGCAAGTTCTGCAATATACTCCTTGTTATTCATTCTGATGTCAAAATATTACCTCCCATATTACTTTACCACTTCTCCGTAGAGATCAAACTCCTCGCTCTGGGTAATCTTCACATTGTAGAAGCAACCCACGCGCAGACGCTTCTCTCCTGCCTTGATCAGCACCTCAGGATCCACCTCTGGCGAGCAGAATTCGGTTCTTCCGATATAGTAATCGCCCTCCTTGCGGTCGATAATCACCTTCAGTATCTTGCCCACTTTCTCAGCCTCTACCTCTGCGCTGATTTCCTGCTGCAGAATCATCAGTTTGTCAAGACGGCGCTGCTTCACCTCGGCAGGAACATCATCCTCGTAGTTATTGGCACTGTAGGTACCCTCCTCCTCAGAATAAGCAAAGGCACCCATACGCTCAAAGCGCTGAGTACGAACGAATTCGAGCAATTCATGGAAGTCTTCCTGAGTCTCACCAGGGAAACCAATCAACAAAGTGGTGCGGATATGAATGCCCGGCACACGCTCACGGATGGTCTTGAGCAGATCAATGGTTTCCTGCTTGCTCACGTGGCGATGCATTCTGTTGAGCATATTGTCGCTGATATGCTGCAGGGCGATGTCAAGATACTTACATACGTTTGGCTTCTCGCGCATCACATCGAGCAAATCGAGCGGGAACTGGTTAGGATAAGCATAGTGCAGACGGATCCACTTCACACCCGGAATATCCGCCATGCGGCTGATGAGTTCGGTGATGTGATGCTTGCCGTCCAGGTCCACGCCGTAGTAGGTGAGCTCTTGGGCGATAATCTGGAATTCCTTCACACCATCGGCTACCAGTTGGCGCACCTCATCGAGTATTTCATCTATCGGACGGGAAACGTGCTTGCCAGTGATGATAGGTATGGCACAATACGCACAGCGGCGGTTGCAACCTTCAGAAATCTTGATATAGGCATAATGATGAGGAGTAGTGAGATGACGGGTTCCACTGCAAGCAGGCACATCAGCCTTGCCCAGTTCCTTGAGCAACTCCTTATAATTAAACTTACCATAAAACTTATCCACCTCGGGCATCTCTGCCTCCAGTTCCTTCTGGTAGCGCTGTGAGAGACAACCCATCACATAGAGCTTGCGGAGTCGTCCCTCTTCCTTAGCCTGGATGAACTCCAGAATGGTATCGATACTCTCCTGCTTGGCATCCTCGATAAAGCCGCATGTATTGATGACGGCTATTTCACCCTGTGGGCGTTTCGGGTCATGAACGCAGTGGTAGCCATTGTCCTCGAAAAGCTTCATCAAGGTCTCGCTGTCCACCAGATTCTTGGAGCAACCCATGGTTACTATATCTATCTGATTTTTCTTCATTCTTATCCTACTTATCCTATAATAATCTTAATCTAATTCTTTCCTCGTCAGTTCTTCACTCTAACTTCATCCAATTCTTTTCTCAAAAGCCTCTAAGTACTTGTATTCTAGTGTTTAAAGAGGGAGTCAACAAATTCAGATTTATTGAAGAGCTGGAGATCCTCCATGCCCTCGCCCAGTCCGATATACTTCACTGGCACCTTGAGCTGGTCGGAGATACCGATTACCACGCCCCCCTTAGCCGTACCATCGAGCTTGGTGATGGCGAGCGAAGAGATATTGGTAACGGCAGCAAACTGCTTAGCCTGCTCAAAAGCGTTCTGTCCGGTACTTCCATCGAGAACGAGCATCACCTCATCCGGAGCCTCAGGCATGACCTTCTTCATCACCTCCTTGATCTTCTTCAACTCATTCATCAGGTTCACCTTATTATGAAGGCGTCCGGCGGTATCAATCAGCACCACGTCGGCACCGTTCGCCTTGGCGCTCTGCAGGGTATCGAAGGCCACGCTGGCAGGGTCAGAACCCATCTGCTGCTTCACCACTGGCACCCCTACTCGCTCGCCCCAAATGCAGATCTGTTCCACAGCAGCGGCACGGAAGGTATCGGCAGCACCGAGATACACCTTCTTGCCTGCCTTCTTAAACTGATAGGCGAGTTTTCCTATGGTGGTAGTCTTGCCCACACCATTCACCCCCACTACCAGAATCACGTATGGTTTATGGTCGGAAGGCAAATCCCAGTTTTCATTGTCATCGGTATGATTTTCCTCTAGGAGGCTTGCAATCTCTTCCCTCAGGATTCTGTTGAGTTCTGAGGTAGAAACATACTTATCTCTTGCCACGCGCTCTTCGATACGACGGATGATCTTCACGGTAGTCTCCACACCTACATCGGATGTGATGAGCACCTCCTCCAAATCATCGAGCACGTCATCATCTACGGTTGACTTACCAGCCACCGCACGCGCCAATTTTCCAAACACGCTCTCCTTGGTCTTTTCGAGGCCTTTATCGAGAGTTTCCTTTTTTTTGTTGCTAAATAATCCGAATAATCCCATATTTATAGCTATATTTTTTTGCAAAGATACGAAAATATTTGAAACTAGGAGCGTTTTTCCTAAAAAATATTGTTAACTTAGCAAAAGAATGTATAAATAATCGCTTCCTTATGGAAATATATCAAGTTATTTTTATACCTTTGTATGTTAGAAACACCTCCGAGCTCCTATACTCGGACGAGGAGGACAAGACATTAAACATTTAAACAACAGATCATGAAAAAGATATTTATCTCAATACTCGTGCTGATTTCTGCTCTCACCATGCAGGCACAGAATGTGCTTACCCCTGAGCAGCAGTTAGAAAAGGCGCAAAAAGAGTTAGAGGAAGCCAAAAAGGCACTGGAAGCAGCCAAGGCTCAGGCAGAAGCAGCCAAGGTGAAGGCGGAAGCTGAAAAAATAAAGGCGGAAGCTGAGAAAACGAAAGCGGAAGCTGCGAGATTGAAGGCTGAAGCTGAAAGAATGAAGCAGGAGGCAGAAAAGCTGAAGAAGAATGCAGAGAATTCGGTGCCTGCTACCAAGATGTCTGTGCCAGCTACAGAAACGGTGCCTGCGATGAAGATCCAGGATAATGCCACCAAGAAGCAGAATACTACCGGAAGTTCTGAAGGTGCGGGTTGGGTCGTACCAACCGTGACAGAGGAGATAGAAGAGAAAAAGGTGGAAAAGACTGCCGAGGGCGTGGTGCTCAAGGAAGATCCGAAATACCTGGCGGGAGCCATCCAGCTTAATGCCGAGGGAAAAGTGGAATTTGTTCTCGACACCCAGGCAAACGGAAAGAGTGCAGACGAAATCTACAACATCGTTTTCCAGTATATGAGCAAGCTCATCAAGAATGAGCAGAACATCAACAGCCGCATCCCCCTGGTGAACAGAAACAACAAGAACGAGCAGATCATCGCCTGTATCATGGACGAATGGTTTGTCTTCAATCAGTCGTTCATCTCTCTCGACCGCTCTGAGACTAAGTACCAGCTGGTAGCAACCATCAGCGACAACCATCTCCACCTCTCCATGACCCGAATCGTATTCAACTACGAGGAAGGCAGAAGCACCGGTTTCAAGGAGCCTGCAGAGAATGTGATTACCGACAAATATGCCCTGACCAAGAAGAAAAACGACTTGGCCAAGATCTACGGCAAGTTCCGCCGCGGAACCATTGACCGCAAGGACCAGATCTTCAATGATCTGACCAAACTTGTTCGAAAATAAAAATCATCTTATAAAATATGGATCAGACAAAAGATAACAACATAACAAACATCCCACAGAGCGAGGAAACCGCAAAGGCGCAGCCACAGAGCCAGAGCCATGAGGCGTCTCAGACGCAGCCACAGACCAGCTATGCCGTGCGCCCAAACCGTCGCCAACACAGAAGATTGGAGTATGCAGACAAGAGCAACATGCTCGTAGCCAGAAACTGGCTCAACATCGGATTTATGCTCTTCGCCATCGTAGGTGTCATACTCTGGACCCAAATGGATGACCGCACGATTGCCAATGTAATGCTGATCATCGGCGTAGTCTTGAAAATTGCCGAGGTTTGCATCCGACTATTCAAAAAATAAGAAAGGTTTGCATCCGACCATTCAAAATAGGCTTGCATCCGCTTATTCAATAAATAAGAAATGAAGAAAATATTATTCTCTACAATCCTAGCTTGTGCTGCAGCTCTACCAGTTGCGGCACAACGCGATTTTACGGATTTCAACAATAACGAAGACTCACAGTTCCGCCCACAGACCGGCAACCGCATCAACACCGACTCGCTGGGCACTGACAAGGAGATTCCGAAGGGCATCAGGGTATGGACTGTGGATGAGAGATTTGGAGATACCCGGGCTGCCGTGGTGGACACCATGCAGGCAATGTACCAGAACACTACCTTCACCGAAGGACTGCGCGGAGAGTACAACACCCTGGGCAATATGGGTACCGCCCGCATCAACCGCATCTTCATCGACCGACGCAACACGCAGGGCAACTTCATCTTCACCGAGCCATACGACAACATCGTTACCCCGGTGAGTGACTTTCACTTCACCAACACCTACTCGCCTATCACCAACATCACGCTGAATAGCTGCGGTGACAGAACCAACGGTGAGGATGACTTCAAGGCAATCTTTGCGGTAAATGCCAACAAGCAGCTAGGTGGCGGATTCCGATTCGACTACAAATACGGTCGCGGCTACTACGATGCACAGAGCACGGCGCACTTCAAATATACGATGTGGACTTCTTATCTGGGCGACCGCTACCAGGCGCACTTCCTCTTCAGCACCAATCACCAGAAGGTGACGGAGAACGGAGGTATCTCCAATGATGACTACATCAAGCATCCGGAGCTCTTCACCGAGAGTTTCGCCACCAACGAAATTCCTACCGTGCTGCAGCAGAACTGGAATCGCAACGACAACCAACACATCTTCTTCACCCATCGCTACAACGTGGGCTTCAGCCGCAAGGTGAAGATGACAGAGGAAGAAATCAAGGCTAAGAAATTCGCAATGGAGTCTGCTAAGGACAATGCAGCCGAGGAAGCCAAGGAGGAGGCAAGAAAGAAGGCAAGAGAACAAGGCAGGGAGTTTGACGAAAAGGCTTTCGATAAAAATCAGAAGAAGCTGTTCTCAGGTCGTCCTACAGATGCAAAGATTGCCGGCGATGAACCAGCCAAGAACAACAAGGCGATAGCTGCGAACAAGGCTGCCCAGGACTTCAAGGGCGACAGCACTCGAATTGCCGTAAACAGCAAGGCAATGGCAGACAGTCTGCTCACCGTAGAGAAGAAGAAAGCGCAGGACTCACTCTTCTTCAAGACTGAATATGTTCCAGTTACAAGCTTCATCCACACAGTGCAGTTTGACAACTATAAGCGCATCTACCAGGCTTACCAGACTCCACAGGACTACTATCTCAAGGAGTACTACAATGCCGGCAAGTTTACAGGCGATTCTATCTACGATCAGACCCGTCACTGGCGCATCAAGAACACCGTGGCAATGGGAACGCTCGAGGGATTTAGCAAGTGGGCAAAGGCTGGTCTGAAAGCTTTCGCCAGCTATGACCTCCGCCACTACGAACTGCCGAATACCGAAGGCGGATTAGAGAAGTTCAACGAGCATGTTCTGAGCGTAGGCGGTCAGCTGAGTAAGACTCAGGGCAAGACCCTTCACTATAATGTCGTGGGCGAGGTAGGACTCACCGGAGTGGATGCCGGCACCTTTGCAATCGACGGAAGCGCAGACATCACCCTGCCATTCCTGGGTGACACCGTACAGGTAAGAGGCGATGCATTCATACATCACGAAACGCCATCGTTCTACTATCGCAAGTATCACGCCCGACATCTCTGGTGGGATGATGATCTGAGCAAGATTATCCATACCCGCATTATGGGAACTCTGAGATTCGGCAAGACTAACACCACGCTGCGTGTGGCTGTGGATGAAATCAAGAACTATACTTATTTCTCACAGCAATATACGATTACAGAAAATGGTCTGCGCACAGGCGTAATAGTGACACCAATGCAGAGCGGCGACGCCATCAACCTGATTACAGCGCAGCTGCAACAGGACTTCAAGTTCGGTATTTTCAACTGGCAGAATATGATCACCTACCAGCATACCAGCAGCAAGAGTACCCTGCCAGTGCCAGACCTCAACGTATATACCAACCTCTTCATCAAGTTCAAGGTGGTAAAAGTACTGAATATCGAGCTGGGTGCCGACGCCAGATACTTCACCAGCTACGAGGCTCCGGATTATTCTCCTTACATCGGTCAATATACCGTACAGGGCAACGGCGAGAAGAACGTGAAGGTGGGCAACTACCCTATCGTCAATGCCTACGCCAATGTTCACATCAAGCACACCCGCTTCTTCGTGATGATGAGCCATTTGAATGCAGGTCAGGGCGACAAGAACTACTTCTTCACCCCTCACTATCCGATGAACCAGCGAGTTTTCAGAATGGGTGTAAGCTGGAACTTCTTCAACTAGGAAGCGAATCTTTTCCACAAGAGATTCTTCTGAAACAAAATAGAAGCGAATCTTTTCTTAATGAATAACAACAAGGAGCGAGGTTCCCCAAAAACCTCGCTCCTTATAATTTAAAAGCAACAATATGATGGTAAAGACAAATTCTATCAAGGCATGGTTTCTCGCCGCCCGCCCCGTCACCCTTTCGGCAGCGGCAGTACCGGTGATGCTGGGAGTAGCCCTGGCATACAAGGATTCAAGTGCCAACTGCCAATGGGTTCCTGCCCTGCTCTGTCTGCTCTTTGCTTGGATAATGCAGATAGACTCCAACTTCGTGAACGACTTCTTCGATTTCAAGCATGGCAACGACGATGAAACCAGATTAGGTCCAAAGAGAGCCTGCGCCGAAGGCTGGATCACCATGAAAGCCATGAAATGGGGCATCATCATCACTACACTTCTGGGCTGTATCATCGGTTTGCCCCTCGCCTTTTACGGCGGAAAGGAGATGATCATCGTGGGTATCTGCTGCGTCCTCTTCTGTTTCCTCTACACCACCAAACTGAGCTATCTGGGATTGGGCGACCTGCTGGTACTTCTCTTTTTCGGCATCGTGCCGGTCTGCTGCACCTACTACCTGGTCATGCCTGAAGGAATGCAGACTGTATCAGCAGAAGCCATACTGACTTCCATCGCCTGCGGACTGGTAGTAGATACGCTGCTCATTCTGAACAACTATCGCGACTACGACAACGACATCAAGGCGGGCAAGAAGACACTGATCGTTCACATCGGCAAGAAAAACGGCGAGCGCCTCTACTGCGCACTGGGCAACATCGGTATCCTCATCATGATTGGAATCAACATCTATGGTGCACTTGCCTACGATGCAGATACTAGGTTTTTGCCTTTCGCCGCCACATATCTCGTGGTGCACAACCGAACATTCGCCAAGATGAGGAAGATAGGAGAAGGCAGAATGCTGAACAAGGTACTGGGCTACACGGCTCTCAACATCTTTACCTTTGGTATGATCTCTACCTTCATCATCCTTGGAATGATGTGGTAATCCCAAAGATACCCGCCCCCTCTGGAATGGCATGAGAAGATTCTAGAATGAGAAGATAACATTCAGAAATAATAATTATATAATGTACGCGCGTACATTATTTATATAAAAGAAGAAAAAG
>ENA-ORRQ01002731-ORRQ01002731.1-human-gut-metagenome-genome-assembly--contig:-NODE-2731-length-11137-cov-7.433857_pt1 | contig 11137 bp, 9 predicted proteins | sample MGYA00242177_ERZ509138 | MGnify/ENA primary metagenome ERZ509138 (study PRJEB26280, sample SAMEA2338628) | human gut metagenome | biome: human gut; feature: human-associated habitat; material: faeces...
AACTGCTATACTTTCCTTGAGGAACCAGAAAAAGACTGGGCAAAAATGGTTCAGGTGATTAGAGAGGGGCTTACTTTTTATAAAACAAGCCCAAAGTCCCATTTCAGGACTTCGGGCGGGGAATTTGTGCTCTTTAGAGTTTTAGCGGACAGCAATGAAATGGAAAAGGCGGCTTGTTTCGGATGGTTGCGATTTACTGAAGTTGCATAGTGACGACAGCTCCTATAGGTGCTTTGCCATTGCTTCAATGCTATGCAAAAAAAGAGAACCATCATTGTGATAGTTCTCTCTTTCTTTTGGAAGGCCAAAATTGTTTATACCATTCCTGTTATTTCTTTGTAATGTCATTGAGCAGAAGGTCACCGCATTTCTGATAAACCTCATCAAAGATTTCCCTGCAACGCTTCTCGCTCATTTTAATCTTTGTGCCAACGGCTATGAAGTCCTGAAGAGTAGGGTAGCCGGTAGAGTTGACAGATGTAGCGTGCTGACCATTGTAGCCTTCTGTGCATAGGGTAAGGTCGTATGCAGGAGCAAGATGCCAGATGAACTTGCCATTTGAATCCTTACGAACCTGGTAACTGAAGTTCTTGCAGTGGTCATCCTTGTTGTCGGTAAGGTAATTGAATACCATGCGACGGTATATTTCCTCCACATACTTTGGATTCTGTGTGATGTAGCCAGTCAAAGCAAGCAAGTTGCTGTAGTCAAGCACAGGCTCAGACAGTGAAAGGCATAGCAAACCACCTGCAGTAGCTGTATGGATGCGCTCGCCATCGTCGGTAAGGTCAAATCGCTTAGTTGTAAAGTACTTGCCATTGGTAAGTTTGAAGTCTGGTACATCGATGCCACACTTGCGTGCTATCTCATTGTAATGGTATTCCTGCAGTCCCATGTCTTTAGGATCGTATGTGTGACGGAATTTTACAAGCCAATGTCCTTCTGCGTCTGAGAACACTGCCTTTGGACGGCAACCACCACTGTTACCGCTGTTGTAGAGCAGAAGTCCAGCGTCTGTGTCCTGCTGTTCTTTGAGAACTTCCAGAGCCTTCTCTTGGAGTAAGTCGAAGTCGGTAATATCTTCTCCTGTTGATATGATGGCCTCAGGCTCGTATGTCAAAGCTCCCATGCCGCTATTGCCTACGATGCTCAGTCGCTCAATGGCAGTCAGTTTCCTGTCATCAATGCCTTCACGCATCAAAGCCTTGTGAAGGAGATAGCGACCGTAGCCATCGGGAAGACTGTCCTCAAAGATGCCGAAGTCACCATGCAGAGTTGTTGGCTTTGCAAGAAACAATCCAGTCTTCAGCGGAAGTTCCAATGGCGAAATGCTGAATCCCTCTGCAAGCCAGCGAGGATCATACTCAAAAGCCAGACGCTTGTCGCCAGGGGTCAGCGAGATTACTCCTACAATCTCACCGTGGTATTTTACAGTTAGTCTATCTATATTGTTCATTGCTTATGTGCTCTCGTTTTACCAGTGTTCTTGCGTATCTGAGTCAGTTCCTCCATTGTTGAGTACTTTGGCTCAGAAAATATATTCTTTACCTCAGACGTGTATTCCATAGCCATAGCAATGCCAATGAGGTTCTTCAGCGAAATGAGTCCTTTCTGCTCGAATCTCACGATGTTTGCTACAGCAACGCCCGACTTCTCAGCAACTTGCTCACGAGTAAGATTCTTCTCTATGCGACGTTTACGGAAATCATTAGCCAATGACTTGGCGATGTCATCAGCATTATCAAGCGTGAAATTATCTAAAAGTGATAATATATTATTCATTGTATTCTGTATTGGTTATTTATAGATAAAATGTTATCAGTTGTAAAGGTACTGCTTTTATTTCAAATAACCGTCACAATCAACAATAATTTGATGATTTTTATGAATATAATGACGAAAGAGTAGTGCAAAAGGTAGAATTTATTTCTTTTGAACGGCAAAAAGTACGATTCAAACATTTCTTCCATCAGAAGTACATGCTCATCCCAGCGCATAGACCTGAAGCCTATGCCCTGACGAAGAAATATGCGAGGATGGAAACGGCCTTGCTCCAAACGTTTGTAGTACATCACATTCCCTCCACGTTCCCAATGGAGCAACTTCATTGTCGTGCGAGACTCTCCCACAAATATATACACGTCACCCTTAGCCGGTTACAGATCCACTTGCCGGACCTGCCCACACATACCATTCACGCCCATGCGCATATCAGTATGATGCTGCGCCGTAACTATATGGTTGTCCTTATTCAAATGGAACATAACTTTTTTGAGGGACAAAGGAAAACAGTCTCGACGAAATGGAAAATGCGGCTGGTTTCGGATGGTTGCGCCTCAGGACTTTAACCCGTTAGACAATGTTCATGCCGTGCGTACCAACAATTAGCCCCCACGCAACTCATTCGTCGCATGGGGGCTGGTTTGGTTATTGTCTATGGGCTGGGACTTATTCTTCCCTTGCCCCCGGAGGTCGGTTATTTATATCCGTTGGTCTCGTCGATGTCTTCCCACACGTCGAAACGCATTGAGCGGGCTGCACCGCCGTCACCTCCGCCCATAGTGGGCTCATTGATGTCGACGGTATTGTTGTTAATAACGTTCGAGCCAGCGAGGATGGCGTTAGCTTTTACCTCTATCAGCTCTGCTTTGGGCATAATATATTTTTGCTTCATGATCATATATATTTAGATATTTATTACTTTACTACTACCTTCTTGCCGTTCTGGATATAGATGCCGGGCTGCAGACCATTGAGGCTGTTGCCTACATACTGTCCATTGAGGTTGTACACACGACCGTTGGCCTTGACGCCGTCGACTACCAGATCTTCGATACCAGTAGTAGTACCGTCGATTACCACATTGATGCCTGCAGCTGGAGTGGCAGGGTTGAGGACGAAAGCGGCACGGAAGCCCTTCATCTCACCCGAGGTCACCTTGAACAGCTTGTTTCCTGCGCCGATAGCAGCAACAGATGCGCCCAGCTTGTCAGCAGTTGCCTTATTGTAGAAACCGGTGAATGTGATGGCATCATTTACCTTGACAGGAGTGGCGGTAGCGACAAGGGTTACACCTTTGAATGTATTAACGAAATCGCAAACCTCGTTAGGTGTCTTAGCCCACTTAATCAGATATGGCTTGCCAGCCTCAATGGCTGTTGCCTCTTTGAAGACGATGGTGTTGTCATGGCTATTCTCAGTGTCTACCTCGCGCAACTCTGCGCGATCAAAGGCAGTTTTAGCATCAGCCACAGCAAAAGGCAAGCAGAGAGTATTCCATGCGCCATCCTTGTAGAATGTACGCTTCAGCGTTACATTGGCATTCTCATAGGCCTCGATAGTATTAACGGAATTCTCGTCAAGAGTGTAATCCTTGGCTACAGGAACCCTAACGGTTACGGTAATCTTAGAATAATATGTACTTGCAGTTACCGTAAAGTTGATATTCTTTTCACTACCAGTCCAAGTATAGTTCTTGGTGTCGTCGTTGTCTTTTGTGTATGTTCCCTCTGTAAATGTTGCTTTTGAGGGTTCCTTGTCATTTCCTGCCTCAAAGGCGATTTTGGTAATAGTTCCCATTCTTGTGCTTATTGTATGAATAGCACTATTTGAATCAACAGGCCTATAAAATGCATAATAATTTTTGCCTTCCAAACCTAAGCAAGCACGAGTTGAAGATACTGTTACAATACCCTTTGAAATCATATCATCTTTTATACTGTTGGTATTTGCGCCTGTACCTTTATCCTTGCCAGCCACAAACTCAATAATTCTCGTCTCAAAGTTAGGGTCAACCACATTCAGTGTATAAGTAGCAGTAGCGGGCTTATAAGTATCATTGCCGGCGAATTTTGCGGTAACGGTATATGTAGCTTCTACAGCGGGATAAGTCACAGTTCCATCCTCTGCAATACTTACGCCCTCACTTTCGGGAGAAATGGTGTATATTACTTTATTAATACCCTCGGGCTTTACCAGTACTGCTTCATTGAAAGTGCCCCCAGTAATGTCTGCATTATAGCTATCCTTGGCAAAATGGATGCCTGCATCCTGGCGATTGTCCCCGATTGATACCAAATCGGTAATAATGATTTTATCAAAACACAATTGTCCTGAACTTTTCTTCGTATTTGTCCCCCAGTTGTTATTTGCCCCTACAGTAAACGTTACAGAAGCAGATCCGCTAGGATTTTCCCATATCACTTCGCTTATTATACCACTCTTGGGGTTTCTTGTTACAGTTCCATTGTCTACAGTTGGTTCGCCACATTGTTTCTTTCCTTGGGCTGATAAAACAAAAACAATTTTTTTCATTTTACCTTGAGTGGAGGTAATAGTCAATTTGTTATCCGAATAACAACGAATGTCTTTGCTATTCTCGTTTTGTCGAGGAATTAAATCTGAGTTTCCATTACCACCTTGTTCACCTACTATCTTGTAATGTTCAAAAAGGTAAGGATTCGACCATTTCTCATTCGTAAAATCAACTTCACTCTGCGAATACCCCCCCAGGCAAATCATTGCGAGTAGGGATAGCATGATTAATCGTAAATGTTTTGTCATAATGTTTATAGTTTTTAATTGTTAATGAATATCAGTAGTTGAATGGGTTATATATATAAATAGGTGTAAACAGGAATGGCACTCAGCACCGCCAAGCGACACGCAACGCACCACTCACAGCAGCAAGCGGGGCAATGGATGGATCGTGGATGGAGCGCAAAGTAACCATTACAGCGTTAATTTTCTGCAAAAATACGGCATATTTATGACAAAAGGTCAATAAAGGTGTTAAAAAGCAAGGTCACGTGGGTTAAATTATATTAAAACGCGGCAATACGCACAATAATCGCAGTAATCAGGGCAGAAAAGGCGCATAAGTCGCTCACCAAGCCCACAAGAGAAGCCTTATCCAGAAGCCCCATCCCAGCCTTCCCAAAGGGAACGTAGACTCTCTCTGCTGTGGATCTGGTTGTTAGGAGCGTAAAGCAGGACCAAAGGAAAGAGAAGTTTCTTCTTGCTGTGGATATGGTTGTAACAAAATCCCATAAACGCAAAAAGCGTGCAGCCCAATGAGCTGCCCGCTTTTGCTTATTGTTTATTATGTGTTTACCTTTCGGCATTACTTAACCTCCTCGAAGTCAGCATCCTGGATGTTGTCATCTGACTTGCTGTTGGTCTGCTGGTCTGCGCCGGGCTGAGCACCTGCGCCGGGCTGAGCTCCACCCTGATACATCTGGGCGCTGGCAGCCTGCATTACCTGGTTGAGGTTGTTGATGGCGCTGTCGATAGCGGCTACATCAGCGGCCTTGTGAGCGTCTTTGAGCTGCTGCAGAGCCTGTTCGATGCCAGGTTTCTGGTCGGCAGGAATCTTGTCACCGTTGTCCTTGAGGAAGTTCTCGGTGGTGAAAATCATCGAGTCGGCCTGGTTCATCTTGTCGACCTTTTCGCGTTCAGCCTTGTCGGCAGCAGCGTTCTGCTCGGCCTCAGCCTTCATGCGGTCGATTTCCTCCTGGCTCAGACCAGACGAAGCCTCGATACGGATGGCCTGCTCCTTGCCGGTGGCCTTATCCTTGGCACTTACGTTGAGGATACCGTTGGCGTCGATATCGAAGGTTACCTCAATCTGAGGCACACCACGACGTGCGGGAGCGATTCCCTCGAGGTTGAACTGGCCGATGCTCTTGTTCTGAGAAGCCATAGGACGCTCGCCCTGGAGTACGTGGATGGTCACAGCGGTCTGGTTGTCAACGGCGGTAGAGAACACCTCGCTCTTCTTGCAGGGGATGGTGGTGTTGGCGTCGATGAGTTTGGTCATTACGCCACCCATAGTCTCGATACCCAGTGTCAAAGGAGTTACGTCGAGCAATACGATGTCGCCCACGCCGCTCTCCTTGTTGAGGATGGCACCCTGGATGGCAGCACCGATGGCTACTACCTCATCGGGGTTTACACCCTTAGAAGGCTCCTTGCCGAAGTAGTTCTTTACCAGAGTCTGAACGGCAGGAATACGGCTTGAACCACCTACGAGGATGACCTCGTCGATATCAGATGCCTGCAGACCGGCGTCGCGCATAGCGTTCTGGCAAGGTACGAGACAAGCCTGAATCAGGTTGTGGGCCAACTGCTCAAACTGCGAGCGGGTGAGGGTCTTAACCAGGTGCTTGGGCACACCGCCCTCGGCGCTGATGTAAGGCAGGTTGATTTCGGTTGAGGTAGAGCTTGACAACTCTATCTTAGCCTTCTCGGCAGCTTCCTTCAGACGCTGCATAGCCATAGGATCCTTGGTCAGGTCGATGCCTTCGTCGGCCTTGAAGCCGTTGGCAAGCCAGTCGATGATAACCTGGTCGAAGTCATCACCACCGAGGTGGGTATCACCGTTGGTAGAGAGTACCTCGAACACGCCGCCACCGAACTCCAGGATGGAGATATCGAATGTACCGCCACCGAGGTCGAATACGGCAATCTTCATATCCTTGTTGGCCTTGTCTACACCGTAAGCCAGAGCGGCTGCGGTAGGCTCGTTGACGATACGCTGTACGTTAAGACCAGCTATCTGGCCAGCCTCCTTGGTAGCCTGACGCTGAGAGTCAGAGAAGTATGCAGGAACGGTGATTACGGCGTCGGTGACCTCCTGACCCAGATAGTCCTCGGCAGTCTTCTTCATCTTCTGAAGGATGATGGCCGAAATCTCCTGAGGAGTATACTTGCGGCCTTCGATGTCTACACGAGGATAACCGTTCTCGTTGACTACGTTGAAAGGCACACGCTCAGCCTCTTTCTGGCTCTGTGCATAGGTCTCACCCATGAAACGCTTGATAGAGAATACCGTGTTGGTAGGGTTGGTGATGGCCTGACGCTTGGCGGGGTCGCCCACCTTACGCTCGCCGTCCTTGACGAAACCTACTACCGAAGGAGTTGTGCGCTTGCCTTCGCTGTTGGTGATAACTACAGGCTCTGAGCCTTCGAATACAGATACACAAGAGTTTGTTGTACCTAAGTCGATTCCAATAATCTTTCCCATAATTGTATGTTTTTTATTTTTATTCTACGTTATTATTTTTACAACCATCTTAATACAAAAGGTGTGCCAAGAGACGACTTGCGCACTAAATATCTGCCAAATATGTCAGTTGTGTCATTCCCGCGATGGTCTTTTCTGCCAAAAGTGTGACAATCGCCAGCCTCGCCCTTGCCACAGATGTGCCGCCCAGGGGTATATATAATATAAAGGTACGTGCGCGCACGCGCGCAATGGCACAAAAAAAGCCCTCCCTGTTCAGGGAGAGCTTCCTTATGGTCTATGCGGTCTTAGTCTTTCTTCTCTTCGATAGCCTGCTTGATGAGGGCTTCGAGTTCATCACACAGTTCGGGGTTGTCGCGCAGCAGCGCCTTGGTGGCGTCACGGCCCTGGGCGAGCTTGGCACCATTGTAGGAGAACCAGCTGCCACTCTTCTGGATGATGTCATACTCTACGCCGAGGTCCAGGATTTCTCCGGTCTTGGAGATACCTTCGCCAAACATGATTTCAAACTCGGCCTTGCGGAAGGGAGGTGCCACCTTGTTCTTGACAATCTTCACGCGGGTCTCGTTGCCTATCACGGTGTCGCCATCCTTGATGGCCGAGCCCTTGCGGATGTCCAGACGCACCGAGGCATAAAACTTCAGCGCATTACCGCCGGTGGTGGTCTCGGGGTTGCCAAACATCACGCCGATTTTCTCTCTCAACTGGTTGATGAAGATACAGGTGGTGTTGGTCTTTGAGATGGTGGCGGTGAGCTTGCGCAGCGCCTGACTCATGAGGCGTGCCTGCAGACCCACCTTGTTGTCGCCCATGCTGCCCTCGATTTCCGATTTGGGCGTAAGAGCTGCCACCGAGTCGATTACCACGATGTCTACCGCAGCAGAACTGATGAGCTGGTCGGCTATCTGCAGTGCCTGCTCGCCGTTGTCGGGCTGCGAAATCCACAGATTGTCGACATCCACACCCAGTTTGGCTGCATAGAAGCGGTCGAAGGCGTGTTCGGCGTCGATGAAGGCAGCTATGCCGCCCTGCTTCTGTGCCTCTGCGATGGCATGGATGGCGAGTGTGGTCTTACCCGACGACTCGGGACCATAGATTTCGATGATGCGGCCCTTGGGGTAGCCGCCCACGCCCAGCGCAATGTCGAGCGTGATGGAGCCGGTGGGAATCACCTCTACGTTCTCGATGTTCTGGTCGCCCAGTTTCATGATAGAGCCTTTGCCAAAGTCCTTCTCTATCTTGGCCATAGCAGCCTGGAGTGCCTTGAGTTTGCCCTCCTGTGCCAGCTGCATTTCCTCGTTTGTTTCTTTCTTTGCCATAATGATTATTCAGGTTTTAGAGTTCAAGGTCACCGTCAAATACCTCGTTCCATGGCAGTCCCTGCTTGTTGAGCTGCTCCATGAATGGGTCTGGGTCGAAGTCTTCCACATTCCACACACCGGGCTTGCGCCAGAGTCCCTTGAAGAACATCATGGCACCAATCATGGCGGGCACGCCGGTGGTGTAGCTTACTCCCTGCATGCCAGTCTCCTTGTAGGCTTCCTGGTGCTTGCAGTTGTTGTATACATAGTATGTGCGCTCCTTGCCGTCCTTGATACCACGTATGCGGCAGCCGATAGAGGTCTCGCCGTCGTAGTTCTCGCCCAGGTCCTGAGGATTGGGCAGCACAGCCTTGAGGAACTGCAGGGGCACGATCTTCACCTTCACGTTCTTGCCCGAGCCGTCGGCGAGCGGAGCCTCGTATTCGATTTCGTCGATACGCGACATGCCGAGGTTCTGGATGCAGTCGAGATAGGTGAGATACTGCTGGCCGAAGGTCATCCAGAAGCGTGCCTGCTTGATGGTGGGATAGTTCTTGACCAGGCTCTCCAGCTCTTCGTGGTGCATCAGATAGCTCTCACGCGGGCCCACATTGGGATAGGTGATGGGCTGGTGTACGGCCAGGGGTTCGGTCTCGAGCCACTCGCCGTCCTTATAGTAGAGACCCTTCTGGGTAATCTCACGAATGTTGATTTCGGGGTTGAAGTTGGTGGCAAAAGCCTTGTGGTGATTGCCGGCGTTGCAGTCTACGATGTCCAGATAGTGTATCTCGTCAAAGTAGTGCTTGGCAGCATAGGCGGTATAGATGCCGCTCACACCGGGGTCGAAACCACAACCGAGGATGGCGGTGAGGCCAGCCTGCTCAAACTTCTCCTTGTAAGCCCACTGCCAGCTGTACTCGAAGTGAGCCTCGTCCTTGGGCTCATAGTTGGCGGTGTCCAGGTAGTTGCAGCCACAAGCCAGACAGGCCTCCATGATGGGGAGGTCCTGATAGGGAAGGGCCAGGTTGATTACCAGTTCGGGCTTGAAGTCGTTGAAGAGAGCCTTCAGCTGCTCCACATCATCAGCATCCACCTGTGCTGTCTTGATATTGGGATTGCCTATGGCCTTGACTATCTTGTCACACTTTTCCTTGCGACGGCTGGCAATCATGAAATCAGTAAACACGTCGGCATTCTGGTTGATCTTGAATGCCGCTACCGTTGCGACGCCTCCGGCGCCAATCATCAATACTCTGCTCATTTCACTTTATTTTATTTCATTAGATTCTATTCCTAAGGCTTTCATCAACGAGTAGCCCAAGATTTCCTGGCGGAAGTTGCCGCCCATCATGGGCTGCATGGCCATCACGGTGATGCGCTTGTCGTCATCGGCGTTGCGCAGCGTAGACCTCACGATGTCCATCAGCTCGGCATCCTGGTCGTCGGGCACTATTACCAGCCGCGTTACCTCCTCGTGGCCGAGCAGCGTGCTCAGCAGGTCGAGGATGATGTCGCGCTTGGCAGCCATCTCGCCCGAGGGGATGTGGCTGAAGACAAACTCGCCCAACTGCTCGTCAGCGAAGGCCTTGCCGTCGAGCTCAGCCTCATAGTCTGCCGGCGCAAAGTTGGCCATCTTGCGCGAGCCGACATCGTGTATCAGCACCACCTGGGTCTCGTGGGTTCCGGGGCGCAGTCCGCCGTCGAGAGCGGCGCACACAGCCCACTGCGCCATATCGGCCTGGGGGATGCGGCGGCCTATCATACGTTCAAAGTTGACTATGAGGTCAAAAGCCACATGGTCCAGGAATTCGGCATCGACGATTATCACCGTCTCGCTCCATTTTATATTGCCTGTTTCAGGTACATTCATGATGCAAATGTACCATTTTTTTTCGATATAAATCAAGAACCAACCAATTATTTTGACCACCCGCATCGTTTAGTCAGTGGCTATCCCCAAGGCGGAGTGTAGCGTTGTTGTGGTTGCAGCGTGTGGACGGGTGGGTTACACGGGGATGGACGCCGGAGAACTATCATTTATCCCAAATCGGCATTAGGAAAAAGTAACCATCCAAAACAAGCCGCCTTTTCCATTTCATCGAGACTGTTTACCTTTTTCCTCAAAAAAAGTTACGTTCAATTTGATTATCGGATGGCAACTATCATCATCTTTGCCCAACTATGACACATGTACCAACGAAAAGAGCCTCAGTCACTGTCGTGACCAAGGCTCTTCGTGAAAAAAGGGCGGCTACCTACTCTCCCGCATTGCATTGCAGTACCATCGGCGCAAGTGGGCTTAACTTCTCTGTTCGGAATGGGAAGAGGTGGGACCCCACCGCAATAACCGCCTGATTGATATCGTTCCTGACTCTACTGCCATCATACGCGGCGCGCATGCCGCTGGCAGGAAGCCGGTATTGGGTTGACTTACCGCACAAGCAAAACCTCGAACTCTTTGTCCAATTTCCTCGCAACAGTCCCATCGCTGGGACCGAAAACTCAAAGTATCAGCCCGTGGAAAGTTTCGGGCAATTAGTAGCGCTCGGCTTTGACGTCACCGTCTTTACACCTGCGCCCTATCGACGTCCTCGTCTCGGACGACCCTGTAAGGAGTTCTAATCTCGCGGCTGGCTTCGCACTTAGATGCTTTCAGCGCTTATCCGTTCCAGACTCAGCTACCCGGCGGTGCACCTGGCGGCACAACCGGCAAACCGGAGGTCTGTCCATCACGGTCCTCTCGTACTAGTGACGGCACCGCTCAAAACTCCAACGCCCACGATAGATAGAGACCGAACTGTCTCACGACGTT
>ENA-ORRQ01002732-ORRQ01002732.1-human-gut-metagenome-genome-assembly--contig:-NODE-2732-length-11137-cov-3.079859_pt1 | contig 11137 bp, 9 predicted proteins | sample MGYA00242177_ERZ509138 | MGnify/ENA primary metagenome ERZ509138 (study PRJEB26280, sample SAMEA2338628) | human gut metagenome | biome: human gut; feature: human-associated habitat; material: faeces...
CTGGACGCTCTCTCGGGTGTGGGCGGCGTCGTTTTCCAACAGGCTCGCCTCGCCCTCGGCCCGGACGGCCTGCTCGTCAAAGGCGGCGGCCTGGGCCCGGGCCTCCTCCCGGCGACGGGCCTCCTCCTGAGCCAGGCGAGTCCGCTCCTCTTCCCGCTCCCGGCGGACCGGTCTTGTCCCCAGCGTCTCTTGGGTTCGGCGCGCACTCCGACGCCCTTCCTCCATCCGCTCTGCGGACGGGCGGCGTCTGTCATCCGCTGCCATGCGCTCCTTCTCACTCCGCGCTGCCGGTCTTGCCGGCGTCATTTCCCCGTCTTCTCTCTTATCGCGCCCAGTGTCTCGTTTCACCCATGCGTCTGCCGCCGGTCGTGCATTCGGCGATGACGGACGACGCTTGGACCTCTGTCTGCCTCCGGCTGCCTGCGCTTCCTCTCTCCACTTTTTCCGCTTGAGCAGAAGATTGATCACGATAAAGAACAAGATTACACACGCTACGCCCAGAACCGCAAGCATGACAAAGCGAATATTATAATCCCTGCAAAGTGCGTTGTACTTATCTACAATCTCTTCCACTTGTGCATCATCGTATTTAGTTGCCAGAGACGGGTCTTCAAAATACCGTTGGAAGGTCTTTTCTGCAATATCATACCGATACAGCGACTTCTCGCCGCTCTCATTCATACCATATACGACACAATACTTCTGCTGTTCATCGCTCTTCCACACCCAGCCCTGCACTTTATACGTGCCGTTTAACTGAATAGTCGTCTCCATAAATCCATCCGGAATCTGAACCGACTCATCCGGTGGAAGCACCAGAATCGACTTTGCTGTCACATCGATCGTCACATACGGAGATAACACACCGGATTCCGGTATATAAATATAAAACGCACCATTTCCATCGGCACCCTGCAAATACAGAAGCGTCAGGTCATTGCCATTTCCACACTGGACCTCTGAACCGCCATAAGTACAGGTAGACTGCGTATATCCTTCCGGAAGCAGGGAGGCATCAAATTCCGTCGCCACCGTATAGGAAACGCCGTCTATTTCCACATCCAGCCCGTTTGTCACAACCGGCGTTGTCCCAACTGCCTCTGTTTCAGCCCCTGTCTCCGCCTCTGACGGCACATCGACCGTATCTAGCTTATTGACTGTGATCGTGTAGCTCTTAGTTGTCTGTCCATCCTCCGCCGTCACCTTGCAGACAACGGTATTAGCACCTACCTTTAAGCCGGAATCACCGCTGACAAGGACTTTCGCCTTGCTATCCTTCGCACTCGCGCTGACCGCCAGCTTATCGACGCTGGCTCCTACCTGCGCCGTATAAGAAGTCACATTTGGCGAAAATGCAGGGGAAAGTGTTCCTGGAGAAATCTTCAAGGACGAAAGCGCCGCTTCCGCCGAGGAGGTTGCCGGTGCTTTTACTTTGACGCTCGCCGTCCCCGTTTTAGAAACTGTGACTGCCTGTGCATCTGAGTCATAGACTTCATAACTTCCCACAGAGATCGACGTATTTCCCGCCTGCACTGCCTTGAATTTCAGCGTATAGGAAAATGCCTTCGTCGAGCTGGAATCCATCGTTCCGACCAGGCGGACGGAACCTGCACCGCCGCTTGCGTTATTTCCGCTCACAAACTCAATGACCGACGGATCATAGGAAAGTACCACGTCGGATGCCCCTAGATTTCCATCCTGAGAGGAGATCTTCACATTGACGCTGAACTCCTGACCCACCGTCGCATTCGGATCGGAAAATGAAATTTTTGCGCTGGATGCATAGGCGCTGATCCCGCCAACCGGCGCCGCCACCGTCAGCATACCTGCCGCAAGTATACCTAATATGATATTTTTAAACCTTTTCATTCAACTGCCCTGTCCTATATTCTTTATTGGTAACGGTCCCATATCTGCACCGTTCCCTTTCTTTACAAATTTTCACGTACCCGCTGCCATCTCTCAAGACCAGCCGCAGGTACGTGAAATATCCCTACAGTCCCAGAATCTTCTTCTGCATCAGAAGAACATCCAAAATATCTACTTTTCCATTTCCATTGAGGTCGGCGCGCGCGATTTCTTCCGCTCTTAACTTTCCAAGTCCCAGTATCGACCGCTGTGCCAGCAGGACATCCATGATGTTCAGCTTACCGTCGCCGTTGACATCCCCGCGCACCGACGATGCCGCATGCGTTCCCGATGTGGACTGGGATGGTGCCGCCGCGCTGGTCGGCGACTGGCTCCCCTGCGGACTGCCGACGCTCCCGACAGACTCCCCATTTGGCGCAATCAGGGTTCCGGAACCGCCGCTCCCAAATCCATTCACATTCGATCCCGGTGCAGGCTGACCGGAAGGAGAGCTTCCTGAACTGCTTCCCGAAGAGGTCGGACCGACAATCTGCACATCCGAACCGCCGGAGGAAGAATTTCCTGAACTGCTTCCTGAAGACATGCCCGGTCCCGTCGCCGGACCGCTAGAGCTGCCTCCAGAGGAAACGCCGCTTCCAATCGAGCTTGAGTAGGTCGGACCGCCCGACTGGCGCACTACGTGAAGGACGTAATTTCGCAGATTTCCATTTGCCGCTTTGACCGTCACGGTGATCTCATTGACACCGCTCTGCAGATCGACCGTTCCCGTTCCGGCAATCGTTGCCTTGGAATCAATCGCGCTCGCTGCTACCGTCACGCTTGCCACCGATGGATCCACGATCAGATCGTAGGACTCTGTATCTCGGTTAAAGGTCGGTGTCAGTGCAAATCCATCGACACCCAGCGCCGACAGCTTGTTGTTCGGGCTGCCGTCCAGCGTCGGTTTGACGCAGGCTCCCGCCGGCATGTTTTTATACACCGGAATCGAGAACTCAAGTGTTGCATTTGCCAATGCCGTGATCTTCGAAAGCGTCAGTCCTTCGGCAGCTGCCGCCTGCACGTTCGTCATGTACTGGTGTTTATAAAGATTGCTGCCCTGCACATTAAATTTCTTTAAGTACAGCGTATCCTGCCCTTTTTTCACATAATTCTCGCCATAATAAACCGAACCGCCGCGGATCGATTTCTCGATGCTGTTCCACGGGCGCAGATAGCTTCCCGACTGGGATGCCCACCAGAGTCCGCGTTCTACCGCACTCATCGAGCCGGACTGATATGCCTCTATATTAAAGAAGTTATAATATCCCTGATAGCCGGACACCGTTCCGGAAATACTGCGTCCGGTTCCCTGACTGCCCTGTTCCTGCAGAATCATCGACGCCAGAATATATGGATTGACTCCCGATTCGGATGCCGCATTCATGATGATATCTACATAGGAAGTACCGATTGCAGACTGCTGCGCCACTCCCGTGGAAGTGCCCGAACTGCTGGAAGTGCCACTTCCCGGTGCACTTGTTCTTCCGCTGCTGGTTGAACCAGAAGTTGTTCCGGTTGTGCTGCTTTCCGGTGCGCTTGTACTGCCACTGGTGGTTCCAGCCGTGCTGCTGGTTGTCCCCGATGACTTATTCGATGTGCCGCTGCTGACCGGCGCCGTCTCCCCGTCTGCATTGTTGGAAGAAAATCCATCCCCCGCCATGCCCGGTCCATTGGTCGCTGCCACCCGCTCCGTCTTATGATCGCTGATCGAAGCAATCGGAGACGACAGACCGGCGCTGCTTCCGCTCGAACCTGACGAACTTCCCGGTCCCGTCGCTGAACCGGAAGAAGAGCTTCCAGAACTGCTTCCCGTACCGGCCGATACCGACGATCCGCCCGACACCGTGCCGGAAAGGAAGGTTCCGCTCACCATGTTCTGCAGCCCCGTCTTCGTGTGAAGCGAACTGTCATACGACTGTTTCATGAACTGGTAAATATATTTATCATTTAAGAAATTCCGCGGATCCATATAATAGGCGATAATATCCGAAGACGCCTGTACCCAAGAGCTTCCGTCAAAGCCCGGCCAGGTTCCGGTTCCCCAGTCATACGCGCCTGTCTCGGTCGATTTCCAGGACGAAATGCTGCTGCTCGCAACCAGGTTCCGTCCGATCACGCTTTCATTTTTCAACGCTGTGTTCCAATCCAGATTCGTCTGGAACGCCGTGAACGTCCAATTCGGATATTGTGCATGCAATTCCCGGAGTCCCTGTTTATAGCTCTCCGGAAATCCCTGCTTTGTCAGATAGCTTTCAAAATCCGAATCCGATTTGATCGCAGTCGGAAACTTTATGTATTTGCTCGAAACATAACCCGTCTGCTCACCGCCGCTTCCGCTATATCGTATCTGATACCATACGACGCCATCCGTTCCCGTCTGCTCACCAAGTACTGTAACTGGTGCGCCCTTGGACAGCTTCGCTAGTGCCTGATACGAAGTGCCTGGACCACTCCGGACATTCAGGTTTGTCGCATTGACCGACGCGGTTCTCTCTTCCGCATAGCTGACGATCCCCAGCAAAGACTCTGCTGCAGTACCTGCCAGCCCTGGGTTGACCGCCATCACAGCGCCCAGCAGAAACGCCGCCGCCCGTTTCCCCAATAACTTCCATTTTTTCATCCGTCTATCTCCTCATTCTGCTGCGTTTTCTGCAATTCATCCCCCGCAACGGAATTCTTATTCTGTCTGCCGCCGTATTTCCAGACAGCCGCTCGACTGTTTTCCATCTTTTTCACGTTTTTACAATCGTATCTATTATAATGAAAAAAGACCATATGTGTCAACCTTACCGAAAAAACTTCGCAAAATTTGGAGCTTTTGCGTGAAATTGTAAGATTTTCTTAATTTTTAGAAGCAGTATAGGTTGGCTTTGAAATGTTTTCCGGATACATGATTTTTGAATGCATAGTAGCATAAAAAGGAGTGCCAACCCGGTACACACTACCGATTCTGGCACTCCTTTTGGCTCAAAATCCTTAAATTCTTTTTAGCTTAGATCTGGTAAGACTCGCTTTTTCTTCCAGCCCAGGTATTAATTCCGTTTCCATCCATCTCCTCAGTGGACACCGGTGCTTTCTTTACTTCCGGGGCAGCCGCTTTCAGGATTTCGCGTTTCTCAACCGGCGGTTTCTTTGCCGGACGGGACTCGAAGAACTCTTTTGCTACCTGTGGGAACAGTGCATAAGTCAGGACATCCTCATCCTGCTGCTTCCACTGCTTCATCTCCGCCTCAATCTTCTCAAGCTGCGGCTCGATCAGATCTGCCGGACGACAGGTGATCGGTTTTGCATCGCCGATTGCTTTCTTCTGAACTTCTTTGTCGAACGGCTTTACAGTCTGTCCGAACTCGCCCATCAGAAGTTTCTTGGATTCCTTTGTGAACATCTTGTAGCGCTCGCCCATCAGGACATTTAATACAGCCTGCGTACCAACGATCTGGGAAGACGGAGTAACTAACGGCGGCTCACCGAAGTCTTTGCGGACTCTCGGGATCTCTTTCAGTACATCGTAGTATTTATCCTCTGCGCGCGCTTCTTTCAGCTGGGAAACCAGGTTGGAAAGCATACCGCCCGGAACCTGATAACGCAGGGTATTGATGTCAACGCCCAGAACCTTGGTATTCATCAGACCACTCTTTAACGCTTCCTCACGCATCGGGCGGAAGTAATCTGCGATCTCCGCCAGTTTTTCCTGATCCAGTCCGGTATCATACGGAGTACCTTTGAAGGTCTCAACCATAACCTCGGTCGCCGGCTGGCTCGTTCCCATCGAAAATGGGGACATCGCGGTATCGATCATGTCTGCGCCCGCTTCCACTGCCTTTAAGTACGTCATGGATGCGACGCCGGAGGTGTAATGCGTATGGATATCAATCGGAAGATCAACTGCTTCTTTCAGCGCTTTCACAAGGATCTCTGCATTGTACGGGGTCAGAAGACCTGCCATATCCTTGATACACAGGGAATCAGCGCCCATATCCTCGATTCTCTTTGCAATATCTTTCCAATAATCCAGTGTATATGCATCACCCAGTGTATAGCTCAGCGCTATCTGTGCGTGTGCTTTTTCTTTGTTGGCTGCCTTTACCGCTGTCTCCAGGTTGCGGATATCATTTAAACAGTCAAAAATACGGATAATATCAATACCATTGGCAACTGATTTCTGTACGAAATATTCTACCACATCATCTGCATAGTGGTTATAACCCAGAATATTCTGTCCGCGGAACAGCATCTGAAGTTTTGTCTTCTTAAAACCATCTCTCAGCTTTCTAAGGCGCTCCCACGGATCCTCCTTCAGGAAACGAAGGCTGGCATCGAATGTCGCACCGCCCCAGCATTCTACTGCATGATATCCAACCTCATCCATCTTTCCGATGATCGGAAGCATCTGCTCCGTTGTCATTCTGGTTGCAATCAGAGACTGGTGCGCGTCACGAAGGACAGTTTCCACGATCTTAACCGGCTTTTTCTTTTCATTTGCCATTCTAAAGATACCTCCCAATACACTTTTATTATGAGTCAACTATCTGCGACCTGGCTGATTAAATAATTCACAGCCATATTTTTATCCATTATACCACAAGTTTCTCGATTTCTGGATAGTTTTTTTAATATAATTTCATAAGTAAATTCTATATCGTGGAAATGTGGGTTGTGATTTTTGCTGATGTCAGGGAGCTTTCCTCTGCGCCGCGTGGGGCGGCTGGAGGAAAAAAGTTTCTTGGTCACTTCTTTCTAGTCCGCAGTGCAGCAGCTCAAAAAAACTTCGTTTTTCCTCGCTGTCGGGCATTCGCCCTATGAAAAAAAGAAGCCACACACAGCTGCTTTTGTGTAAACACAACGCCTCTGTGTGTGGCTTCTTTTTTTCGCACTGCTCTTTGCTTACGCAAGTTTGGACTTAGCCAGCTCTGCCAGTTTTGCGAAACCTTCTGCATCGTTGATAGCCATGTCAGAAAGGATCTTGCGGTTCATCTCAACACCAGCCTGCTTTAAGCCGTACATGAACTTGCTGTAGGACAGACCATTGATACGTGCTGCTGCGTTGATACGAGCGATCCACAGCTGTCTGAACTGTCTCTTTCTCTCTTTACGACCAGCGTAGGAGCTTGTAAGAGCTCTCATTACGGACTGCTTAGCTACACGGTACTGTTTGGAACGTGCGCCTCTGTAACCCTTTGCCAGCTTTAATACTCTATTGTGTTTCTTTTTAGCGTTTAATCCGCCTTTTACTCTTGCCATCGGTTATTTCCTCCTTCTTAATCCTCGAATCTTATAAGTACGGTAAAATCTTCTTCATTACCTTGCTGTTTGTAGCATCAGTAACGATGTCTTTTCTAAGATTTCTTTTTCTCTTTGTAGATTTCTTAGTTAAGATGTGGGATTTGTAAGCTTTATTTCTTACTAACTTTCCGGTTCCGGTTGTTTTAAAACGTTTAGCAGCTGCTCTGCTTGTTTTCATTTTAGGCATGGTGTAGTCCTCCTTAATAATAGTTATGTCCTTATATCTAGCGTTTCGCAGAAAGGAACAGTACAATACTTCTTCCTTCTACTTTTGCCGGTTTATCAACGGCTGCGATATCGGCAAGCTTCTCTGCAAAATCGTCAAGGATATACTTTGTCTTTGACATATGTGCCATCTCACGACCTCTGAAACGAAGTGTAACCTTTACTTTATTGCCTTTTTCCAGGAATTTTCTCGCATTGTTCATCTTGGTATTCAGGTCATTTTCATCGATATTCGGGGAAAGACGAACTTCCTTGATCTCGATTACCTTCTGTTTCTTCTTAGCTTCTTTTTCTTTTCTTGCAAGCTCGTATCTGTATTTACCGTAATCGATAATCTTGCAGACCGGCGGCTTCGCAGTCGGAGCAATCTTTACTAAATCCAGTTCCGCTTCTTTCGCTAACTTGTAAGCATCCTTTGCGGACATGATTCCAAGCTGCTCTCCATTTTCGCCAATCAAACGAACCTCTCTGTCTCTAATCTGTTCGTTAATCATTAACTCGCTAATAGCCGTGCACCCCCATGATATGTGATGATTTTGGTTGATTCAGTGTCAAAAAAAATAAGTGAACAGTACAGACCATCCACTTACTCATAATAGGAAATCCAATATAGGAAATTTCTCAAATTTATGAACCCACAGTCACTTGCTCGTGCCGAGGTGAGGTAGATAACCTGCTTTCCTGTCTTCGTGAAGTTGTTTCCTCACAACTTTTGTTAGTATACTATGGTTTCTTTAGAATGTCAACCGGTTTTTTCGAGATTTTTGAGAAGATTTTTGAGAAGATTTACAAATGATTTTTAAATATGATTCACGTGTTGCGCGAATGACAGCAACGTACGCAAATACACTTGCAGACATACTAAAAACTACCGCCGGATATCGTTACCTCTACCCGGTTTTGCTTCTTTCCTGACAGAATTTTCCATATCCGGCGGCATTTTTTATTTCGAATATTTATGCAGGCTTTCTTCTATTAAAAAAGAAAACCGCATCAGTCACCGTTTCTGGAAACTCGAACATTCCGTCTGCATAGAAACCGTCGCATTGCCTCCGGTGATTCCGATGTGTTCCGCGCTGCACCGGCGGTCTGTATTATAAACACAGTTCGTTGCCTCGCACTCTACTTCGAGACGGCTCTCCGGTGTTTTAAAAAGGTTGCGGAATGTGCCGCCTTTCTTCTCGTCGAAGCTGCCGCAGCAGGTATCGCATTTATCCTGCGCCGTCTTTCCTTCTACCAGAATGGTATTTTTACAGCAGCAGTTTTCCGCATTGTGCATACATCCGATTACACTACAATCCAGTTTTGTCATGATTTTTCCTCCTGTTTTCTGACATGCATCACCGAAAGTCTCCTCCGGCATCCAGCCGTCAAACTTTTCAGCGATACGCTTTTCAATGTGTCATGGTTTTCGTTGCTGTTCACACATGTATGACCAGTAACGGGATTTTACCGATACTTCTCATTCCAAATCGGCAAAATCTGCAACCAGAACTGTATCGTACGGAATTTTCAGTTCAGAAAATTCCTGCCTGTGAACAGTTACTGGTTTTTAGATTCAGGAGTAGTATCTGCTTCTTTTTTGGATTTATTCGTGTAAACTAAAACAAACGCATCCATGATTTTATCTCACAGATGCGTCTGCCTGATTTTTTAATTTTTCAAAATTATTTAGCTTCGTCTGCTTTCACAGTCTCACGCAGGTTTTTCTCTTCGATCTCCTTCTGGATGGACTCGATGAAGCTCTCTACACTGCTTGCGCCCTCGTCACCCGCAAAACGGCTGCGGACGGAAACGGTCTTCTCTTCTTCCTCTTTCTGTCCAACAACCAGCATGTACGGGATCTTCTGGGTCTGTGCCTCGCGGATCTTGTAGCCGATCTTCTCGGAACGTGTATCCATCTCTGCACGGATGCCAGCCTCGGTCAGCTTGTCCAGAACTTCCTTGCTGTAATCTGCGTATTTGTCAGAGATCGGAAGAATCTTTACCTGTACCGGTGCCAGCCAAGTTGGGAATGCACCTGCGAAGTGCTCGATCAGGATACCGATGAAACGCTCGATGGAGCCAAATACAACACGGTGAATCATGATCGGACGATGTTTCTCGCCGTCTGCTCCGGTGTACTCTAATTCAAATCGCTGTGGAAGCTGGAAGTCAAGCTGGATGGTACCACACTGCCAGGTTCTTCCGATAGAATCTTCCAGATGGAAGTCGATCTTCGGTCCATAGAATGCGCCATCGCCCTCGTTTACCACATACGGCAGACCCAGCTCTTCCAGAGCGGAACGCAAGCCTTCGGTTGCCATCTCCCAATCTTCATCACTTCCCATGCTGTCTTCCGGTCGGGTGGACAACTCTACGTGATATTTGAACCCAAACAGGGAATATACCTGGTTGATCAGGTGTACAACGCCCTTGATCTCGTCCTTGATCTGCTCCGGTGTCATGAAGATATGTGCATCATCCTGTGTGAAACAGCGTACACGCATCAGACCATGAAGCTGACCAGATTTCTCATGACGATGAACGATACCAAGCTCACCCATACGCAGCGGCAGATCACGGTAGGAACGTGGCTCAGAAGCGTATACCAAAACGCCGCCCGGACAGTTCATTGGTTTAATTGCGTAATCCTCTTCATCGATCACAGTTGTATACATGTTGTTTTTGTAATGATCCCAGTGTCCGGAAGTCTCCCAGAGCTTGCGATTCAGGATGATCGGAGTGGAAATCTCTACATAACCAGCTTTTTTATGGATTTCTCTCCAGTAATCAAGCAGGGTATTTTTCAGTACCATGCCCTTCGGCAGGAAGAACGGGAAACCCGGGCCTGCATCGTGCATCATGAACAGGCCAAGTTCTTTGCCCAGTTTACGATGGTCACGTTTCTTTGCCTCTTCCATCATTGTGATGTATGCTTCCAGATCCTCTTTGGTTGCAAATGCGGTCGCATAGATACGGGTCAGCATTTTGTTCTTCTCGCTGCCTCTCCAGTATGCGCCTGCCAGATTCATCAGCTTAAATGCCTTACCAACACCCTTGGTGTTCATCATGTGAGGTCCTGCACATAAGTCAGTAAAATCACCCTGACGGTAGAAGCTGATCTCTGCATCCTCCGGCAGATCCTCAATTAATTCTACCTTGTACGGCTCCTCTTTCTCCTTCATGAACTCGATCGCTTCATTTCTCGGCAGAGTAAAGCGCTCCAGTGGAAGTGCTTCTTTGATGATTTTCTTCATCTCTGCCTCGATCTTCGGCAGATCCTCTGCAGTCAGAGGGGTAGCCGGATCGACATCATAGTAGAAACCGTCTGCGATGGACGGTCCAATCGCAAGTTTTGTCTCCGGGTAAAGGCGTTTTACAGCCTGTGCCATTACATGGCTGGCGGTATGGCGCAGAGCTGCCAGACCTTTCTCATCCTTTGCAGTCAGGATATTTAACTGACAGTCATGGTCGATCACGGTACGGAGATCTTCTTCCTCACCGTCAACCTCACCCAGACATGCCACTCTCGCCAGGCCTTCGCTGATGTCTTTTGCAATGTCGATGATGGACATCGGGCTCGCATATTCTTTGACAGAGCCATCTTTTAATGTGATCTTCATCTTTTTTCTCCTTTTCGTTCTGAAATAATAAAAGCTTCCTGACCAGAAGAACCAAAAAAGAATGTGTCTTGGCACATTCTCGCGCCGAGCGCGGTCGCTTGCGACATGTTTCTTCT
>ENA-ORRQ01002746-ORRQ01002746.1-human-gut-metagenome-genome-assembly--contig:-NODE-2746-length-11107-cov-2.331524_pt1 | contig 11107 bp, 8 predicted proteins | sample MGYA00242177_ERZ509138 | MGnify/ENA primary metagenome ERZ509138 (study PRJEB26280, sample SAMEA2338628) | human gut metagenome | biome: human gut; feature: human-associated habitat; material: faeces...
TAGACTGTAAATTCACTGGTGCAGCGGGAGCAATAGGAAAATCCGAAAAGATTGCGAGAATGAAATATTCAAACGAGCTTTATACTGAAACCCGTGACCTTGCAGATGCAATATATAGCAAATCAAAAAGTGTATCGCCAAGTGATCGCCAAGCTGATAAAACGAAATATGAAAATTTAAGAACAGGTATATCAGGAAGTTTTAAACGTTCGCTTGAAAAATACAACTATCGTGATATTGAGGCATATAATTTTAATGATGATAACGATGAAAATGTAAGTTTTGCAATTGCTAAGAATATAATATATTTGTCTATAATGTTTATTATAGAGAAAAATTCTTGAACAAGTGATGTTTTTGTGGTATAAATACAATTGCAAGAAATCAACTTAAGTTAGGAATCATAGATTGATAATTTATAATAATGGTATATTGTTAGGAGCGGAAATAATGATTGTAACAAAAAGGGTAATTATGAATTTTAACCAATTAAGTAAAATAAAAAAAATAATATTTATAATATCCACTGTATTATTTTTATCTGAAATGATTTATGTAATCTGTGATGAAGGCGCTTACGCGTGGAATTATTTGTTGGATAATCCGTTGGATTTGTACTGGATTTATTATACTTTTTTCCCGCTTATATACGTAGTTATAAATATTGTTTTGCTATATTTTAATAAAATCAATTATATAACATTGTTGTTTTTTATGATTTTAAGAGTGACTTATCAACCTATTGCTATGTTTTTTGTTTATACATTTATTGATATTGTTAATAGCCTTTAGCTTATAGAAATATTAAAATGTTTGTGAAAAATTACAACTTAAAGGTGAAATCGTGAAAAAAATCAAAAATTTTATTTGTTTTATTTTAATTTTAACATCATTGGTTACATTTATACCTACAGCAAGCTACGCTATGGGTGACGCAACAGGTGAATTCAGGGTTATTGGTTGCGAATATACACGCAAGAAAAGCGGCTATACTATTCACTTAGTAATAAAAACAATAAATTATGATAAACAAAACTTTACTGCTACATTTTTTGTTGACGGTAATACGTCGTATTCTGAAGAAATTTCAGGAACAATCCAAAAAGACGGAGTTTGGGCAAGTTCATCAGATTACGAATACAATATTTCGTTTAAAGTTAATTGGAAAAACGGCGGTAATTACAACCTTGACATAAGCGATGACGCAGGGATGTTGTACGGATTTTGCGATAATGAGGGGATTTTGGGATTAGACTGTAAATTCACTGGTGCAGCGGGAGCAAAAGCGTAGATGCTGAAAATTATGAAAATGCGAGGACAGGTATTTCTGAAAACTTTAAAAACTCTCTCGAAAAATATAATTACCGTGATATTGAAGCATATAATTTTAATGATGACAACAATGAAAATGTGAGCTTTGCAATTGCAAACAAATATATTAAAAATGAAGGTTATCACTGTATAGTGGTTATTCGCGGAACGGACGGCGTAGAATGGGAGGGCAACATGAAGGTCTGCCCTCCCGATGAAAACGGCAACACAGATAAATATACTTTTACAAACGGCGATGATACTCATTATAACTTTTTGCAGGCTTCAAAATATGTGGAAAATGGACTTAAAGAATATTTAGAAAAGCACAGCCTTAATAACGAAAATACAATGGTTGTTTTAACGGGTCACAGTCGCGGCGGCGCTGTATCTAACTTGGCAGCAAAATCATTGACTGATAATGTTGAAATCTTGCCGCTTGTTACCGCATATACATATGCTACACCGAATGTTTCACCATATACAAGTGATATGGAGAGTTATACTAATATTTTTAATTTCTGCAAAAGTAAGGACTTTATAACATATATTCCGCTTGTCAATAACAAATGGAATTATTGGAAATATGGAATTACCTATACAACAGGAAATGTTGACGATAAAGTATATTGCAACAAAATTACAGATATAATGGCGAGTGAACAATACGCCCCTTATCTAAAAGATTACTATGAAAAAGAGTTTAAACATAAGTCTTTAGATAATGTGTCTATGAGTTTGTATGATTTTATGACATTAACTTTGGCTATTCCTATGGAGGGTGATAGTTTATTTAATAATGTTAAATTAGTTAAGCAACTTATGGAGTGGTGTAAAAATGATTTTAAAGGTTTGAATAAATTGTCACGGCAATTTTCAAAGGATTTATTATACTTGAGTAATCATTGGCAAAAGTTTTATAGTATTCTTGAATTTTCTGACTATACAAAATATACATATTCCGATGCGTTGTCACGTTGTAGTGTAGGCGGCAATGACGCTACCGTTCAATCCCTGATGGCATATGCAACAAACAGCATTTATTTAGCCGATGATGATAGAACGGATAACACATATAACCTTGTAGAAACATCAAAAATCAAGTCTTTTCTTTCAAACGCTGACGATGACGGCGTAACAAATGCAGATAAGCTCGGTTGGGATATTGACGATTATACAACTTGGAATGGCGTGGTTTTTGGCGAGGACGGCAGAGTTACATCGGTTGACCTTGTGTTTAAGGATTTATACGGCGGTATTGATTTGTCGGGCTTTACCTCACTTAAAAGTGTTGACATTTCTTCAAATTATATATCCACTGTAACTATTACGGATTGTACGGCTTTGACAGATTTGGATATATCTGATAATGAAATTACAGCTCTTGATATTTCGTCTAATACCGCTCTTGAAAATGTAAATTTCAGTAATAACGACATTGAAAGTATTGATTTATCAAAAAATCCTTCGATTATTTCTCTTGAATGTTCGGATTGCTCGCTTAATGATATTGATGTAACTTCACTTTCAAATTTAACAACTCTTGTCTGCTCGTTTAATCAGCTTGAGAGTATTGATATATCGAAAAATACAAATCTTGTAAATTTGTATTGTATGCTGAATTATATTGATTTGAACGATGAAAATAATAAAACGTCATTTCAGACTGTATCAGAACGGGAAAATGCCGAAGTTGTATATGAACCGCAATATTTACCGAAAAGCGCAGTTTACGACGAAACAGAATTATCAGCTTTAATCGCTTTTGATAAGATAGGAGATAATAACAGTATTCTTAATTGGATTGATGAAAACGGAAATCTGATAATGGAAAATGTGCAGGAGTATGTTCAGTTTAAAAAAATCGACAACGTGTATTTTGCAGATATTATTGATATTTCCTCAACTGATGTAAACGGTGAACTTAATCTTAGCTCTTTTGCAAATCTAACCGAGCTATATTGTAACAATACGAGTTTGACTTCGCTTGACGTGAGCGGATGTAGTGCCCTCGAAGTTATTGATTGCGCTGAAAGCAAGTTGAATTCTTTTGTACTTCCTTCTAATGCAACGGAAAAAAACTCACCTCTTTATTCGCTTTCCTGTGAAAATAATTATCTTGACATAAATATCTTTTCCGATGATGTAACATCAAACATAAATTCAAAGGAAAATGCGATGCTTTCTTATAAAAAGCAAATTATAAATGCTGATGTAGATATGTTTAATTCAGAGGACTATAACTTACTTGTTGATTTTTATAATCAAAAAAATAACGATGAAACTCTTGCTTGGAATTTAACCAAACCGGGCGAATGGCAACAAATAACGTGGAAGTATGATTCTGTATCAAAAGAATATAGGTTAAATGAATGTGACTTTAATTGCCTTGATATATCGGGCGATATAGATTTAAGCAATGCAACTGCGCTTGAAAAATATTTGTTTTCAGGGTCTGATATTTCTACAATCACTTTACCGCCGTATAGTGTTCCTGATGGTGCTTTCTACGATTGCACACGTTTAGAAGCAGTTGTTTTAACAGGAGGCTCTGAAATTGGAGAAGATGCTTTTAAATATTGCGACGTTTTACAAGGCGTATATATTCCCGAAAGTATAACCTCGATAGCAACAACTGCTTTTGATGAGAGCACGAGAGTAAAGCTTGCAGGAGCAGATAACTCATATGTTCAGGAGTATGCAAATTCAAATGATTTAACATTTAATCCGGGATATATTGCTTGTTCCTATGTCGTAACACGCGAAACTAAAAGCGGAGAACTAAATGGGTATTATGCTATATCTGAAGTAACGGCAACGAATAATGAAAGTGTCTGCGCATCTGATGAATACGGATATTTTGTTATCTTTTTATTGGAAAATGGTAATTATAAATGTAATCTGAGCCATAAATACGGAATTGATTCGGCATTTGAGTTTAGCATATCAAGTTCAAATTATATTTCAACAGAGCCTTGCCAAATGATAAACTTCGATTTTCACAAAGACGGGTATATTAACGCAAAAGACTTTGCTGTTTTAAACCGCTATATCAACGGAAAAGATACTTCCATTGATGAAAAATACCTCGATATTAACCAAGACGGTGTGGTAAATACTGACGATTGGAGCTTTGCAAAGTATTTCATTACTTAATTTATATCTTTAAAATATGCGAAAATACTATATTTTGTACATTATAAGTAGAATTGTTTGATATCGTTTACGTTTATAGTTAAAATATATTTCGTAAGGCAAGGAAATATTATATTACATGCACCTTTTGACATTTGGTGTTCTCCTTTTACAATTGTAAATTTTCGGATAGCGATGCGTTTGCATCGATTATCTTTTTTGTTTATTTCCTTTCTTTCCCATAAAAAAATGCACCCCAAAAGTGTCTAACTTTTGGGGTGCATTAGCGAAACAGAGGGGTTAATATTTATTGTTTTTGTTTATTTTTTTCGGCAGGAGCACGATATTACATTATCTTTTTACCGAATGAATATGATTTATTTAAACTTATAGCCTCTGCCCCAAATAGTCTTAATACAGTCGGTGTTTTCGTCTGCCTCCTTAATTTTGTCACGCAGGCGGTTGATATGGACTGTAAGAGTGGAGGTGTCACCGAGGGAATCATAACCCCAAACGCTTTCAAAAAGCTCTGCTTTTGAATAAATCGTGTTAGGGTGGGAGGCTAAAATATAAAGCACCTCAAATTCCTTTTTGGTAAGCGTGATTTCCTTATCGCCGACGAATGCCTCGCCCGTATTTTTGAAAAGCTTGATATTGTCACGCACAAGAACGTCCTTTTCCTGCTCGTTTTGGCTTGTAAGAGTTTTGTATCTGTTAATGTGTGCCTTAATTCTTGCCACAAGCTCGGCAGGGGAGAACGGCTTAACAATATAATCATCCGCACCAAAACCGAGTCCCGAAATTTTGTCTATTTCATCTCTCTTTGCGGTAACGAAAATAACGGGTGTGTTCTTTGTTTCTCTGATTTTTTTGCAAATATCAAAGCCGTTAATACCCGGAAGCATAACGTCAAGCAAAATTAAATCGTAATCGTTATTAAGCGCAAGCTCAAGACCGTCGTTTCCGTTTGTTGCCCCCTGCGCCTCCATATTGCTTGCTTCAATATAATCCTTTTCAAGTTCGAGGATGTTCTCATCGTCTTCAACTATTAAAATCTTACTCAATATTATCTGTCCTTTCCTTAATTTTCGGCATTGAAATGAATATTGAAAGACCCTCTCCCTGCTTACTGCTTGCCCAGATTAAGCCACCGTGAAGTTCGACAATCTGCTTGCAAACAGCCAAGCCTAAACCGGAGCCTTGCGAAACCTTTGTTCTTGCAGGGTCTGTTCGATACATTGTATCAAAAATTTTAGTAAGGTTTTCTCTTTCAACGCCGGAGCCGTTATCTGTAAGTTCAATAATAACCGTGCGATCGTATTCGCTGACAATAAGACGAACCATACCCTGCCTGTCATCACGTGCATATTTTATTGAGTTCATAACAATGTTTCTGAAAACTCGTGCAAATGCGTCGGTGTCAACACTTATTTGTGTGTTTTTGTTGACATTGCATTGAAGTGAAAAATCAAAATTGCTTCTTTCAAGCAGTTCTTTGATTTCTTCGGCGCCGTCGTCAATAAATTCTTTTAAATTAACGTTTACCCTGTTGAGCTTGTAGCTCTTCAGCTCATAACGTGAAATATTCAAAAGTTCGTTAAGTATTTTTTCCGTATCGTCAATTGAGGAGCAAATTCTGTCTATATATTTCTTTTGCTTCTCAGGCGTTGCGGCAATTCCGTCACGAAGCCCTTGCGCATAGCCTTTTGCCGAGGTAAGCGGAGTTCTTACGTCGTGTGCAATTCCGGCAATTAGCTCCTTGCGCTGTTCATCTGCTTTGTTTTGCTTTTCTAGGGAATTTTTCAGCCTCAATCTCATTTGATTAAAACTTTCAACCGTTTGCCCAAGCTCGTTTTTGGATTTATAATCTATTTCATAATCAAGATTGCCACGTGCGATTTCGTCAGCACCGTCGGCAATTTTTTTGATGGGATTAACTATTGTTTTAGACGTTATAAATGAAATAATCACTATCGCAAGAACGAAAACGGCAACAATGATTAAAGCAATTATTCCCGTTCTGCCAAGCAAAAGATTAGTAAATTCCTTTGCCGCATAGTGCGTGCTTGCGTTTTTAACCGTGTAGTTTTTATTTACCGCCACTATCAAATATTTATCGGATTTTGAGTTGGCGTGTGTTACGATTACAAGACCGTTGTTTCCAAAATAATTCAGATTTTCGTTTTTGTTTACGTTGACTATCTCGTTAGCTTCTTTTAATATATCGCTTTTTGATGATGAATAAAACGGTTTTCCGTTTTTTTCGATATATATGCTTGAACCGAGACGCTCAATGGGAGAAATAAACTCGCTCAAGCTTTCGGTTTTTTTCTTATCGTTTTCATCCGATAAAAGTGCGTTTGAAATACTGCTTATCGTTTGCGACCATTGAATTTGGTTTACGGTGGAGTATGAATTTGTAGTAACACTTGAAATGTTAAAATATGAGCCTGTGAAATATATAAGCAAAGGAGAAAAAGCGCCGATTAGAATAATAGGTATAAGTATACCCAAAATTGCCGTTAAAATAATCCTCGTGCTGATTTTTAAATTTTTAGAACTTCGATTTTTTTTTGGCTTTTCCTTTTTTGTTTTTTTACTGCTCAATTGTCCTCTCCGTTTCTCTTTGATTCCTGCAAAGCCTCAATAAGCCCGCCAAAATGAATTTCAGCAAAGCGATACGCCTCGTCTGCAATGTTAGATGATTCGTGAGTGACTTGGTATTTGATTATTCCGCAGGTGCCGGAAATTATGTATTGAAGCGAATATTCGCTTATGCCATCAATGTCTGAGCTGATAAGGTCAAGCGCACGTCGAATACCTTGCTGCAACTTTTGAGTAAGCAAATCAGAACCTGAGCTTGAAAGCAAAACCCTGTAAGCCTCTCTGTCCTCTTCAATGGTTTTGATTCCCATTTTAATAACGCTTGCCGCACCGTAGATGTCAACCCTAAGCTTTCTTGTTTCACGCCTTAATTGCTTGCCTACGCCGATAAAAAGCTTAAACACAAGCTCGTCGCAAATTTTGTTGAGCAAATCAAACTTGTCGTTATAGTGCAAATAAAACGTGTTACGGCTTATCATTGCACGCTCTGTGATGTCTTTAACCGATATATGGTCAAAGCCCTTTTCCTCGATAAGCTCATAAAAAGCGTTTTTGATTGATTTTTGCGTTCTCTTAATTCTTAAATCTACTGTTCCGTCCCTTTTTGCCATTTTATTCTCCTTACCATTTGATTATTAGTCACGGTGTTCAATAACTAACTATTAAGTTTATTTTACCATTATTTAACACAACAATCAACAACTAATTGCTTATTTGTTTGACAATGTATTAACTATAAGATATTATAGATGTAATACGGTAATTTTTATAATTTCTTTATTTTTTCTTTGCCACTCTTTAGATTATATGATGTTTAATATAATCATCGGATGGGAATTATTTTATAACGGAGAATATGATATGCAAAATGTACTTGTTTGCGATGATGACGAGGCTATCCTCGAATCATTAAGGATTTATCTTGATAATGCAGGATTTAATGTTATTACGGCGGTTGACGGTCAGGATGCACTTGAAAAGGTGCAAAATAACGAAATTCACTGCGTTGTGCTTGATATTATGATGCCTCGCCTTGACGGACTTAAAGCAACACTGAAGATTAGGGAAAAATATAATTTTCCTATTATTCTTCTTTCTGCAAAGAGTGAGGATACGGACAAAATTACAGGTCTTGGCTTCGGCGCAGACGATTATGTGACTAAGCCGTTTAATCCGCTCGAACTTGTTGCAAGGGTTAAATCGCAAATAAGACGTTATGTAAATCTCGGCAGTATGGTTGCTACCCCGACAAGGCTTGTAACGGGCGGTCTTGTGCTTGATACGGACGCTAAAAGTTTGTCTGTTGACGGCGAGGGCGTTAAGGTTACTCCGATTGAGTATAAGATTATGGAATATCTTATGACAAATATGGGCAGGGTACTTTCCTCCTCTCAAATTTATGAGGCGGTGTGGAACGAGCCGAGCTTTACAAGCGAAAAAACAGTGACCGTGCATATCCGTAATATCCGTGAAAAAATTGAAATTAATCCCAAAGAGCCGAAATATATAAAGGTGGTGTATGGTCTTGGATACAAATGTGAAAAAATTTAAGTATTCTTATTTAGGAAAATTATTGTGCATAATTCTTGCGCTTATAACAGGTCTTTCGGCGATATTTTTAACTACTGCCGAGGTTTTGACTGTTATAAATAACAATGTAAACGGCAATGATTATTCATATTATACTTTAAATACCAACGTCGAGTGTAGCATTGAGGAAAGCATAGCCAACGGAGTAAACAAGGTACATTTAGACCCAAAGGGGCTTGAAAAGCATCTTAATTCTCAAAAGACGAAGGCTTGCAAAACTGTTTATAATAAGGTAGTGAAACAGCTTAATTATTATCTTGATAAGCTAATTAATGATGGAGACGACATTGACCTAGAGTACAGCAAAACCTGTCCAATCAGCAATTTTGTAGATGTTGTTTCATATAGTGTAGACAGCGGAAATTATTATAAATATTTGGAACATTTGGATACCTGTTTAGACGAATTTTCATACGACAGTCCCGACGGCATAACTCTAAAAAATTATGAGAGTAAGCTTTATAAGGATATTGAAAAAAGTTATGATAATTACGTAAAAACTCAAATTTCTCAATATAAAAACGTTGAATATTGGGGTATTAAGGACGGCATTGAATACATAATCATAAAAAATAATAAGGTCGCTTATAAAGCCTCGGATTTGTCCGTAAAAGAGATTATGGCAAAGCACGACAGCTTTAAGATTGAAAACGGAAAAATTTTCAGTGAGGAAATTCCCGAAAAAACGCTTAAAAGCATAATGCAAAGCTACAGTGCAAACTTTAAGGCAAAGGACTATTCCTTGTATGCTTATATAAACACCTCAAAAAACGAGCCTAATGTTTCAAACTATTTTGAGACTATGAGGCAGTTTAACGATTATGCAGGCAAGGTTAATGATAATCTTGTTAAGCTTGCAATTATTGATGTCATTTTGCTTGCCGCTTCTTTTGTTATTGCGTTTTATTATTTCAAAATAGTGGGCAAAAAGGACGACGACTCGCCTGCAAAGCTGATATTTATAGATTATATTCCTCTGCTTCTTCAGCTTGGTATAGTCGGCGGTAGCGGCTTCGGGCTTGTTGCGCTTTTGATAAGCGCATTTGATGAGTATTATGATATAACGCTTCTCTTAGCAATTTTTGCAGGAATTTGCTTTGGCTGTTGGGTGCTTCTTTTTGAGCTTTGCTGTTCTGTTGCAAGGTATTCTAAAAGCGGAAAGAAATTTTACAAGCATCTGCTTCTTTATTGGCTCGGCTTTGCACTTTTCCATATTTTCAAATTTATAATTAAGCTGATTGTCAAATTCTTTAAGGCTTGGCATAGGTTTAATAAAAAGCTTTTCGGCACATTTAAGCTCTACGCTTATAAGCCAAAGACGTTTGTAAGAAATATAATTTTGCTTTCGCTTGCATTTTTTGCCGTAAATATAGCCTTGATAATTATTATTGCAGTTTTCTTCTCGACTTCGCTCAATGGTTTTGCGTTTGTCTTTATTGCAGGCGATGTTGTTGCGAATACTTTTGCACTCAGGGCGGTTTGCAAGTATTTTAAAGCGCTTGACGAAATTATTTATGCGTCATCACAGCATATCGACGTGCCTATGGCATTAGATACGCTTCCTCAGTCGCTGAAAATCCTTGCCGACAGTATGAAATATACTAACGCAGAGCTTCAAAATGCAATTGCTAAGGCGGTTAAGGACGAGCGACTTCGTGCCGAGCTTATTACAAATGTTTCCCACGATTTAAAAACTCCTCTTACATCGATTATCACTTATGTTGATTTGCTTAAAAATTGCGATATTGCAGACCCTAAGGCGCAGGAATATATCCACGTGCTTGATGATAAGGGCGCTAAGCTTAAAAGGCTTATTGACGATTTGATTGAGGCGTCAAAGGTTACGAGTGGTAATGTAAGCGTTAATCTTGCGCCTATGAATTTGTCGGAGCTTTGCTTGCAATCAACTGTTGACGTGCAGCAGGATTTTGATAAAAATAATTTAAATCTTGTGGTTAAGCAGGGCGAAAAACCCGTAACCGTTACTGCCGACGGCGCAAAAACGTTTAGGGTTATTGAAAATCTGCTTTCAAATGCACGCAAATACAGCGCACGAGGCTCACGTGTATATGTCAGCGTGTATGAGCAGGGCGGCAAGGGAGTTTTCGAGATTAAGAATATCTCGGCTCAACCTCTTGATATAACACCCGATGAGCTTACAGAGCGCTTTGTGCGTGGCGATAAATCACGTACTGCCGAGGGCAACGGCTTGGGCTTGTCAATTGCAAAGGAGCTTTGCAAGGTGCAAAACGGTGAGCTTGAATTGTCAATCGACGGCGATTTGTTCAAGGCAAAGGTAGAGTTCCCGTTAGCATAATAGAAAAGAAAAAGGTTCGGAAAAATCCGAACCTTTTTCTAGACTTTGATAAAGCGGCTAAACCGCGCCGAATAAAATAAATAAACCTACTTGCCTCCTTTGCAAAGGGAGGTGGGTGCAACTTGTTGCACTCGGAGGGATTAGAAAGAG
>ENA-ORRQ01002755-ORRQ01002755.1-human-gut-metagenome-genome-assembly--contig:-NODE-2755-length-11078-cov-4.219087_pt1 | contig 11078 bp, 9 predicted proteins | sample MGYA00242177_ERZ509138 | MGnify/ENA primary metagenome ERZ509138 (study PRJEB26280, sample SAMEA2338628) | human gut metagenome | biome: human gut; feature: human-associated habitat; material: faeces...
GCAGGCGGTCAGGGCAGCGGCAGCAGCGGCCACGCCGGAAACTTTCAGAAAATTACGACGAGTGATCTTAGACATTTTGTTTTCCCTCTCTACTTTTACAAAAATGTTTTTGTGCGGTGCGGCACAATCCGCACCCTTTGCACCGGAAGCAAAATAAAAAACGCTTCCGTCCTCAGCGGGCATACACCCACAAGGACGAAAGCGTAAAACTTCCGTGGTACCACCTTGGTTTACTGTCCCCTCACAGAGACAGCCTCACTGCTGCGGCGTTTTGCAACGCGACAACCGGACGCTGTAACGGGCGCTCCCGTCGCAGGCTTAGCACTCTTGCACTTCGCCCCCGCAGCTCCGAGACCATTTTCAGTTCCCTGTTTCCTGCCCTTTTCCACCGCCCGGGCTCTCTGGAAGGATCAATGCGAAAACCTACTCTTCTCTTCACAGCCATTTTTGTGATATTGCATACATAATACCCCACTCTTCCGGGTTTGTCAACCCTTTCAACGAAGTTTTTCAGTAGGGAATTGCCCGCTTACTGCCGGCCGGCATCCTGCTCCGTGCTGTACAGCACCATCAGGTGGTTGGCACTGGCTTCCAGCTGGGATTTTGCCTGACGGAGATTTGCTTCCTCGGTCTCGTTCATCTTTTCGGGCTTATCCTTGCGCAGGCAGCGGCGCAGGCTGGCAAGGTCGTTCTTGACTCGGTTCTTCTCGTCCTTGTCCAGTTCCTTTTTGCACTTGGAGAGGGCTTCATCCACCTTGTAAGCCAGCATCTCGGCCTGATTGTGGAGTTCCAACCGCTCCCTGCGGCGGGTATCCTCCTCCTCGTAGGCGGCGGCATCGGCCATGGCGCGCTGGATCTCGTTCTCAGAAAGATTGGTGCTGCCGGTGATGGTGATGTTCTGCTCCCGGCCGGTGCCCAGATCCTTTGCGGACACCTTGACCACGCCGTTCACATCAATGTCAAAGGTGACCTCGATCTGGGGCTTGGAGGAGAAGCCGGAGCGGATACCGGTGAGCTTGAATTTGCCCAGGCTCTTGTTGTCGCGGGCAAAGTGGCGCTCGCCCTGCAGCACATTGATCTCCACGCTGGTCTGCATGGGGCGGGCCGTGGTAAAGATCTGGCTCTTGCGGGTGGGGATCATACTGTTGCGGGTGATGAGGGGGGTGGCCACGCCGCCCAGCGTCTCAATGGACAGGGTCAGCGGGGTGACATCCATCAGCACCAGACCCTGTGCGGCGGCACCGGTAGCACCAGCCAGCTTGCCGCCGCCCTGCAGCAGACCGCCCTGCACGGCCGCGCCCATGGCAACGCACTCGTCGGGGTTCAGCGATTTGGACGGCTCCAGACCGGTCATCCGCACGACCTTGGCCTGCACCGCCGGGATGCGGGTCGAGCCGCCGACCAGCAAAACCTGATCCAGGTCGCTGGCCGAAAGGCGTGCGTCGCTCAGGGCGTTGCGCACGGGCAGGGCGGTGCGCTCGATCAAATCGGCGCAGAGCTCCTCAAATTTAGCGCGTGTCAGCGTAGTTTGCAGGTGCAGCGCACCGTCTGCCGCCATCGTGAGGAACGGCAGATTGATGTCGGTCTGCTTCGCGCTGGAAAGCTCTTTTTTCGCCTTTTCGGCCTCCTCGCGCAGGCGCTGCATCGCCACGCGGTCATTCGTCAGGTCCACGCCGTGTTCGGCCCTGCACCGGTCTGCCAGCCAGTTGACGATGCGCTCGTCAAAGTCGTCGCCGCCCAGAAAGTTATCGCCGCAGGTCGAGAGCACCTGCACGATGCCGTCGCCGATGCGGATGAGCGACACGTCAAATGTGCCGCCGCCGAGGTCGTAGACCATGACGGTCTGGGTGCGGCCATTGTCCAGCCCGTACGCCAGCGCGGCGGTGGGCTCGTTGATGATCCGCTTCACGTCCAGGCCGGCGATCTTGCCGGCGTCCTTGGTGGCCTGGCGCTGGGCATCGTTAAAGTAGGCGGGCACGGTGATGACCGCCTCGGTGACAGGCTCACCGAGATACGCCTCGGCATCGGCCTTCAGTTTTTGCAGGATGAGGGCGCTCAGCTCCTGCGGCGTGTAGCATTTCCCGTCGATGGGCACGCGGGTCTCACTGCCCATCAGCCGCTTGACGCTGGAGACGGTGCGGGGGGCGTTCGTCACGGCCTGGCGCTTGGCGATCTGGCCGACGAGGCGCTCGCCGTTCTTTGCAAAGGCGACGACGGACGGCGTGGTGCGCGCGCCCTCGGGGTTGGTGATGACAACGGGCTCGCCGCCCTCCATGACGGCGACGCAGGAATTGGTGGTGCCAAGGTCGATACCGATAACTTTAGACATAATGATTGCCTCCTGAATTTATCTTAATTTCATTTATTTACGGGTTTAAGAGATTAATAGGGCCGGTCGGGCATGATGATCGCCGCGATGATATACGCCAGCAGACCGCTGCCGCCCAGCAGGCTGAACAGCACCCAGCCCAGACGCACCAGCGTGGAGTCGATGTTGAAATACTCGGCGATGCCGCCGCAGACGCCGGCCAGCTTCTTGTCCGTACTGCTCTTATACAGCTTTTTTTCGTTCATGGAAATACTCCTTTCAGTTTGCCACCTTCACCATGGCGAAGCGCAGCACCTTATCTCCGATCATGAAGCCCTTCTGGAACACCTCCACGATGGTGTTCTCTCCGGCGCTCTCGTCCTCCGTGTGCATCACGGCGTTGTGCTTTTCCGGGTCGAAGGGCTGCCCCAGCGCGGGGATCTCGGTAACGCCCATCTGGCCCAGCACGTCGATGAACTGCTTGCAGATCATCTCCAGCCCCTGCCGGTGGCCGTCACCCTCCTCAAACTGCTGCACGCCCCGCTCCAGATTGTCCAGCACCGCCAAAAACGGCTTGATGGTGTCGGCTTTGGCCGTACCGTACACGTTTTCCTTTTCGCGGGTGGTGCGCTTGCGATAGTTGTCGTATTCCGCCGCCAGACGGAGGTACTTGTCGTTGGCATCGGCCAGCACCTTGGCCAGCTGCTCCATCTGCTCCATCTGGGACTTGGTGACGGTGAACGTCTCCTCCTGCACCGCCTCCTCGGCGGGCGCCGCAGTCTGCTCCGCCGTCTCCTGCACCGCCGTTTCTTCGGCGGACGCTTTCTTCTGCTTATCCTTTTCGCTCATTGTATATCCTCCGGTAGCTGTTTTTTACCAAACATGCGGCTCAGGCTCTCTGCAAAGTAGCTCAGCCGCGCCGCCACAGCGGCGTAATCCATGCGAGTGGGGCCCACAACGCCCACCAGACCCCGCATGTTGTCCCCAATGTCGTAGCTGGCGATGACCACGCTGCTCTCCTTCAGGGCGTCGTTGACGTTTTCCGGCCCGATAAGGATCTGCATGGGCGCATCGCTCTGGGGCACCGGCAGGTCCTCCTTATTGTCCACCATGAAGCTCATGAGATCGTGAGCCTTGTCGATGTCCCGAAATTCCGGAAACTTCAGAAGCTGGCTGGCGCCGTTGGTAAACACCTGCTGGTGCTGGGTCTCCTCCAACAGCGTGCAGGCATATTCCGTCACGCGGTTGAGAAGCAGGAACCACTGGCCCGACACCTGATCCGACAGGCTCATCAGCGTGGCATTCATCTGTTCCGGCGCCGCCCCCACAAAGTGGGTGTTCAGCAGGTGGCTCAGCTGCGGCACCGGCAGGTCCAGCTGCATCAGCTGGCTCTTAACGCGGTTGTCCGACAGCATCACCACGGCGATAAAGCTGCTCTCGCTGACGGAGATGAGCTCGAACCGCTGCACGGTGGCGACCGTCCGGTGATCGGCCACGGCGTAGGTGGGGTAGCCCACAAAGCTGGATACCATCTGTCCGGCCTGACTGATGACCTGATCCACCTGCTTCATCTGGCCGGACAGGGCATCGTTGATCTTGGCCGTCTCCTCCGGCGACAGAGCCTTGCGCTCCATCAGTTCGTTGACGTACAGCCGGTAGCCCTTGGCCGACGGCACACGTCCCGCAGAGGTGTGGGGCTGCTCCAGATAGCCCATCTCCACCAGATCCGCCAGCTCGTTGCGGATGGTGGCGGAGCTGATCTTGCCGGGCATCTGTTCCACGATGGCCTTGGAGCCCACGGGCTCGGCGGTGTTGATATAGCTTTCCACCACGATCTTCAATATTTGCTTTTTGCGGTCTGTCAATTCCATAGCTTTCTCCGTTTAGCACTCCTGCTTTTCGAGTGCTAAACGCAGTTTACCACCCTCCCCAGATAATGTCAATAGGGGCTATTTTAATTATTTGTAAACACGGCGCGGGAAAAAGCGCCCCGCCGGAAGGCGGAGCGCTTCTGATTGCACGGTTTATTTTGCGGACTCCTCCGCCGGCTTACCGCGGATGAACTCCTGCACCAGCGAGTATACGATGGAGCACACCGGCACGCCCAGCAGCATGCCCAGCACACCGAAGGCCCCGCCGCCCAAGGTGACGGCGGCCAGTACCCACAGTCCGGGCAGTCCCACGGACTTGCCCACCACCTTGGGATAGATGAGGTTGCCCTCCACCTGCTGCAAGATCAGCAGGAAGATCAGGAACGTCAGGGCCTTGATGGGGCTCTGGAACACGATAAGGAACGCGCCGGTGGCCGCGCCGATCCACGCGCCGAAGATGGGGATCAGCGACAGTGTCGCGATGATGACCGACACCGGCAGGGCGTAGGGCAGCCGCAGGATCAGCATGCCCAGGCAGCATAGGGTGCCCAGAATGAATGCCTCCGTCACCTGACCGGTGACAAAGCTGGAAAAGGCGTTGTTGCTCAGGCTCAGCAGCCGCAGCAGCCGGTCCGCCGCCTTCTGAGGCAGACTGCGCCGCAGCAGCCGCCTGGACTGGGCGAGGAGCGTCTCCTTCTGGGCCAGCAGGTACAGGGAGAACACCAGCGCCAGCAGGAAGTTCACCAGCGCCCCCACGATGGAGGCGGTGATGTTCACCGTGGTGTTCACCACGCTGTCGCCCTTCTCCTGCAAAAAGCCGGTGATGGTATTCTTCACGCTGTCCGCGTCCAGCGACAGCTCCGGCAGGGTCACGCCGTGCTCCGCTCCGAAGGCGCTGAGGTTCTCCCACCATGCCTGGATCTGGGCCACGTAGGTGGGGATGTTGGCCACCAGTGTGGAGCCCGCCTCCTCCAGCCGGGGAATAAGGATGAAGAAGATGGCGAAGATGATGCCGATGAACAGCACTATGGTCAGCGTCAGGCAGACGGGCCGCTTCAGCTTCCGGCTCCACCGGCCGTCCCATTTGGCCAGCGCACGGTCCCACAGCCGCTCCAGCGCCGCCATCATCAGGTTCAGCACAAAGGCGATGCAGATGCCCAGCAGCAGCGGCGACAGCAGATCCAGCAGCTTTCCCAGCACCTTTGTTACTGCCGAGATGTTGTAAAGTCCCCAGAACAGCAGCACCGCAAAGGCGATGAGCAGCATGATGCGCTGCATGGTTTTTTTGTTGAGTTCCAAGTGTACTCCGCCCTTTCTGGCTGTATTTTCTCTATTCTACCATGTTTGCCGCCGGCAGTCTATTAAGATTCTGTATACTTTTTCCCTGCTTGTGTCTTTCCGCCGCGGATGGTATAATCAGAGAAATGACAAAAGGAGGTATGCGCATGACTGTTACCGAAGCATTGGAAAAGCTGAAAACCTATGAACAGACCAGCTTTGCACTGGGCCACGCCATGGGCCTTTTGTACTACGACGGCGTCACCGTGGCGCCAAAGGGCGCTGCCGCCGTCCGGGGCGACACATCGGCGGAGCTGAGCCGTATCGACTATCAGCTCACCACTGCGCCGGAGACGGTGGAGATGCTGGAGACCCTGATGGCTGCGCGGGAGGAGCTGGACGCCGTCACCCGCCGCAAGGTGGAGGAGTACTGGCGCAGCTACGACCGTACCCGCCGCATCCCGGAGGAGGAGTTCGTGGCCTATCAGCGCCTGTCGATCAAGGCTGACGATGTGTGGCAGACCGCCAAAGAGACCAACGATTTCGCCCTGTTCGAGCCGTATCTGCAGGAGATGTTCGACACCCTGAAGCGCTTCGCCCTGTACTGGGAGCCGGACAAGGCTCCCTACGAGACGATGCTGGACAACTATGAGCGGGGGCTGACCACCGCCGCCTGCGACGAATTTTTTGCCGCCCTGCGGCAAAAGCTGGTGCCCCTGATCCAGCGCGTCACCGCCCACGCCGACCGGGTGGATGACGCACCGCTCCACGCCGATTTCCCCATCCCCATCCAGCGGGAGTTCTCCGACTTCGTCATGGATGTCATGGGCATCGACAGGAACCACTGTACCATCGGCGAGACGGAGCACCCCTTCACCATCAACTTCTCCCGGGACGACGTGCGCATCACCACCCACTACCACGCCGACATGGTGGCCTCCTCCCTGTTCTCCGTGATCCACGAGGGCGGCCACGCCCTGTACGAGCTGCACACCGGCAGGGAGCTGGCCCGCAGCAATCTGGGTACCGGCGTCTCCATGGGCATCCACGAGAGCCAGTCCCGCTTCTATGAGAACATCATCGGCCGAAGCCGCGCCTTCTGCTCCGTCATCTATCCGTGGCTGAAGGAGCACTTCGCCCCACGCCTGGACAATGTGACGGAGGACGACTTCTACCGCATGATCAATAAGTCCGAGCCCTCCCTCATCCGCACCGAGGCCGACGAACTGACCTATTGCCTGCACATCATGGTGCGCTACGAGCTGGAAAAGCGCATGTTCGACGGCTCCCTCACCGCCCACGACCTGCCCGCCGAATGGAACCGCCTCTATAAGGAATATCTGGGCATTGATGTGCCCGACGACCGGCAGGGCGTACTGCAGGACTCCCACTGGGCCAACGGCAACATCGGCTACTTCCCCTCCTACGCCATCGGCTCGGCCTACGGCGCCCAGTACCTCCAGGAGATGTCCAGGGATCTGGACGTGGACGCCGTGGTGCGCTCCGGCGACCTGACCCCCATCAACAACTGGCTGGAGGACAGGATCTGGAAGCATGGCTGCATGAAGGACCCCGTGGCCCTGTTCGAATCGGTCTGCGGCAAGTTCGACCCCGACTGCTACGTGGCCTATCTGGAGAAGAAGTTCACCGAGGTCTACGGCCTGTCATAAGACAAAAGGGAACGCGCACGATGTGCGCGTTCCCTTTTTTCCTTTATACGGCGGCTCCGGCGGGGGCATTCTCCGTCTCCGCCTCTGCGGCGGCAGGGATCAGCTCCTTGATGAAGCACCGGCGGCGCTTGTGCTGTTCCGTTTGAAAGTCCTTCCACTGGGACTGCACCTTGTCGTTCATCTCCAGCATGGGGCCGGTCTCCGCCTGCTTGATGCCCATCTTCAGGCAGCCCTTCATGGCCTTGCTGAGGATGACGGCGTTGACGCCACGGGACTGGTAGTCCGGATGCACGGCGATGAGCAGCAGGTCTACGGTATCGTTTTTCCGGAAGGATTTCAGCACGTCCACCCAGCCGGTGGGGAACAGCCGTCCCCTGTGCTTCTGCATGGCGGTGGCCAGACTGGGTGCGCCTACGCCGAAGGCGACCATCCGATCGTTCTTATCCATGACGAAACAGGTGGTGTGGGGGTTGATCAGCGGCGCGAATTTGGAAGCATACTTTTTGATCTGTTCATCCGTCAGATCCACCGTGCCGTACAGCGGGGCGTAGGCCACGTTCACCAGGTCGAAAAACGGCTTCAGCAGCGGCAGATACGCCAGCCGGCTCTTGGGCTCCACGATGTGCAGATGGTTGCGCTTGAGCACGAAGTCCGACAGCTTCTCCCACCGCTGGATGGTTTTCTCGTCGGTGGGCACGGTGATGAGCTCCTCGATCCAGTCCACGTCCTTCACGTAGCCCAGCGCCGCCATGTGGTCGATGTAGTAGGGGTGATTATAGTATGTAAAGAAGCAGCTGCGGCGGTCGAAGCCCTCCACCAGCATGCCCTCACGGTCCATGTCGGTGAAGCCCAGCGGCCCATGCACCGCGGTGCAGCCCAGCTCCCGTGCCCAGTCCTCCACGGCGGCGAACAGCGCAGCGGATACCTCAGGATCGTCGATAAAGTCCACCTGGGTGAACCGCATCCGGTTGGTGCCCCACTTTTCATTGGCCTTGCGGCTGCGGATGGCGCCGATGCGCCCCACGATCTCCCCGTCCCGTTCCGCCAGCCAGCACCGCGCGTCGCAGTAGGAGAACGCCGGATTTTTCTGACGGTCCCAGTCGGACAGGTCATCGCCATACGTGGCGGGCACGAACTGCGGCACGCCGCGGTACAGCTGATTGGGATAATCCACGAACCGGCGCAGCTGCGCCTTCGTGGTCACTTCTACAATAGAAACCATAACTGCTCCTCCTGAGCAAGCGTATTATATCCATATGATACCATCGGTTAACAAGGGCAAACACGCCTGCCAGCGCGTCTTCCCGTCGCTTTTTGTCCTTTTCGCCTTGGCGGGCGCTCGCCCGCCTGCGTCTCAAAAACCAAAAATCGCTCGAATATCCATCGCTGGCAGATGCGGACAGTTTTGCCGGAGCAGAAATGCGTCCAGACAAGGAAAGGCCCGTAGAGAATACTGCCGTATTGTCAAGGGACTTGACGCCGTATGGGCGTATTTCTGCCCGTCAAAACCGTGTCTGCCCTTGTCAACCGATGGTATATATGATGTATGTGTATCCACACCGTAATTCCATACAGTGACAGTGTACCTCTTTCTTTCCGTAAAAGCAAGCGCATAAAATACTGGTATCTTCTGCGGTGTTGTGTTATACTCAACTCAAAAATGAATGATCGGGAGGAGAGGGAAACATGGAACTTCTTTGGTACGACATCCGCACGCTGGACACGGATACCATGGCCCATACCGTGGGCATGATGGATGAGGAGCGCCGCCGCCGCGTCAACGACATCGCCGGCGAGGACGACCGCAGGCGCACCGTGGCCGGCGAGCTGCTGGCCCGCCGCCTGCTGGCGCAGCGCCTGGGCTGCGGCGAGGGGGAGGTCCCCCTGCGCTGGGATGAGATGGGCAAGCCCACCGTGGACGCCGCGGGCGTCTACGTTTCCGTCAGCCATTCCGGCCCCTACGCCGTCTGCGCCATCGCCGATGTGCCGGTAGGCGTGGATGTGGAGGTGGTCCGCTCTGCGGACGAGAAATTCATGCGCCGCGTCTGCTCCGAGGCGGAGATGGCCTACATCCGCGTGGGCGACGACGGCGACTGCGCCCGTTTCTGGGAGATCTGGACCGCCAAGGAGGCCCTGTTCAAGCTGACGGGCAAGGGCCCCCTGCTGGCTCTCAGCCGCCTGGCCCTGCCCCGGGGCGTGGTGCTGGATCACGTTATGCAGAAGGGCTGCGCCCTGACCACGGCCCTGCGTCTTGGTTAAATTTTCTGCAATTTGCGAAAAAAGGCTTTTCACCTGCCCCTGAATTTGTTATAATTTAGACGAGGATGATTTACGAGAACAGTAGAGGAGGAGCTTTTGTATGATTCGAGTTGGTATCATCGGCTGCGGCAAAATCGCGCAGGTGCGCCATCTGCCCGAGTACGCAGCGAACCCCAATGCCCAGGTGGTAGCCTATCACGACAAGAATCGGGCCCGCGCCGAGGAGATGGCCGCCCAATATGGCGGCGTGGTGTGCGACAGCTACTTTGACCTGCTGAACCGCGACGATGTGGACGCCGTGTCCATCTGCGTGGAAAACCGCAGCCACGCGGAGATCTCCACGGCGGCGCTGTACGCCGGCAAGCACGTCCTGTGCGAAAAGCCCATGGCCGTGACGCTGGCGGAGTGCGAGTCCATGGTAGCTGCGGCGGAGCGCAATGGCCGTCACCTGATGGTGGGCCACAACATGCGCTTCGATCCGGTGCACCGCCGGGCCAAGCAGCTGCTGGACAGCGGCGTCATCGGCGATGTCATCACATTCCGCGCCGTGCTGGGCAACGCCGGCCCCGAGGGCTGGTCCGTGGACGAGGGCACCTGGTTCTTCGATAAAAACAAGGCGGCGCTGGGCGCTCTGTCCGATATGGGCATCCACAAGGTGGATCTGATCCAATACCTGCTGGGCCAGAAGGTCATCGAGACCACCGCCAAGGTGGTGACGCTGAACAAGCGCGACAGCGAGGGGAACCTCATCGGCGTGGACGACAACGCCCTGTGTATCCTGCGGATGTCCGGCGGCGCGCTGGGCACCATGGCGGCCAGCTGGACCATCTACGGCAACGAGTGCCAGTCTACCTGCCTGTACGGCACCAAGGGCATCATGCTGATCTACAACGAGGCTTCTGCCCCCATCACGGTCAGCGATCTGGAGGGCAACACCACCAGCTACAACCTTGATGTGCCCCACAACGGCACCGGCGTCATCGACGAGTTCGTGGACGCACTGGTCCACGACCGCGAGCCGGAGGTCTCCGGACGGGAGGCGCTGACGGTGATGCGCACCATCTTCGCCAGCATCAATTCCTCCAACATCAGCCGCACTGTGGCGGTAAACAGCGACTTTGTCACCCACTTCTGAGCAAACGCACCATTGCGGGGCGGGCAGACGGCCCGCCCCGCCGTTTTCTATATCACACACGAAAGGGAGTATCCTTATGTATCGCATCGGCATTGATCTGGGCGGGACCAACATCGCCGTGGGCGTGGTGGACAGCGGCTATCACCTGATCTCGGAGGCCAGCGTCCCTGCCGGAGCCGGCCGTCCGGCGGAGCAGGTGGTGGCGGACATGTGCCGCGCCGTGGAGCTGGCACTGGACAAGGCGGGCCTGACGGCCCGGGACTGCGCCTCCATCGGTGTGGGCGCCCCGGGTACCTGCGACCCCCAGCGGGGCGTGGTGGTCTGCGCCTATAACCTGGGCTGGTTCGATGTGCCGGTGTGCCGTATGCTGACGGAGCACTTCGGCCTGCCCGCCCGCCTCAGCAACGACGCCAACTGCGCCGCGCTGGCGGAGACGGTGGCCGGCGGGGCCGTGGGCTGCCGGAACATGATACTCATCACCCTGGGCACCGGCGTAGGCGGCGGCATCGTGGCCGATGGCCAACTGCTGGAGGGCGTGGGCGGCACCGGCGCGGAGG
>ENA-ORRQ01002756-ORRQ01002756.1-human-gut-metagenome-genome-assembly--contig:-NODE-2756-length-11076-cov-7.649215_pt1 | contig 11076 bp, 8 predicted proteins | sample MGYA00242177_ERZ509138 | MGnify/ENA primary metagenome ERZ509138 (study PRJEB26280, sample SAMEA2338628) | human gut metagenome | biome: human gut; feature: human-associated habitat; material: faeces...
TCTCTTCAGACTAATGAAGATCTATGCCTAATCCACACACTTTTACTGGTGACCCAGTTCTTAAAGCTTTAAAATCATTTGTCTTAGACGAAACCATCAATAATGCGGTGATAACAGTACCTGCCAAATTTACCCTTCTTCAAAAAACGGCAACATTAGAAGCCGCTAAGTTAGCTGGCTTTGAACATTGCGAACTTTTACAAGAGCCAATTGCTGCATCTATGGCATTTGGCTTATCAACAGAAGAGAAAGATGGTTACTGGATGGTATTCGACTTTGGAGGCGGCACATTTGATGCAGCACTCCTCAAAGTAGAAGACGGAATCATGCAAGTATTCGACACTGAAGGTGATAACTATTTGGGTGGCAAGAACCTCGACTTGGCTCTTGTTAATGACATCATTATCCCATACCTAAAAGAGAACTTTGCTATGGACGGCATCCTTGCAGTCCCAGAGAAGAAAGAGATATTGCAAGAGGCAATGAAAACTTATACAGAAGAGGCAAAGAACCAATTGTCTTTCCAAAGTTCATGGGACATTCTATCTAACTTGGGTGACCTTGGCGAAGACGATAATGGCGAAGAAATAGAACTTGACCTGACTATCACACAGGAGCAAGCATTTACTTCTATGCGCCCTTATTTCCAAAAAGCTGTTGATATTTGCAAAAAACTCCTGCAAAGAAACAATATGACAGGCGAACAGCTCAACAAGTTGATTCTTGTTGGTGGGCCTACCCATTCCCCATTAGTACGCAACATGCTTCGTGAGCAAATCACCCCTAACGTTGATACAAGTATCGACCCTATGACAGCAGTTGCTACAGGTGCAGCTCTTTATGCTTCCACCATTGACTCACAAGCAACAAATACATCTGCCCCTACGAGAACCATACAATTGACATTAGGGTACGAATCTACAACTGTAGAAAATTCCGAATGGATTTCTATACAGTTGAACAATTCTATAAGTTCGAACCCAGACTGTGTTTTGGTAGAGCTCGTCAAAAGCGATGGCAGTTGGTCTAGTGGAAAGTTTGAAATAAACAAGACTGGCAATGTAACAGAAGTGATACTACAGCCAGGAAGAGTCAATTCATTTAAAGTTAACACATACGACCAGTTAGGAAATCTATTGCCATGTTTTCCTAACGAGATTAGTATTATCCAAGGAACAAAAGTTGGTGCTGCCGTATTACCTTATTATATAGGTATTGGTACACTTTCAGATGACGAAAGAGTTGCCGCATTTACCCCAATGCCTGGTTTGGAAAAGAACAAGCCAATTCCAGCTACAGGTCAATCAAATGGCATTACGTTAAAAACGACATGCCAGCTACGTCCTGGAATCTCTGAGGATAAGCTTGTCATTCCTGTATATCAGGCTGATGAATACGAAGAAGATACCCCAGCATATCTTTACGAAAGAATCGGAGCTGTAAGCATTGACGGAAGAGATGTGGAAAAATACGTACCAGAAGATACTCCAGTGGAAATTACCATCAGAGTGATTGAGTCCGAAAGACAAAGATTCGAGGTGTATATCCCAACAATAGACCAAACCATAGAAAAGGAGTTTAACGTTGCACCAGCAGTAAAGACTGCAGAAATTCCACAAGAAATCGAACAGAATTTCTCTGATGCACAAGAAACACTCAACAACTTGGTTAATCAAGGTATTGACACCACAGACTTGCAACAACAATTGGAAAGTGTCAAGAAAGAAGATGAAGAGAGTTCTGAGAAAAAGATGGTTTTGCAACACCAAAAGGAAGTTCTTCGTGAGATTGCCAAGCGTAAAGCCGACTCAGAGTTTGGTAAAACAGAAAGCGAGTTGAAACGTATTTTCAAGATGACAGAAGAGGACAATCAGAAGTATGGTACTCCTGACACAACCCAAAGATTGGAAGAATTGCGCACACAAGTGGATGCCGCCATCGTAAAATTGCAGCAAAAGGCAACAGAATCTGTTAAACATGCCAAGCAATTAATCAAGGACATCCGCGACTTAGATTACGATTTAGCTCTTGTTGATTACTTCAAGGCATGGGTATACAACTGGAACTTGGATTTCGAGACTATATCTTGGAAAGACAAGAACCGTGCTCGTCAGTTGCTCAACCAAGCAATTGGTATTATTAATGGAACTCCAACCAAAGATGCATTATATCCAATAGTCAGACAACTGATCAACTTGCTACCAGAGACATCAGTTCCAGCCAATGCAAATAACTTTGGATTATTAAGAAGAAAATAGTATGTTGTTTAAAAAAGGACAGAAAATAGATAAATACGAGGTTATGTTTCCGTGTAAGACAGGTTCTTATGCGGAAACTTACCGTGTAAAAGATAGTCAAGGTAACATCTTGTTTCTCAAACTTATCTGCTTTGCAAAACTAGATGCATCCCAATACTCCCCAGAAGGTAAGATTCTTGAAGTTGAAGTAGCCAACAAACTAATTGCAGAGAAAGCTTTTGGGTTTATTGCAAGTGGTACTTTAATCGAGAATGGGCAACAATATGCCTACACCATAGAAGACTTCATCAGTGGTGAAAGCATTGCAGACAAGATGGGCAGGGATTCTATCCTGCCTGTATATGAAGCAAAGCGTATTGCCATTTCTGTTCTTTCTCAACTTTCCATATTGCATTCACTTGACAATCCTATCATTCACAATGGGATTAGTCCTCACAACGTCATGTTAGATATGAAAGAGGAACCTGCCATGCCCAAAATTGTAGGCTTCGACCATGCACGTTTTCTCAGCATGTTGCCTCACCGGGGTCTAATAGAATCACCATTCTATCAAGCACCAGAACGTTTCAACGGAGTATGTTCTGCACAGGCTGACCTATATGCCGTTGGCGCACTACTCTACCAAATGATATTTGGTTTGCAGCCATGGTATATAGATCTGTCAAATTATAAGAAAGAAGAGCAAATACCAGCCTTGTTACAGCAAAGGAAGAAGCCTCTTCTTATACCAAGCATAGACATCTTTGAATTAGACGATGCACTGATCAATATCATCACAAAAGCATTATCAAACAATGTTGAAGATCGCTTCCAAACAGCAGAAGAGTTTTCTAAAGCTATCAAAGGAGAGATTATCATCAAAAAGAAAGCGGAGTCAACTAAAGCTGCAACACCAAAAAAGAAAAGAGGAAATGGATTTGCAGACATTGCTGGTATGCAGGAACTGAAAGAGCAGTTTCAATCAGATGTCATACAAGTGCTGAAACAACCAGAAAGAGCCAAGAAATTAGGAATAACAATTCCTAATGGCATCTTGTTCTATGGACCACCAGGATGTGGTAAGACTTTCTTTGCAGAACGCTTCGCAGAGGAAATAGGGTGCAACTATATGTATGTCTCATGCTCTGACGTCGCCTCACCATACATACATGGTGGACAAGGGAAAATTGCAGCCTTGTTCGATGAAGCAAGAAAGAAGGCTCCAACTATCCTATTCCTTGACGAAGTGGAGGCTATGATTATGAGCAGAAGCAAACATACCAATGCAAGCGAGCAAGGTGAGGTCAACGAGTTCCTTGCCCAACTCAACAACTGCGGTGAGGATGGAGTAATGGTTATTGCTGCAACCAACAAGCCTTCCCTCATAGACCCAGCCGCATTAAGAGCAGGGCGACTTGAGCAAAAGTTTTACATTCCTCTACCTGATACAGAAACAAGAAAAGAGCTCTTCAAAGTTGGGCTTAAGAACAGAAAGGTAGAATTAGGAGTTGACTACGATAAGTTAGCGGAACTCACCAAGAACAGAGTATCAGCAGATATAAAGTTTATCATAGATACAGCTGCAAGAATGGTGTTTAAGAAGAATGGAGATTCCATCACACAAACAATCCTTGAAGAGTCCATAACGACAGTAAAGCCTACGGTTTCTGAAAAGGAGATAAAGGAAAGTGAAAAAATTAGAGACGAATTCGAAGGCAACTCATCAATGTCTCATGTTGGATTCATAAATTATAAATAAATGGACATTATCAGAAACAACCCATATAGAGTACTAGGTGTACTAGCCAATGCTTCACGCAAAGAGATAGAACGCAACAAAAGCCAAATCAAAGCTTTTGCCAAGGTAGGGAAGACTCCGTCTTTTCCTTACGACTTTGAAAACATCCTTGGACCAATAGATAGAAGTGAGGATAACTTGAATGACGCAGTAAGCAAGCTTACCTTTGACAAGGATAAGGTTGCCTATGGTTTATTTTGGTTTAACAACGCTTCGTTTATCGATGAAGAGACTTTAAGACGACTCAAAGAGAACAATATTGACAATGCCATCAGTTATATTGTCCTTTGTGGCAAAGCATCTTACTCTACATATATAAATATGGGGGTACTTAGCCTTTTAAATTCTAACTGGGTTAGTGCAGCCTTTTGCTATGTCCGTTTGTTTGAATCAGAAAGCATCTGGAGCCAATACATTCAAAGTATTACCGGCAATCCATTAAATATGCCGATAAGCGAAGCTATGGACTCATTTGCAGACAATTTAATAAAATTATCCTCAGTAACAAACTGGCTCGCAACGTTCAAGAGCACAACTTTCAATGTTTCAACCAGAAATATTGATTGCGGAGACAAACTTAAAACATCAAAACTATATTCAGTTCTTGTTCCAAAGTATATCTCTACCATTACCAATAAATTAGATTCTTTATTAGCAGAAGCAGAAAATATCAATAAATCTGACGCTAGTGCAAACTTAAAAATGGCTTCAGAACTAGAGCTATCTTGCAGAGACTTGTTGGTAACATTGAAAGATTCACTTGGCAACAATGATAGAATTTACATAAGATATGCTGACGAGGTTGCTTTACAAATACTGAACAATTGCATTGCATATTATAATCATGACCAAGACAACTCCAATCGTCCCAAAAACATTCTACGACTTGTCCGTTTCTGCGTTAGAATCGCAGAAGGTCAAACCGCAAAAGACAGATGCAAGAATAACTTTGACATCGTCAAAGAGGCATATGACAATATGTGTCCTCAAGAAGTCGCACAAGATGTAACATATATAGAAAGCTATCTAAAGGAATCATACTCCAGAGATGATATTGTCAATACTAATAAATTAAAAGATAAGGTTATTGAAATTTTAAACAAACTCAATGGCATCAAACAAAAAATTGGAGCTAACAATAAGTATTACTTCGCTTTATCAGAAAGAGTTGTTATCGTCACTTTCAATACTCTTATTGATCAAATAAATGCAGCAACAAGAGCATATGACAATGCAGCTCAACATAATGACTATATAGAATTATATCGACTTCGAATGTTATTAATCAGTAGCAAGCCTATTGTTGCTGAGTTAGAATTATACCCTCAAAAAGATACAAGTAACATTTCTTATTTCAAAAGAAATGTAGAGATGTTCTACAAGTTGTATGCTGACTATCATGTTGCAGAATTCAACAATAATCAAACATATACCCCAACAACATATGATAGCCATTCCAAAGTAATTATCAGCGGTGTTAATTCTGCAAGAACATCCTCTTACAGTCAAAACGTATCTAGAAATAAAGAATCTGGTAACACCAATGGTTTGCCTAATGCAGAAAAATGCCTATTAGGCATTGCTGCCGTTATCATAATCATCTTGGTTATAATCGTTAGTGCTAGTTATTCTGATGAACCCAAAATTCAAAGTACAAACACTACACCGCCAACAGAGTCTGTAGAGAGTTCCACATTAACATCTGCTTATAACAACGAAGACAATTCTGAGGCAAATGTCACCGAACCATACGATATAACATATTACAACACAGGTGATATGCCATACAGAGACTTCTATGGAAAAGGGAAATATGACAAACGAACAAAAAATTATTTAGAGATAGATAATGGAGGCGAAACTGACGCTGTTGTTTTTCTTGAAACATTAGACGGCAGAAAGATTCGCCATGCCTATATTTGCAAGAATGAGAAATTCAAAATGAAACATATTCCTGGTGGTAAATATATTATAAAGATTATGCAAGGGAATTCTTGGAATGCGCAAAAAGATGACGGAGGTCCAATTGGTGGTTTCATGGAAGACGTTTCCTATTCGAAATCAGAGGAGTACGATCCATTTGTATATCCGTCATATTCATCAGGGAAATGGGGCTGGTACTCTGTAACACTTTACAAAACAGAAAATGGAAACATGAGTACACAGATGATTAGCAAAGACGAAATATTTTAACTATATTGAATATATGAAAAGAACGACAAAACTATATCATTGTACATCACACCATTGTTTGATGGAGATTCTTAAGACAAAATACTTTTTGCCTTCATATTGCTTAGAATCAGGCGAGTATCTAACAAATGGGATAAATTTTGCTTATGCTATGGTCTGCTTTGCAGACCTTCTCCATTCTGAATTAAAAGATCATCTTGATGATTTTGGAAAAGAAGCTTTCATATGCATGAGTAAGAAATGGGCCATAGACAATGGTGTGGCAAGTGTAATGTACATAAGCCCCAAGTCTATAATATCAGCCTCAATAATCAAGCACATAAAAGACTTGTATTCTACATCAGATTCCAACAAGTTTAAAGACAATATATTTGGCTATTTTATGGCTTTCTTCAAACAACATGAAGGCTACTTTTGGCAAAACAAGCTTTCGCAATGGTCTCCTAACAAGAAAACGTTCTTTACTGAACGCGAATGGCGTTATGTTCCATTAGTTAAAGATAGAGAAGCTTTCTATTTAGATGAAGCTGATTTTATGAATGAAAAAATAAGACAAGAAAAGCAAAAAGAGTTAATTGATAAAGGTTACGCACTAAGTTTTGACTGGCAAGACATAGAAACCATCGGTGTTAAAGGCATTAGAAAGTGGCTAAGAACAATATGCATGTGCAAAAAGCAGTTTCATATCTCTTTTGAAAATGCCATAAGTAAAGTAAAATTAATAAGTTTCATTTAAACAAGACAAATACTATATAAAATATGTGGAATCCATTTAAGAAAAAAGACCCGATGAAAGCTACAGCAGGTGTATATCATCTAGCCGAGACATTCATCCCTCAGCTTGTAAAAAGTTACAACGCTCATTTCTACGAAGAGAACATCTTTGAGGACATCAAAAGATGGAAGGAACTATTGAAGAATGAATCTAAGAACATGGATTTTAGATTCAATAAGATAGAAACCTTGGGAACAGACTTCAAGAGCAACCATGACGTTTACATCGTACTCATCAAATGGCCAGAAGTGAAAATGCCGACAGCAGCTAAGGCGTGCATGATTACCATCAACCGTCTTAACCATACTGCAAAGCAGTACATTTTGGAATCATCCATGTATGGTTCCATGGTTATAGAAATGACTTCTAATGGCAGAATGAATACTGGCATTAGCGTTCCTAATGATCAAAATGAGTTTACCCATTTCATGATGGCAGTTGTCAATTATGAGGGTATTCAGTGGAAACGTCTAAACACCACTCCATCTAACAACACCCAAGAATTCATACTTGGCGAAAAGTTCCCCATGGAAGAGTATAACTCTATCGGAGACCATATTAACGTAGCTCTAAACGAAACTTCATTTGATGTGGTCATTTCCTTAACAGGACTATCAAGCCTCGAAGAAAGTGCTATCGGGGAAGAAACATTTGATGTTTATGTTACAGCAACAACCTTGATACCTTTCATCATTATAAAATTCGGCAGTGTCTTCAAAGCAGACATGACCATCAACTTGCTGAAAATGAAACAAGAGTATCAGCAAATCTGGCTAAATTCAAAAAACGACACTGTTCGCATCTTTCTTCTTGAAGGAAATGATGCTACGCTAAAGTGCATAAGAACTTTCTGTTTTGAGAACATCGATTATATCAAAGATGTTTGCAAAAAACAACTTATATATAGCAAGTCAGATATAGATGAGCATATCCAGTCTCTCTACCAACGATATACTATAGAACAACTGATGCAAGCTGCACAAGTTAAATTCACTGTGCCTGAATGCATCAACATATAATCATATGTTTTAACATCAAGCCCTCTTTCTCCATAATTATGAAAAAAGAGGGTTTACCTCTTGATTTGTTGCCTTGGCGACCTTCTTTGACACATAGAGATGAAACTTGCAACCTTCTACCAACTTGCGCTTTCTTGGCATCTTTAGAGCAGGTTCACTCATCTGGTCTCCCTTTCCTTTCTGCACTTTGTCAAGAAGCACTGCAGTAGCTAAGTCGATATCCAAAAGCATCATTTCAAATATTTTCTATCATCACCATCATCCTCCAATACACGCATTTGCTGGATTGCTATTTGATTAAGCTTAACCAAACGTTCACCTTGTGGCATCCCTTGATCAATAAATACCGCATTGAGATTCTCCATATTGGAAAGACAAATCAACTCGTTGACAGTTGCGTAATCACGTATATTACCCTTTTTTTCGGGGTTCAAATCTCGCCACTGCTTCGCAGTCATACCAAACATTGCCACATTCAGAACATCAGCCTCATTTGCATAAATCAGAGAAGCTTGCGCAGGCGTAATTTCAGTAGGAATCAAGTTATGCTTTATCGCATCAGTATGAATGCGATAGTTGATTTTAGAAAGTTCACGCTTAGCAGACCAGCCCAATTGAGCTTGTTCCTCCGCTTTTAAGCGTTGGAACTCCTTGACCATATAGATTTTAAACTCAGGACTTATCCACATCGCAAACTCAAATGCAATATCTTTATGAGCATAAGTTCCACCATATCGACCAGCTTTAGATTGAAGAGATATTGCATTAGTACGCTGTACAAAATCCTTAACACTTATTTTAAAGCTATTCAATCCCGCTTGATTTCTAATTATGGCGAATTCGCCATAATTAAAATTCGGATTGTATATCTTCTCCCAAATTCCAATATATTCCAATGTATTTCTATTACGTAACCAATCTGTTACAAAAAACTCACCATCTTTTGCTTTCATCATATCTGTTAGACAGATATAGTCCTCACCATTTAGGTTCAAAACAGAAACTTCTGTTGTATTTACTATAATTTTTGCCATATTTTGTCAATATTTGGTTTGTGCTTACAAAATTAATAAAAAAACTCAAACTTACAACACTTTTGCAACAATTTTACAACAGAAAGCAGCAAAATAAACCAAGTTCACCATTCTCATCCACGTATGGAAAAGGAATATGATGTGGTCGATAACAGCAGGCACCCTCTGCTATATGCTGCTCATCAGAAATTGATTATACATTCTCAAGTTTCGCAAGCTCAGAAGTTAAAGGAGTTAAAGGAGTTAAAGAAGTTTAAGGAGTTAAAGGAGTTAAAGAAGTTAAAGGAGTTAAGGAGTTAAAGGAGTTAAAGGAGTTAAGGAGTTAAAGGAGTTAAGACAACAGTCTTTTTGGCGTAGTTTTTTAAGCAGCAAGACATATGTCTTAACTCCTTAACTTCCTTAACTCCTTTAACTTCCTGATATGAGAAAGTTCAGTTATACATATTTCTCCATCAACACAAAGGTGATGAATCCCAGGAGAAGGGCGTAGGTGGCTTGCTTCTGAAAGCCATGGGCATGGGTTTCGGGAATCATCTCATCGCTCGTTACATAGAGCATGGCGCCACCGGCAAAACCCAGCATCACGGGGAGGAAGGTGGTAGAGGCTGAGCCCAAACCGAAACCCAACAGAATGCCTACCACTTCGAGCAGGGCGATGAAAATGGAAATGAAGAAGGTGCGGACTGCTGTAACACCAGCCATCATTAAAGGAGCAATAATCACCATTCCCTCTGGGATGTTCTGCAGGGCGATACCGAAGGATACCCCCCACTCCGTTGCTCCCTCTGCCGAACAGACACTCACTCCAGCCGCCATGCCTTCGGGCAGTTTGTGCAGGGCTATCGCCATCACGAAGAGCATCACATGACTGAGCCTGACATTGTTGCGATGCTCCTCGGGGTCTAGTCCCGTGATATGATGAAGATGGGGAGTTACCAGATCCAGCACATTCAGAAACAAGGCTCCTGCCATCACGCCGATTACTACCAGCCACCAAAGACTGGTCTGTTCGAAGGCTGGCACTATCAGTCCCAACGTGGAAGCTGCCAACATGATTCCGGCACAATATCCCAACACGGCGTCGTTCCATTTATGAGGCAACTCCTTGACGAAGAATCCCAAAATGGCACCTATAATCGTGGCACCGCAAAGCCCGGCAGCACTAATCAATACGTTTGTCATAATCAATAAAATATATCGAAGTTATCCAGTTAAACACATGAAGATGCAGATACATCATAGAAGAAAAAAAGCATGGACAACTCTCACAGTCATCCATGCCCATCTATTTCGTATCTGATCTATTCAGTTATTACTAATTATGTTTTGTTATGGTGAAATTGGTGTTTTCCAATTTCATATCATCATTCCTATTTCAACTTCTTATAACCGTAAACTGCGTTATTACCCAACTGCTCTTCGATGCGGATAAGCTGGTTGTACTTAGCCATACGGTCAGTACGACTCATAGAACCTGTCTTAATCTGACCAGAGTTGGTTGCTACGGCAATATCAGCAATTGTAGTATCCTCGGTTTCACCAGAACGATGGGAAGTAACGGTGGTGTAACCATGGCGATGAGCCATCTCGATAGCATCCAGTGTCTCGGTGAGAGAACCAATCTGGTTCACCTTGATGAGGATAGAGTTGGCAGCACCCATCTTGATACCCTTCTCCAGGAACTTCACGTTAGTAACAAAGAGGTCGTCACCTACCAACTGGCAACGGTCGCCGATGGCAGCGGTCAACTTCACCCAGTTGTCCCAATCGTTCTCATCAAGACCATCCTCAATAGAATCGATAGGATATTTGGTAATCAGCTCCTCCAGGAACTTGATCTGCTCGGCAGCAGTCAGTTTCTTACCATTAGGATCCTTCTTCTTGCCATCCTTCAACTGGCGGTAATCGTAGAACCACTCACCATTCTCCTGAACGGCAAACTCGCTGGCAGCACAGTCCATGGCTATCTTCACATCCTTTCCTGGCTCATAACCGGCATCCTTGATAGCCTGGCAGATGC
>ENA-ORRQ01002761-ORRQ01002761.1-human-gut-metagenome-genome-assembly--contig:-NODE-2761-length-11070-cov-5.036859_pt1 | contig 11070 bp, 10 predicted proteins | sample MGYA00242177_ERZ509138 | MGnify/ENA primary metagenome ERZ509138 (study PRJEB26280, sample SAMEA2338628) | human gut metagenome | biome: human gut; feature: human-associated habitat; material: faeces...
GTAAGTTGAAAGATGATTTACTGCATTATAAAAAGAGAAAAGGATTGAATGGAAATAATCTTTTCTGTTTGGTTTATCTCTTGCTCAAATTCAAAGAATTCAGGAATATCTTTTACTGGAGAGTCGGTATGTGGTCTAAATACATTTTATTTTGGTTGCCGGAACTGAACACGCCTCGCATTTGGACAAAATCTTGTAATTGTGATGGAGGATTATACATAGGACATGGATGGGGAACTGTCATTAATGCAAAAAAAATTGGAAGAAATTGCCTTGTAGGTCAAAATGTCACAATAGGCAGTCGAAACAGAAAAGAACCTGTATTAGAAGACAATGTCCATGTTTGGGCTCATGCTGTAGTTTTGGGTGATATAACCATTGGACGCAATTCCGAGATAGGAGCTGGTGCTATTGTAGTTAAATCAGTGCCCAATGATTGTGTAGTAGTTCCTGAAAAATCTTCCATCATAAAAGAGAGTGGGAAGAGATGTCATATAAGGCTATAAGATGTCTTATTGGGAAACTTAAGTCAGGTAGAAGAATCATTCAATTTAAAGAACACGAAAGTATGGTAAAGAAAATCGTTTGGTTTACAGCGAGCTATTTCATTGATGTAGACCGCCAGTTAGTTCCTTATATACGAGAGAAATACCACCTCAATATTTTTTGGACTATTCTCCAAATGCCTTCAAGCGCAAAGGTGCCTCCACATTCAGATTATGAGATTCTAAATCTGCATTATAGGAATAAAGATCCAAGAACTTATGTAGAGGTTAGTAATTATCTAAAGAAAATCAACTTACAAGATTACGACCTTATTTATAGTGATGCACTTGGACTTATGTATTATACGGCATTACTTCATTATGCAAAGGATAAACCTGTAATTCATGCTGCTCATAACGTTAATCCCTATCCCGTGTGGCCTATGTCTTTAAAGGTGGAGGTGAAATACATTTTCCACCGTTGCAATTATTTTCAAATGTTTTCCATGCATACGGCTCATTGGTTTCATATGCATTATCCTCATAAATCCTTCTTTTATGCTCCAATGGCGATAAAAGACTTTGGTGAAGTGAGAACTGATCATTTTCATTTTGACCCCTCAAAAACGAACCTATTATTTTTTGGGAATATAGTAGCCAATAAACGTTTGGATTTACTGATTCAAGCTGTGCAATCGTTACCTGAAAAAGCTGCTTCAAAAATACACTTGCACATATGTGGTAAATGTGTGGAAAAAGATTTCTATCGTGAAATGATAGGAAACACATCTAACATCACAGCTGAGTTCAGGCGAATAGACGATGAGGAAATCCCTGAATTATTTACCAAAAGCGACTATTTGGTTTTGCCTTATGAAGATGTGGCACAAAGCGGTCCGCACATGATCGCTTACAATTATAATTTACCCGTTATAGCAAGTGACATTGATGGTTTTAAGGAGAGAGTCGTTGACGGAGAAAATGGATTTTTATTTAAACGTAACAATCTCGAAAGTCTTATAGAAACAATTGTGAAGGTAGTAAAATTGAATGGTGATAAATATCTTGCATTGAAAGAAAGGCTTAGAGATTATACAGAAACCAACTATTCCGTAAAAAGTGTTGCAGAAAAATATATTGATTATTTTAATGCTATATCATAATTGATTTTCTATGGAAAATATTCTTATTTTGGGAGGAACTGGCGCTATGGGGAAGTTTTTGGTCAAAAGGTTATCGGCTTCCTATCATGTATGCGTTACAAGCAGAAAAGTACATAAGTCCACAGACAACGTTACATATTATCAAGGGGACGCCCATAACGATAACTTTTTAAAATCAATACTTAAAAACGAGAAATGGCTTGCCATAATAGATTTTATGCATTATGGAACAGAGGAATTTAAGAAGAGATATCAATTATTGTTAGCCAATACTGCTCAATATGTGTTTTTAAGTTCTTCCAGAGTATATGCAGCAAGTGAAACACCTTTAACGGAAGAGTCTCCCCGCTTAGTGGATAAAGTTGCCGATAAAGATTTTATCAGGTCAGATGACTACGCTTTGGCTAAGGCAAGACAGGAAGACTTGTTGAAAATCAGTGGAAAAGATAATTGGACATGTATTCGCCCCTATATGACTTATGATAGTTACAGAATGGATTTGGGATTCTTTCCAAAGGAATTGTGGCTGTATAGAGTTCTTCATGGGAAAAGTGTATTGTTTCCTTTGGATGTGGCATCCAAGAAGACAACGTACACTTTTGGAGATGATGTAGCTTTCTGCATATCATGTTTGATTGGGAATCCGGAGGCGAAAGGAAATATGTACCAAATCATGCAATCCAAACAACATAGTTGGAACGAAATAATAGAAATATATAAAAAGGCTTTAGCAACAAAAGGCTTTTCCATGAACATAAAATATGTGAGATCAATGCCGCTAAAGGAACCTATTTATATTTACGATCGGATATATAATCGCATATTTGACAATTCCAAAATCAATAATATTACAGGAGGAATGGAATACAAAGATGTTATGGAAGGTATTCCTAAATGTGTTGATGAATTTTTGTCAAACATTTCTTTTAAAGATATTGATTGGAAACTTCAAGCATATTGGGACAAGATATTGAAAGAAAATACAAGTTTAACTGAAATACCAGGCTTGAAACATAAGCTGGAATATCTGTCTTTCCGCTATATCATATCGTATGTGGTTTCAAAAAAGGCATTGCATTTTTTGAAAAAGGTAATAAAATCATAATATTATTTTTTAGAACATCATGAATAGCAAATATTATACAGCAGAAAGAAATATCCAAATAGTGATATATCTCTTAAAGGCTCACGGCATAAAACGTGTGATAGCCTCTCCAGGTGCAACAGATGTGTCTTTAGTAGCAAGCATCCAGAATGACCCTTATTTTGAGATGTATTCTTGCGTGGATGAGCGGTCAGCTGCTTATATGGCATGTGGAATGGTGGCCGAAATGAAGGAGCCTGTTGTAATAACATGTACTGGTGCAACATCTTCACGCAATTATATGCCGGGGCTAACAGAAGCTTATTACAGACAACTGCCTATATTAGCCATTACATGCTGTAGAAGCAATGTAAACGTGGGACATTATGTGGATCAGGTGACAGATAGAAGCAATCTTCCAAACGACATCGCGTTGGAGAGTGTGTATGCTCAAACTATACATTCTCCAGAAGACGAATGGGATGTAATGGTAAAAGTAAACAAAGCTATATTGGGGCTAAAATCTAACGGTGGAGGTCCTTGTCACATCAACTTAGCAACTGTTTATGACAAAGACTTTTCCGTAAAGGAAATCGCCCCTATACGAGTGATTCAACGTTACATGTTACAAGATGTCATGCCTTCTATTCCACAAGGAAAGGTAGGGATTTTTGTTGGGGCACATGATAAAATGGATGTTGGTTTGTTGGATGCTATAGATACATTTTGTAGTATTTACAATGGAGCGGTATTTTGTGATCAAACAAGCAATTATAAAGGAGCATACCGTGTGTTGTTTCCACTAATAACTGAACAATGCAGTGTTTCACAGGGTGAAACTGGTTTAGATTTAATTATTCATATAGGACATGTTTCCAATTGCGTTTTGAAAGCCAAAGAAATGTGGAGAGTTAATCCTGATGGCATAATAAGAGATACATTTAGAAAGACTACCAAAGTTTTCCAGATGACAGAATTAGAGTTTTTCTCTGCATACATCCATGGGAAAAAAACTCAATCTAATACAACTTATGCTGAATGGAAAGGCAAATATGAGTCTTTATTGAATGCGATGCCAGAACTCCCGTTCTCAAATATGTGGATAGCTCAAAAATTATCTAAAGAAATTCCTAAAAAAGCGGTCATACACATGGGTATTCGTAACAGTATTCGCTCTTGGAATTATTTTGAAGTGCCGGATTCTGTATTGGGCTATTGCAATACGGGAGGCTTTGGCATAGATGGAGGTGTTTCTTCTATGATTGGAGCGTCTTTAGTTCAACCCAAGAAATTATTCTTTGGTTTTTTCGGAGACTTGTTGTTTTTCTACGACATGAATAGCATTGGTAATAGGGACATTAAAGGCAATGTCAGGATTCTTGTAGTGAATAACGGTCTTGGCCAAGAGTTTAAAAACTATAGTTGTTATAGTTCTATGTTTGGTGATGATACAGATAAGTTTATAGCAGCGAAAGGACATTTTGGAAACCAATCTAAAACATTAGTAAAATCCTATGCGGAGAATCTGGGATTTGAATATTTAACAGCATCCAATAAGGATGAGTTTGAAGCGGTCTACAAAAGGTTTTTGGTAACTGAAAATACGGGCAAGCCAATGTTTTTTGAGGTATTTACCAACACAAAGGAGGAAAGTGAAGCCTTTGAAATGATAACAACACTCACAAAAACATCCAAAATTATGCGTCGGGGAATGAAGCTGGCAGAAGCACCAGCTATGTCAGGTATCAAGAAAATAATCAAAAGCCATTTATAATCCTGTCAATATGAAAATTCTCGTTATTACCTTCTCCCGTGGCTTGAATCCAGGCACCTTTATGCAAGCATACGGAGTGCGAACTGGGCTTTTTAAAATCTTTCCTGATGCGGAAATCAATTACCTTAGTTTTCCTGATTTTAAATGGGATAAAGGGAAACGTGGAAAGAAAGATTTTATTGGACATGTCCTGCTTCAAAAGGCGTTTGCGGCTTATCGTCTGTTGAAATACAGGAAATTAGAGAAAAAGGTGTTTGCCTATACACCAACGATAGATTTGCTTGATTATGATGTGAACGAAGCTAAAGCTATCTTGCAGAATTATGATTTAGTGGTGGTAGGGAGTGATACAATATTAGAAAAAGTAACAGGCAATAGTCAGCAATTAGGCCTGAACTGGGGTTCAAGCGAACTGTGCAAGGCTCCGCATCTCTTTTTTGCTGCCAGTGCATCACCTGCCAATTTTTCGGATGACAAACAATTGCTGGAAAGGCTGAAAGGTATTGCTGAAAGATTCATTTATATCGGATTAAGAGACGGGTTGACATTGGATTTATTCAATAATAAAATGAAAGTGAATGTTCCGGTCTACAAACAACCTGATCCTTCTTATTATTTGGATATAAACGAATTTCAATTACCCGAATTTTATGTCCGCAAGCTGAAAGGAAAGAAAATAGCCTTTTATAATTTCAGTCCCAATTTCCCTTACCGTAAAGAACTGGCTGATTTAATAAGAAGAAAAGGTTATACAGTTGCATCGTCTGTTTACAATCCATATGCCGATATTCGAATAGACACAATTGGGCCGAAAGAATGGGCGGGTATATTCAGATATTGCGACATCATCATAACGGAACGTTTTCATGACTCTTTGTTTGCATTGCGTAATTGTAAACCTGTAATCGCTATTGATTGGGAGAAAGACCGATTCTCGTCTACAGGAGATTCTAAGACATATAGAATTTTGAAAGATTATAATCAGCAGAACTATCATTTTATCTTGGAGGATAAGAATCAACTCGCTTCTATTATAGATAAAATACCTCAACTAATGTCGGATTTTGATACGGCACGTATTATTCGGAAAAATGAAGAATATGTAACACTGGCGATGAACCTATTAAAGGTCATCAAACAGAATTATGATGAGTTTTTGAGACTGCATTAATATTTCATTTTTGAATATTATGAATATCTATTTTTTTATCCAAGACATATCCTTAACAGGCGGAACAGAAAGGGTGACTGTCAATTTATCCAATTTGTTTGTCAGTAAGGGACATAAAGTAACTATTATTTCTTTCAACAGAGGGAAAGAAAAGATTACTTACCAGCCTGTGACAGAAGTCGGGATCGTTTATTTATCGAATGAACCCTATCCTATAGATAGCGGATATATAGCTCGATTACGTTCTTTTTATCATAGCATAAAGGCATTAAAACATTTTTTTAGGTCACAAATAAACAAGAATGAAGAGAATGTCTTTATCAGCCAGAATTTTTTTGCCAATACTTTGTTATGGTTGGCAGGAGAATCTAAAGATGTATTAGGATGTGAACATTTCAAGTATGACTTGTATCCGAAACCAGTCAGGGCTTTAAGATGCTTTGTTTATTCTTTCTTTAAAAAGATAATCGTATTGACAGATAAAGACCAGACAAAATTCTGCAAACATCTTTCGCAAAATAAGGTAGTTACTATCCCTAATATGGCAATCGCTAAAGAAGATTTTAAACTGGATTTAACTAGTAAAACCATCATTGCTGTAGGACGTCTGCATCCTCAAAAAGGATTTGATATGCTGATATCTGCAGCAAAAGACGTGTTTGATAAGTATCCGGATTGGCATTTGAACATATTCGGAGAAGGAGAATTGAAAGATGCATTACAGTCGCAGATTCAAACTCTCGGCCTGCAAAGGAACATATTTTTAAAGGGATATACGGATAATATAAATGGGGAGTTTGCAAAGAGTGCCTTTTTTGTATTATCGTCCAGATATGAAGGTTTCCCCATGGTTTTAGTGGAAGCGATGAGTTTGGGAATGCCTTCTGTAGCATTCGATTGTCCAGAAGGTCCCGCACAATTGTTGGCAGAAGGAGGCGGCATTTTAGTTGAAAAAGAAAATATTTCCAAATTGTCTGAAGCCATGGTTTATATGATAGAACATCCTGATTTCAGACAAAAGTGCTCTAAACATAGAGAGTTCATAAAAGAGCATTTATCTCCGAAAGTTATCTATGAAAAATGGAGATATGTTTTTGAATCTAAATGAAAAATGCTATGAATAATGATAGTCAAGTTATTGTATCTAAAAAAGAACGTTTACATTAGTTGGATTATTCCAAAACCATAGGGATGTACTTAGTCGTATTAGGGCATGTTAAAGACAACACGCTGTTATTAAAGGGAATTATTTACTCATTCCACATGCCTTTTTTCTTCTTCCTATCAGGCTTTTTACATAAATTAAGAATTGGGGGGGGGGGAAGTTTTGTGTTTCACTTGTAAAACAATTAGTGATTCCATTCTTCATCTTCAATGGGTTGACTTTGCTGACGAAAATTAAGGATATACAGACAAATGGATTGATAGTAACGGTATATGACTTTTTAAAAGATTTTTTCGAAAGCACATTCTTAGGGGACCTTCCTGTTGGTCCGACTTGGTTTATCTTAAGCCTGATATGGATGAAAATCATTATGTTCTTACTCTTGAAAATCAGAGAAGATTTCTTGTCTTTACTTATTATAGAAATAATATGGATTACAGCACTGACATTGTATTACACATTGGACTTTCCGCAAATACCTAATTATTTTCATTTGGGCAGTTCGTTGCTTGGTTTTCCTTTTTACCTTGCTGGATTTCTGCTAAAATTAAAGTACAAAGAAACAGTAGCTTGGATAAAACGCAAACGTTGGACAATCGGTCTGATCTTTGTATTTTATATAATCGGTTTTCTTTTCAATGGCTTTGCTTCATTAGAAGGCTGTAAAGTAGGGAATTATATTCTATTAATGTATCTCACCGGACTGTGTGGAACTCTATTGACAATCGTCTCAACCCATTTATTGAAACGTCCGAACAAGTGGGTTTATGTGCTTAGTTGCGGTATGATTGTTATATTGTGTACACACGGTTTCATACTGAATATGACTATTAATAAGTTCCCGATTTTTGAACTTTATTCTTGGGCTTGGTACATTTATGCCGTTATAAGTTGTATCATAATTATGATAATAGAAATTCCTATCATTCTATTTTGTTCACGCTATTTTAAGTGGGCAATGGGTGGAAGGAAGATATTTTAATTGAAAGTATTCATCATGCGAATCAATTATCTAAACAGTTTACGTTTATTGGCAACTCTAAGTGTTGTCTTTTTACATACCAGTGCCAGATTACTTGATGCGAGAGAAATCACAAATCTTGATACTCAATTTGGGTTATCATGTTATAAATATACCATGCAATTCGGTGTCCCTGTCTTTATCATGATTTCGGGCGCCTTATTCTTAAACCCATCTAAAGAAGTTGGTTTTGGCTTGTTTGGGCGTAAATATGTGAAAAGAATCGTTTCGGCATTGGTAATATTTGGCTTGCCTATGTGCCTAATTGAAACATATTTTAGCAAACAGGGAGGGGGGGGAAATTAATAGTATTATACATTTCGCAACAGGACATTCGTGGGCACACATGTGGTATCTGTATATGTTAATAGGGCTTTATCTGATTACACCTGTTATCAAGCCGTTTGTAGTGAAAGCTTCGAATAAGGATTGGCTGGCTGCTTTTGGACTGTTTGTTTGTCCTGTCATCATTATTCCCGACTTTGAATGCCGCGGGAGTTGGATTGACAGGGTATATGATTTTTTCCACTCCTTATTTGTTTATCTATTTGTTGGGATATTGGTTGTGTTGGAAAATTCCACAAAAGATTTATGGGAACAAAATGCTTCTGATTGTAATCATTATCCTATGTATTGGGATTATTATCACGAAATGTTATTATAGACTTGACGTTTACGGTTACGCTACTCCTGTCGTAATCTGTTTGGCTTCAGCCTTGTTCCTTTTATTTAAGTCATTGAATATGAATTGGAACATAGCTAACAAACTGGCACCCTATTGTTTTGGCATTTATCTGATGCATCCTGTATTCATCAATTTCGTTTATAAGTTTTTGAATATAAATGAAGAGATGGTTGTACCCATCTTAAATTTCATAGGTTTCTTCCTGCTGTTCACACTCTGATTCATCAGACTGCATGTATATTCCGATGAAAATCCCGTTTATGAAGGAGCATGTGTTGTAGATAAATTAAAATAAGTTTTGTCTTCATCAGCGAATAAAGACAAAAAACAAGAGCCATTATTATACAGAAATAGAGGACGCCATGTGGCATCCATTAATTCCATACACTTTCTAATTAGAAATAACTGATTTCTAAAACTATATTTTCCAACTTTTTTATGAACATCAAGATTTTGGTGGCGGCTCACAAGCAGTGTGAGATGCCTAAGAGTGACGTGTACCTGCCCGTACAGGTAGGAAAGGCTCTGCATCCCGATTTGGATTTAGGCTATCATCCTGATAATAAAGGAGATAATATCTCGGAGAAGAATCCTTATTACAGTGAATTGACTGCTATCTATTGGGCTTGGAAGAATCTGAAAGCCGATTATATCGGGTTGGTGCATTACCGCAGATACCTCGGAATGAAACACGGAAAAGATAAGTGGCAATGTCTGCTGACAAAGGAGGAAGCCCAAGCGCTATGCAAAGAACATGACATCATATTGCCACAGAAGCGGAGATACTATATAGAGTCGCTATGGTCGCATTACGAGCACACACATGATATTTCACATTTGGAAAAGACAAAAGCGATTATCGCAAAAGACTATCCGGAATACCTGCCTGCTTTCAACGAAGTGATGAAAAGAACTTGGGGACACATGTTCAACATGTTCATCATGAAAAAGAGTTATGCGGATGAGTATTGCGCTTGGCTGTTTGACATTCTATTTAAAGTAGAAAAACAGATAGATTTCTCCTCCTTGTCTGCCTTTGACGCCCGTCTGTTTGGCAGAATCAGTGAACTACTGCTTGATGTATGGATAGAAACCAAGGGGTATTCACATAAGGAGATAAAGATGATACAGATGGGAAACGAGAACTGGCCTCAAAAGATTAAATATTTTTTAGCAGCTAAATTCTTTGGCAAGAAGTATACGCAGAGTCGATAAATCTATAAAATAAAAAAACACATTAAATTTAAGTATTATTCATGCAACATTACGATTACCTAATAGTAGGCGCAGGCCTGTTCGGCTCTGTCTTTGCCTACAAAACCAAGGAACAGGGCAAAAAATGTCTGGTGGTTGACCGCCGTCCACACTTGGGTGGGAATCTTTATTGTGAAGATGTGGAAGGCATCCATGTGCATAAGTACGGGGCGCACATCTTCCATACATCTGATAAGAAGGTGTGGGACTTTGTCAACTCGATTGTGGAGTTCAACCGCTACACCAACTCACCCGTGGCAAACAACAAGGGAAAGCTCTACAACCTGCCGTTCAACATGAACACGTTCTACCAGATGTGGGGCGTGACCACCCCTGCCGAAGCCAAGGCGAAGATAGAAGAGCAGAAGGCAGAAGCCATTGCGCGTATGAAAGCGGACGGTGTAAGCGAGCCACGCAACTTGGAAGAACAGGCGCAAACGCTTATCGGCAAGGACATTTACGAGAAACTGATAAAAGGTTATACCGAGAAGCAATGGGGACGGAAATGTACGGAGCTTCCGGCTTTCATCATCAAGAGGTTGCCCGTGCGTCTGGTTTTCGACAATAACTATTTTAATGACAAATACCAGGGGATTCCCATCGGCGGATATAATGTGTTGATAGAGCGTCTGCTGGACGGAGCAGATACACGGTTGGGCTGTGATTTTTTTGCTCATCGTGAAGAATTGGAAGCTCTGGCGGATAAGGTGGTGTTTACCGGAGCCATTGATGAATATTACGGTTATCGGTTCGGCAAACTGGAATACCGCACGGTGCGGTTTGAGATGGAAACATTGGATACTCCGAACTATCAGGGCAATGCGGTGGTGAACTATACGGAACGGGAAGTGCCTTACACACGGGTCATCGAGCACAAGCATTTTGAGATGTTCGGCACGGATGTGGACAATTGCCCTAAGACGGTCATATCACGTGAATACAGTTCGGAATGGACGGAAGGCAGCGAGCCTTATTATCCGGTGAATAACGAAAAGAACAATGCGCTTTATCTGAAATACAAAGAGCTAGCGGATAAGGAAACGAACGTTATCTTCGGTGGAAGGCTTGCGGAGTATAAGTATTATGACATGCACCACATCGTAGAAAAAGTATTGAATCTGTTTTAATTTGTAAAAACGCAATTCTGAAAAGTCAATAATGCATGAAAAAGATCAAAAATCTGAAGACTTTCCATGAAATATTTTTATTCTTTCCTAAGTTCAAGCGGATAATGCAACAGGAGTGAGAATGATGACAATGAGAAGATA
>ENA-ORRQ01002763-ORRQ01002763.1-human-gut-metagenome-genome-assembly--contig:-NODE-2763-length-11058-cov-6.881760_pt1 | contig 11058 bp, 5 predicted proteins | sample MGYA00242177_ERZ509138 | MGnify/ENA primary metagenome ERZ509138 (study PRJEB26280, sample SAMEA2338628) | human gut metagenome | biome: human gut; feature: human-associated habitat; material: faeces...
TAAATTCCGTAAATTCCTATGAAATCCCTCCGGCTTGCCTTCGGCAACCCACCTCCCTTTTCAAGGGAGGCAAAAAGCGAATTAAAAGGTCACGCACGTTCTTTTTAAATTCCTATGAAATCCCTCCGGCTTGCCTTCGGCAACCCACCTCCCTTTACAAGGGAGGCAAAAGCGAATTAAAAGGTCACGCACATTCTTTTTAAATTCCGTAAATCCCTATGAAATCCCTCCGGCTTGCCTGCGGCAACCCACCTCCCTTTTCAAGGGAGGCAAAAAGCGGATTAAAGGTCACGCACATTCTTTTTAAATTCCGTAAATTCCTATGAAATCCCTCCGGCTTGCCTTCGGCAACCCACCTCACTTTTCAAGGGAGGCAAAAAGCTTCCAAACTGCTTTGGCGAGGCTTGCTCTCTGCAAGTGAGGCTGAAAAGTAAAAAGGCGAAAACGGAAGTGGAAAACGAATAGTGAAAAGGGCGGGCAGGGGCGTGTGAAAAGCTCCTCATATGACACACAAAAAAAGAATAGGCATACAGCACCTAAATTAAGTACAAAAACAGAATAGGCACACGATATCAGAATGGGGTACAGAAACGGAATGGTGCACAAAATGCAAAACAGGGCACAAAAAAACAGAGCAAGGCGAACCTTGCTCTGCTTATGATTGTTAATAAATCGGATCGATTGCTACGTGAGCGTCAGATCTCAACCCAACCCGAGTCGCCGCCCTCTACGGGGCCGGTGCCTATGGAGATTGTGATGATATCATCAAGCTCGTATGCAGAAACATCGAAATCCGGTGTTTGATAAACCTGTTTCATTGAGATTTAATCTCCTTTCAAGATATAATAATAAAATTTAATGTCGGAACGGAATATTCAGTTTTGAACAGCCGAACCGATAGTAAAGTTTCGCTGTGGTTTCTTGGTAAAATTCAATTACTGAGCTTTCCAAGCAGCAACAGCAGCATCATATCCTGAAGCAACTTTAGCAGTTACAGCTGCGGAATACCAAACATAATGATCGGCAGTACCGTCATTGTAGCATACATAAGCGATGCAGTCAATATCAGTTGCCTGAGAAGCATGAGAGATATTCTTGACGATTGCGCCGAAGTATGCATCGGAAGAAGCGTTTGCCTGACTTACATAGTCGGTAGAAGCAGCCTTCCAAGCTGACGGAAGTGCGGTGCCTTTCTCAACTGCTGCCTTAGCATCAGCTGCATCGGCAGCGCCTGTGTTGGCAGCAATGAAGCCAACGCTCTTAATTGTATTGCCGTTTGAGTTCATAGCAGCGAAGTCAGCAGCTGTGATAACCGAAGTAAGTCTGAACTGGAAGAGATCATCCGGAGCAGTTGTCTTATCGCCTGTGAACTTAACCTGAGTCTTATACTTAGCTACAGCATAAGACGGAGCTGACGGCATGTTAGCAAGGATATTACCTTTTGCCGCACTTACTTTATCGTGAGGAATAACTGTAGGGTTAGCGGTAGTACCAGCGGTCTGCTTCAAATACTGAGCTGCATTAGTACTCGAGTCACACATTGCAATATTGATGTTGCCAGCCGCGATTGCAGCTGCATCACCGGTTACGTCAAATGTGATTGACATTTCAGGTACAGAAATGCCATTAGCTTCTTCTGTGATCTTTACACCCTTTTTAGATGTAGCACCAAGGTTAGGACCGTCGGCAAGAATCTGCTGCATAACACCGCTGTTATACAGCGCTTTGTCTGCATCACTCATTGTTGAGTTGCTCATACAAGCGGCGGCAAACTTTGCATTGATGTTAGGTTTAGTAGCATCCTTTGCAAAATTTGCAAGGTCTCCCAAGAAAACACGTGAAGAAAGGTCAGGAGTATAAACATTGCTGTCATACAAGAGACATGTACGTGAGTCAGAGAAGAGGAAGTTGTCGAAATCCGCTACTTCGAATTTTAATGTAACCGTAACTTTTGCGCCTGGTACGATTTCAGATGCTTTCTTATCTGATTCAAGTACAAGACCGAAAGTTTTTCCGGTATCAATAGCGAAAGAACTGATTGCGACTGTGCTTAAGAGCATGACTACAACAAGAGCAATACTTAAAATTTTCTTCATCTTAAGCATAAATTAATCTCCTATTTGTAAAAATTGATTGATTAAAAGGACATTACCAAGCAGTATTGACGTTACCGGCAATCACATTCTGGTCAGGAAGAGTTTCGAGCCAAGCATCGTGTGCTTCAATAGCAACTGCATCAGTACCATCAACCGCACCGTCGCCGTTTACATCTGCTGCATAATATGCTGCAGTATCTTCATCTATTGTTTCAATCCAAGCATCATGTAATTCGACAGCAACCGCATCGGTACCATCAACTGCACCGTCGCCGTTTACATCGCCGAAGTAAATGAATACATAGGTTGCAACTACTTCGCCGCTGTCATTTTTAAGAAGGATGGTTGCTCCGGTAGTTATATTGCCCTGATCGTTGGCAACTACTTCAATAGAACCTGCTTTTGTGGTAACATAATCCTCAATGTTTTCGCCATTAAGGGTGTCTATACCGAATACACAGCCGGCATAGTCGCCCGAGCCTGTGCAAAGGTCTTTTCTGATTACGGTACCGTAATCTGCACCTGTTTCGGTAAGGATAAGTTCCGGATCAGCTGCAGCTGCAGCCTTCATTACCGGGAAAGTAAGTTTCTGACCTGTGGTATAAACCGTAGAGGTTACATCAGAGGTCTTGTAGGAACCTACATAGAGTTTACCGCCGAGATTGGTCATTGATTTCTGATCGTTAAGCACACCGAAAGCGGCCGCAGTATCGGAAATGGCCTTAGAAGCGGTAAAGGTGAGGGTCGAAAGTACGACGCCGTTTGCCTTCTGAGCAACAGCTCCGCCGGCAGCCTGCGGTAATACGCCGACATAGACATAAGTCTTGCCGCCCGCAGCAGCATCATTTACGACCGTCTTTGTTGCATCGCCTGCACCGAACAGCGTTGAAGCGGTTGTGCCGCTTACAAACTTAACAGCACTGCTGTCATACTGAACAGGAACAGAAACCGTTGCAGCATAATAATCTGTGGTTAATTTTACGGTAACCCTGACTGTATCGCCTGCGCTATATGACGCCTTGTCAAACGATAAAGCGATAGTGCCGTTTTCTGCGACACCGGTATTATCATTTGCGAAAACGCCGACTGCAAGCACGCCAAGGAGCATAACTACAGATACAATAAGGCTAATAGCCTTTTTTGCCTTGGTCATTTTTTGCCTCCTTCTATTCTTAATCAATATTAAATATACACTTTTGAGAGCACAATGTCAATAATTTGTGAATAAAAATGGCACACCGAAAGAAAATATCCCTTACGCTATCACAAATAAAGTTATTTCCTCGCGGGCTTACAAGCTTTGTACCGTTTTTTCACAAAACTATTCCGCCGCACTTTTAAAGTATATGCTCTAATCTTTTTAAGAATATCCCATTACATACGCCCTTGTGGGGGAGATAACTCCCCCACCGGGTTTTACTTAAGTAATTAAAGGAAATTACTTCTGAGCGATTGCAGTTCCGCCGTAAGCAGCGTCAACTACAAGGCCGTAGTTAGCGAGGTCAACCTTACCGGTAGCAAGGCCGCCTGCAGTCTTATAAGCGCCTGTGAGAGCAGCTTTGTTGTTGATTGCGAGGTCCATGGAGGAAGCATCGAATCCGTCAACAACACCGTCGCCGTTTACATCGCCGTAGATAACGACTGTGTAAATAGCAACCGGAGCACCGCTCGACTTAAGGCTGAGTGTTGCGGTAGCGCCTGTACCATAAAGGCCTGCAGCGTTAGCGGCAACATTAAGAGTTGTAGCCGAAGAATCCTTAGCCGTTACTCTTGCGAGTACGTCGTCGGCAGTAGCGAGCGAGCCGGGTGTTACGCCGGTGATGAGAGAAGCGCTCTCTGTTACGGAAACGCCCTCACTTGAACCCGCTGTGGTGGGAACTGCTACGTACTTGCATACGAACGGAGCCATAGCATTCTTGAGGTTTGTGATAACAGCGTCAATCTGAGCTGCTACAACGTTTGAATAGAAGCGGTCATTTGCAGCATAGTTTTCAGCGGAGCCGCTGTAAAGGTTTGCTGTGTTGCCCTTCTCATCGGTGTACTCATAGCCGAGTACGGAAACGAGCTTAGCATAAGCTTCGGTCTCTGTAAGGCCGTCAGCCTTAGAAGCGTCAAATGTATATGCACTGTTGTCAGTGAATATTGACTTAGCCTGAGCTATAACTGCCTCAAGCTCGGTGTAAGCACCTGCCTCGAGAGCAGAAGCCGATTTCGGCATAAGAGCGCGCTGAGCGATTTCAAGCTCATACTTAACATCGAATACCTCGGACTGAAGAGCATTAGCGTTGGCATTTAATGCCTCGGCAGCTGCAAGAGCCTTGGTATATCTTGCATAAGAGCCTGCTGTGTAATCAGCCTCTTTGTAGCCCTGAGCCTTAGCGGCTTTGATTTCCTTATCAAGGAACTGCTTCTGAGTTGTAACCGCAGCGCTCTTCAGGAAGCTTGCATACCAAGCAATGTTCTTAGCGCTGTTAAGGACTTCAAGCTCCGAATAACTGGGAGCCTTGTAAGCCTTTACGGCATCCATATAAGCGTTCTGAGCTTCGGTTGAAGGAGCCTTCATGGAAGCTACGATAGCACTCTTATATGTAGCGTTTGCCTTGTTGGCAATAGCAGTAATTTCAGCCTCTGAAAGTGAGCTGCCGTCAATGTACTTTTCGGGAGCTACGGGGCCCTTGTAAGCGTCAATGATAGCGTTGCCGGCTTTCATTGCCTTTTCGTAAGCCCAATAAGCATAGAGGTCGAAGTTCTGATAGTTGATGTCGCCGGCATCCTTAAGAGCAGCCTCAATGGGAGCCGGTGTAACGGTTGCGGAACCGCTTGAAGGTGTTGTGCTTGCTGTATCAAGAGCCTTAACGGCGGTTTCAAGAGCGGTTATGGCTGCAGTGAGATTAGCATCACTGTAATTGCCGAGGTTAGCCTTCTTGAACGGGCCGTAAGCAATCTTAGCAGCAGCGGTAAGAGCTGTCCAGTAAGTGTCCCAAGCCTCTGCCGGATACTTAGAAGAATCGCGGTTAGCCTTGAACTCGCTGTCTACAAGAGTTTTAATCGGCATCGCATTGTAGTAATAGAGAGTGCCGAACGGGGCAGTCATGGTAAGAGTACCGTGACGTTTCCTGTATTCACCGTAAACAGTTACCGAGCTGTTACCGAGAGCATATGTGGCACCCGAGGGAACCGTCGCTGCGTCAACATCGGATTTAAGTCTGAGCGGGTTAACGGTAACAATACCGTTGGGATCGCCTGTCAAGAATTTCTGACCGACGAGAGCCTCTGCCTGACCCGAGGACTCAAAGTAGGTTGAATTATAAGCGGAAACAGAGCTTGCGTCGAACTTACAATCAGAATCTCTCTGGTTAGTCCAGGTTACGGCAATGTTTGAAATAGCAGAAGCAAGAGCCGATGCACTTGTTACAAGGTAATCTGTGGTGGTTTCACCCTTCATCTTAACTACCTCATAAAAGTTTGTCTTCTTGTCTTCCTTAGACCAAGGGGTGCCGACGGTATCGGCTGTATCGTTGGTTGCATACTCAAAGGTAGTGGAAGTAATGTCGCCGTTGTAAGCAGTACCGTCCTTGAAGGTGAAGCTGTAAACAGCGGTTACCTTTACAAGGCTGTCTGTGGGAACTGCCGCGTTAAGAGTAACATCGGTGCTCTCATACGGTGAAAGAGTCGTTTCGCCGTTTTTGAGCATTTCGGTGTCGTTAACGGTAACAGACTTAAGAGTGAGCATATAAGGATGATCATATGTATCGCCGTGCTTTAAGAGCATACCTGCAGATGCGTTTGTTACCTTAAGAGTAGTATTCATCTGGCCGTTTGTAAGCTGTACATAGTTAAGTGAACCCTTATCTATTGTAAGCTTAGGCTCAGCATAGGACTGAGCGTTAGTAGTCCAGCCGAGGAAGAAGTTTACGAACGGAAGAGCTACGTCAAGAAGACCGCCTGATTGAACGGCATAGGCAATACCTGAAATCAATTTCTCTGCGAGGTCTGCAATAGAGCTCTTCTGAAGAATAGCGTCAATTGAATTGTTAGAATCGGCGATAAGAGCAGTGTTGCCGCATACCTTACCGAGAACCTTGTTAAGGAGTTCTCTTACGATTCTGAATACTGCGGGATACAGAGCCTCGGTTCTGAGAGTGCTGTTAGCAGGAATATTGAATATGCCCGTAACGCTGTTTGTACCGAGGAGCTTGCTTACGTCAAGGTTGAGAAGTCTGTCAATAATGTCTTCTCTGAGAACAGTCTCAAGGAAGGTCTTACCGTCAGCAGCGGTTTCGTTGACTATCTTCTCAACGGGAAGAACGTCGCGGATAATCTTGTCGAGCTTAACCCACGGATCCTGTGCGGTAGCAAGGTCGAGGTCAAGGCCGTCGGTGTTGATGAGCTTCTGGAACTTCCAGCACCACTCGTTGTCAGAGGTGAGAGCCCAGTCGATTATCCAGTCAATGGTCTTTTCCCAAGCGCGTGTGTTCTTTTCGAAGTCCGCAAGCTTATAAGTCTTGGAGGCTTCAAATTGGTAGCCGCCAGCCTTATCGGAGCCGAGGTCGGCAAGCTTGGAGAGATACTTCATACCGATGTCGGTGCCCATGGTAAAGATAACATCGAGCCAATAGCCGCTGTCCTTACCCTTTACGAGGGTCTTCGAGTTGTAATCGGCATAAATAAGTGCGTCATAGTTGTAAGTCGGAACGAACTGAGTTGCAAGCTCACGAATTACGCAAGCGAGAAGAGCGGTTACGTTCTGTCCCTTGAGCTCGGCAGCCGACGGGAGAATTATCTGAGGCATAAGAGCCTTAACGCCGATTGCGCCGAGAGCGGTAACAACATCCTGATTGGAAGCGGACTTGTCTACAACTGTGTCATAGTAGCCTGCATAAACAGTCTCATAGCCGGTACCGAAGAGATACTCGGGGTTATAAGCTGCTACATACTGAAGAGCCTTGCGAAGATTGGGAACAAGGTTTGAGTTATCGCCCTTTGTCCAATCGATTGCAGCCTTTGCAGTATCCGAAAGAATTGTGTCGATTGCCTTGCCGACAAAATCGTTGAGCGATGCAAGAACGGTGGTATAACCCGCTGCCGAAGCAGTAACGGAGCCGTCGTTTGCAGCTGTGGGCATAAACTCGTTAACGAAATCACCGGAGATGGTGTAGTTCCAGTTAATGAGCTTAGCGAACGAATTAGCGGTGGACATATCAAACTTGAGCCAGGTCTCGGTGAGACCGTCTTTGCTGACAAGGCGATAATAGCCGTTGTCGTCGGAGCCTATTGTGAAGTCCGACCACTCCCAGTTATATGCGCCGGCAGCCTTAGAATAGAATGCCTTTACATCTGGCGGAAGCTTAGCGAGAACAGCGGTGGCCTCTGAAGCCTTGCCGCCGAAGAGCTCGGTCTTTTCAGCGCCGAACCACTGTGCAAGAAGCATCTTAACGGAACCGTTGAGAACAACGGGAGCAAGATCCTTAAATACATAGGGAGCTATCTGATAGAGAGCCGAAACAAGAGTATTGCTGTCAAGATTGAAGATTTCCGAAACCTTATCGCTTGTGGCAAGTGAGGGAAGGAAGTAGCTGTCTTTAACGTAATATTTTACGTTTTCGCCCGAAGCGTTGGTGTAAACATAAACGCCTGTGCCCTTGCCTTCCATATCGGTTTCTTCGGTCTTGTAATATTTCTCATCCTGAGAAACATATGTCTTCTTGGCGGTATCATATTCAAATACCTCGATGTAAGCACCCTTAGAGTCTGAGCCCTTAACATAATAATCACGAAGGCCTGCTTCAGCGCTTTTCGGAAGCGCAATGTGATTGCTTATGCAGTTGCCGGAAGCGTCTTCTTTATAAGAAGTATAGCTCTGCGGCTTAGACATAGCATTGATGAGAACATTCTTGACAAGAGTGTCGGGATTTTCGGTTGTTGTTGAATAAGTGTTGATGAGCGTCATGTCATCGTCAACTCTTGCAAACATCGGATAAACGAGGCCTTTTAACATACCCGGAAGATCCGCGAGATACTTATTAACACCGGAAATATCAACAAAGTTGCCGATAATGCCGACGTCGAGCTTGCCGTCGTTGATAACCTTTTTAACGAGACCTGCGTTGTCGTTAAGAAGAGTTGCAATGCCGTTAACTATTTCGAGCTGAGCGTTGGTTTCTCTTTTCATGCCCGACGGCCAGTTCTTAAGGTTAGCGTCTTTAACTATGCCGAGCATCCACTTGACACCGCTAACAAGTCCGTTGTTAAGAAGAGCCTGAGCGCTGTCGATGGTTCCGCAAAGAGCATTAACCGAGCGAAGGTCGATAACAAGATGCAAACCTGCTTTGTTAATAACATCGCCCATGTTTATGTTCGCGGCGGCAAGGGTAACATCGAGGAAGTCAAATACGACTGACATTCTCTCTTCGGTAGAGAGTCTTGTTACCGCGCCGTCCGGGCTGTATGCGTCAAGAGCGGTAAGGTTATCAGAGGTCTGATACTTCGTCTTTGCGGCAAACGCCATTACGGACATAGTTGAGAAAATCATGACAACTGCCAAGATGACACTTAACAATTTGGTAGATTTTTTCATACGTGTTTTTTCCTCCTAAAAAGATTTACATTAAAACCATGTATGCGTACCTGATTTTTTCTGCGGGCGGCACTCCCCGCAACAATTCCTCGCACAAAATCCGCTGTACTTCTGACCGCTCTTTGATTTACAAGAAAGCAAACCGATTTCGGCACGTTAACTCGGTCGGTTTCCACCGTTTCCACTTCCGTAAAAATGAATCGGTGGAAAACTGATGATACACACCCGAGCATATTACCGTAGGATGTGTATCAAAACGGGATGGAAACTGCACGGTAAATCAGCCGTGCGGCAGCGCTCCCTCAAAAAAGGGGGCACTTCGCCCTATTACACCATTCCTATGGTTAGTTAAAGTATAGAATTTTAAACGAAAAAAGTCAATAAATTGTTCACACAAATTTGTTGATTTTCTGTATTGAACAAATAGAATTGTTATTTTTGGGCAAAAGTGGCAAACAAAATTGGCAATGTTGTTGTAAAATTATGAACAAATTGTTAACGTTTTCGAGTTTTGAACTTTTTGACAAGTATTGAACACGGTTTTGAACATTTTTACGGCATTTTCGGGTAAAAACAGAGGGCTTTTAGGCTCCCTTGAAAAGGGAGCTGGACGCGAGTCCACGAGCGGACTGAGGGATTGTTCAGGCTCCCTTGTAAAGGGTGATTCCCCACGGTGTGGGGAAATGTCACGTAGTGACAAAGGGGACTCTCTCCCGTCAGGAGCTGGCTGTGAGCAACGCGAACAGACTGAGGGATTGTTCAGGCTCCCTTGTAAAGGGAGCTGGACGCGAGTTCACGAGCGGACTGAGGGATTAAATAATCACGCTCATTCTATTTGAATTGCATATAGTCCCTATGAAATCCCTCCGAGTTGCCTTGACGGCAACCCACCTCCCTTTACAAGGGAGGCAGAAAGCGGATTAAAAAGTCGCGCTCATTCTATTTAAATTCCATATAACCCCACCAAATCCCTCCGGCTTGCCTGCGGCAACCCACCTCCCTTTACAAGGGAGGCAGAAAGCGGATTAAAAAGTCGCGCACGCTCTATTTAAATTCCATATAACCCTATGAAATCCCTCCGGCTTCCCTGCGGCAACCCACCTCCCTTTACAAGGGAGGCAAAAAGCGGCTCCCGAGGCAAATACCCCGTGAACCGCTTTGCAAATGCAATGTTCTTTATTAGAACTCTTATTTAATTGTGAGATTTGCGCCGTACATGGCCGCCAAATCAAGGCTGCCGTCAAAGGTGTTGCCGTCCTCGGTAAAGCACTGCACGTGGTAAAGCCCGCCGTTGCAGACAAAATCCATAGTGAGCTGATATGCGGAATATGTTTTCGGGTTTTTGTCGTCCGCCTTTTTGACCTCGACTACGTATGCGGTGGCTCCGCATTTTTCGAGCGTTACGGTACGCTGCTCAACGGTTACGCCCGTTACCGCGTCGCCTGCCTGCGACAAAATCTGATTCCACTGCGAAACGGTGTTATTTGCCTCATTTTCCGCTGCGCTGTCATCAGTCGCCGCGCCGGAATACATAACCTGCGCGTCGAGCCCCTTGTATTTCTTTGAGGTGGCTATACCTGAATTGCCCACGGTCCAGCCGTTGGGATAAACCATTTTAAAATACTTTGTCTCGTGAAATACGCCGTCGGTTATCTGATTGGGGAACGGAACGGCACCCGTTTTGATTTCGCCGTTTTCGTCCGTGACCTTTTTGCCGTCCTCGTCGGTGACATATATTTCAATCTCGCCGTTCTCATTGAGAACAGTGTTGCCCTCTTCGTCGGTAACAACCTCGTATGTGGCGTCCTTGGCGTTTATAGTCGGCTTCTTTTTTCCGCATGAGGCAAAAGCTACCGATATTACGATTAAGGAAGCGCAGATAACTGCGATTATTTTTTTATCCATTTGAAATCCTCCGTTTTATACATAAACAGATTATAAATTCTTTGCCTCGGAATGTCAACCGGGGATGTTAAAAATGTCCGGAACGCAAAAAAACAAAAGACAAATCGAGACAAATCTTTGTATAAACAGTTGTTTTTATTTGGCAGAGCTTACCCTTTGCTCCGAATCAACCTCACCCTCGGAGTACATTCGTACGCCTTCGGGCAAGCCTTAACCGCCGCAGCCGCGCCGCTTAAGGTTCGGTTAATCCGCTCCGAGCATTTTTCCCTATCCCCCGAAAAAAGAGTGTAAAAATGTCCGGAACGCAAAAAAACAAAAGACAAATCCTTGTATAAACAGTTGCTTTTTGGCGGCAAAGCTTACCCTTTGCTCCGAGCTTTTTTCCTATTCCCCGAAAATATACCGCTTACTCTTTCTCTATAAACGCTACTACGTCTCCCACCGTTTTCATCTTTTCAAGCGCCTCGTCCGGCACCTCTT
>ENA-ORRQ01002766-ORRQ01002766.1-human-gut-metagenome-genome-assembly--contig:-NODE-2766-length-11046-cov-3.379492_pt1 | contig 11046 bp, 13 predicted proteins | sample MGYA00242177_ERZ509138 | MGnify/ENA primary metagenome ERZ509138 (study PRJEB26280, sample SAMEA2338628) | human gut metagenome | biome: human gut; feature: human-associated habitat; material: faeces...
GCGCAGCGCATACGCCGCGCACGCGCAGAGATCGTCTATGGTGCAGCAGACCTCGCTGCGCGCAATGGCTCTTGCATCGTCCGGCGAGATCGCTCCGGACGCGGCGGGGAAGTAGGGCGGGTTGGACACCGCCAGATCGAAGCGTCCCGCCGACGGCAGTTGTCTGCGGTCCCGCAGGTCGCAGGGCAGCGTGATCAGCCGGTCCGTCAGGCCGTTGGCTGCGGCGGTGCGGTCCGCCAGAGCGCAGGCAGCGGGGGACAGCTCCAGCCCCGTGACGGTGAGGGACGGCTCCCGCACCAGAAGCAGCAGGCCCAGCAGCCCCGTGCCGGAGCCCAGATCGCAGACCCGCCAGCCCCGCCGCAGCGGCGGAAAGCTGCCCAGCAGGAAGGAGTCTGTGGAGGGCTTGAATGCGCCGTCGTCAAAGCAGAACGTCCAGCCGCCGTCCCACAGGGTATCCCATCGCTCCATACACCGTCCTCCTGCCATAAACTGCCCCTATTGTAATATAAACAGCCGCCGTCCGCAACAAAAAAGTGACCGGCCAGAGGGCCGGTCACTTTACCGCTCGTATGTAAATTACTCAGCGGGGCTGATAGCGCCATTGGGGCAGGTATCGCTGCAAGAACCGCAGTCCAGGCAGGCACCGGCATCGATGACGTAACGATCATCGCCCTGAGAGATAGCACCCACGGGACATGCGTCCGCGCAAGCACCGCAGCTGACGCAAGCGGAACCGATCTGATAAGCCATAGTAGCACCTCCATAAAGATTTGTAAGCCTATTCTATCATGAAAATTGAAAAATGCAAGGACATTTTCCAAAGGTTCAAAATCTGGTAACAATGGCTCTACATGCCTGTGACCGCCATGCAGAGCAGCGCCGCCGCCTCCCGCGCCCAGTAGCCCGCAGTGAGGAACCAGGGGCTGGCGCAGCCTGCGGCGTAGGGCGTCAGCCCGTCCCGCTCTGCCCAGATGGCGGCGCGCAGCTGGTGGAAGTTGTCGGAGGCGATGACCGCCTGCTGCGGCAGGCCCTGCTCCCGTATGATGGCGGCGGAGAAGGACAGATTCTCCTCGGTGGAGCGGGACCGGTCCTCCAGATAGATGCGGCCTTCGCCGATGCCCATGGACACCAGCGTGCTGCGGATGCACTGGGCCTCCGTTACCGTTTCGCTGTCGTCCAGCCCTCCGGAGGCGACGCAGGCCGCATCGGGGTGGGCGGAGAGATAGCCGTAGGCCGCGTCGATGCGCTTTTGCAGCATCAGACTGGGCCGCCCGTCCTCCAGCACCTGACAGCCCAGCACGATGACGGTGCAGGGCATGTCCTCCGGCGGACGCTTCCCTGCCGCCCGGGCCATCATGCCCAGCGTCACCAGCACCGCCGCGGCGCACACCGCCGCCAGCAGGCTCACAGCCCGCCGCAGCCATCGGGGCCGCAGCAGGCGGCGGAAGAAGTCCGGCCGCAGCAGCACCGCCGCTGCCGACAGCAGTACCGCCGCCGGCCAGATCATGCCGAAGTGCAGGATGCCGCCAAAGACCGGCATCAGGAAGAACGCCGCCAGCGCGATGCACAGTACGGCGGCGATACGGAAAAGGGCACGCTTCATGTCAGCTCTCCGCGATGTGGTTGGCGATGCGCTGCATGATCATGTCCAGCGCCACCAGGTTGTGACCGCCCTCCAGCACGATGATGTCCGCGAACTTGCGGGTGGGCTCCACGAACTGCTCATGCATGGGCTTCACCGTGGTGAGATACTGGTTCACCACCGACTCCAGCGACCGGCCCCGCTCCTCCACGCCCCGCAGGGCGCGGCGCAGGATGCGGACGTCGGCGTCCGTTTCCACGAAAATTTTGATGTCCAGCAGGTCCCGCAGCTCCTTGTTCTGAAAGATGAGGATGCCCTCCACGATCACCACCTTGGTGGGCTTCACCTCCACCGTCTCCGCGGTGCGGTTGTGGATGGCGTAGTCGTACACGGGGCAGTGGATGGTCTCGCCCCGCTTCAGCGCCTTCAGGTCCGCGATCATCAGATCGGTGTCGAAGGCGTCCGGGTGATCGTAGTTCTGCTGGCAGCGCTCCTCAAAGGGGCGGTCCTGCCGCTTGTAGTAGTTGTCGTGGTGTACCACACTGATGTCACTGCCGAAGCGGGCGGCCAGATGCTCCGTCAGCGTGGTCTTGCCGCTGCCGGTGCCGCCTGCGATGCCGATGAAAATGGTGTTCATGTCACGGGCCCTCCCAAGTGATCTCTGCCGCCATTATAGGAAATGTGACGGAGAAAAGCAAGCGGCGCAGGGCGCATCATGTAAAAAAAGAATGAATTTCGGCGATAGACGGTTGACGTGAGGGGGTGAAATGGGTATTATGTAAAATAGATTTTTTCTCGGAGGTATCCACATGAGTCTCATCAAGTGCAAGAAATGCGGAGAGATGTTCTCCGATAGCTATAAGACCTGCCCGTTCTGCGAAGAAGACGATGCTTATTACGGCGGCCGCGCCACCAAGCGCCGCCGCAGAGCGGAGACACCCCGCCGCAAGGCGCCCAGCATCCTGGGCCCCGTGGTGGTGCTGGTGCTGATCCTGCTGGTGCTGCTGGTGGTATGGCTGCTGTTCGGCGACCAGATCAAAACCGCCATCGGCCGCCTGTGGAGGACGTGATCCCCGAGCCTACCCCCACACCGGATCCCGACCCTGTGGAGCCTGCCGATACCATCACCCTGAACCGCGCGGTGCTGGCACTGGATGTGGGCGGCAAGGAGACGCTGAAGGTCAATGAGGAGACCACGGAGACATGCGCCTGGAGCAGCAGCGATCCCGCCGTCGTCACCGTCAGCGATACCGGCGAGGTCACGGCTGTGGCCGCGGGCAGCGCTGTTATCACCGCCAAGGTGGGCAGCGCCGAGGCCACGTGCAGCGTCACCGTCAAGGCCGCCGAGGGCAGCGACACCACCGGAAGCACTACCGGCAGCACTACCGGCAGCACTACCGGGAGCACCACCGGAAGCACCACCGGCAATACTACCGCCACGGTGGATATCAGCAAGCTGACCATCACCGCCACGTCTGAGGGCGGCTACGAGGGCGATCTGGCCTCCACCAGCGAGACCGGCGTATTCGAGATGAGCGCCAAGGCCGGCGAGGTCTGGACCCTGGGGCTCAAGGGCACCGACGCTTCCGTGACCTGGGCCATGGACGGCGACAGCAACGGCGTCTGCAAGCTGGAGGGCGCCAAGGTCACCGTCACCGGCACCAGCAGCGGCCGCTACGCCACCATCGTGGGCACCGTGGGCGGCGGCACGGTGAAGGCCATCATCCGCATCCGCTGACGCGGCACATCCCCTACCATCCCTGTACGGACCGCTGAAAGGCGGTCCGTACTTTGCGTTTTCCGCAGGAAAACGCAAAAAAGCACTACCAAAACGCCGCGCCCTGTGGTATGATATAAGGTGAAATTATAGGCGAACGGAGGGACCGCTGTGAAGCATACCGCGAAAAAGTGTATCCTGCTGCTGGCAGGACTGGCGCTGGCCGCCGTGCTGTCCGGCTGCACCTTCTTCGACTCCTCCGTGGAGCAGCTGTTCACCCTGCCCCGTATGGCAGAGGAGTATACCGGCCTGTCCCAGCAGATCGACAGTCTCATCGATCAGGGCTACGAGTACGCCTCGCCCTCCGGCGGCCGGAACATCCAGTCTGTCCAGATGGTGGATCTGGAGGATGACGGCATCCAGGAGGCGCTGGTGTTCCTGCGCCGCAGCAGCGATGAAAAGCCCCTGAAGATCATGGTGTTCCGGCTGGAGGGCGACACCTACCGCTGCTTCTGCACCATTGAGAGCAGCGGCTCCGCCGTGGACAGCGTCTATTATCAGGACCTCAACGGCGACGGATGCCGCGAGATCATCGTGGGCTGGCGCATCAGCGCCGATGTTCAGACTCTGGCCGCCTACACCGTGGAGTCGGAGCCGGTAGCCCTGATGTCCAGCGGCTACACCCAGTTCAGCGTCCAGGACCTCAACGGCGACGGCGTGCCCAGCCTGCTGGTGCTCCGCAGCGACGGCGAGCTGGGTCCCGTGGCGGAGTTTTACGGCTGGCAGGAGGAGCAGATGGGCGTGTCCTACCGCTGCCGTCTGTCCACCTCCATGGCCGCCCTGAACCGCGGCAGCGTCGTCACCGGCATGGTGGATAAGGATACCCCCGCCGTGTTCATCACCGGCGTGGATATCACAAGCATGGCCGTCACCGACATCCTTATCTACCGTCAGGAGGCGGGCCTTGTCAACGTGGCGCTGGATAAAAACAGCGGCGTGTCCGCCGCCGTCTACCCCTACCGCCAGCTCTCCCCCCAGGACATCGACGGCGACGGCATCATCGAGCTGCCCTGCCCCGACGCCGACAGCGCCGCCGAGCAGACCGACGGCTTCGTGGCCTGGATGAGCTGGAAGTCCGACGGCCGTTTTGAGCAGTCCGCCAAGACCTACCACTGTCTCTCCGCCGGATGGTACTTCACCATCCCTCTGAGCTGGTGGAACTGGGACGTGGACGCTCTTGTCACCGCCATCTCCAACGAGAACCAGATGACCCTCCGCATCAACGGCGACTCCGTGCTGTCCATCTACACCATCACCGGTGAGAACCGTGATTCCCGCAGCCGCATGGGCCGCCGGCTGGTCCTCCGCCGACAGACTACCACAGTCTACGCCGGCGAGGTCTTTGAGATCGCCCCCTATTACGGCATGGATGAGGACCTGCTGCGCCGCAGCTTCAGTCTCATCCAGGGTACCTGGAACAATTCCTGACGTCAGAAAGGAGCGCACTATGAAAAAAGTACTGGTCCTGGAGGACGAATCCAGCATCCGCAGCTTTATCGTCATCAATCTCCGCCGCGCCGGCTACGAGGTAATTGAGGCGGAGACCGGCGAGGAGGCGCTGGAGAAGCTGAAGGAGCACGCCGATGTCCGCGTGGCCCTTCTGGACATCATGCTCCCCGGCATCGATGGCTTCGAGGTCTGCCGCCGCATCCGCGCCACCAACGCGACCATCGGCATTATCATGCTCACCGCCCGCTCCCAGGAGATGGATAAGGTCACCGGCCTTATGACCGGCGCCGACGACTATGTCACCAAACCCTTCTCACCCGCCGAGCTTACCGCCCGCGTGGATGCCCTGATGCGCCGCTCCGGCGGCGCCGCCGTGGATGCCGGTGAGATCGACCAGCCGCCCTTCCTGCTGAACACCCGCAACCGCACCCTGGAGAAGAACGGCCAGCGCATCAAGCTCACCCAGGTGGAGTACTCCATCATGAAGATGTTTATGGAGAACCCCGGCAAGGCCCTCTCCCGCGAGGAGATCCTGGATATGGTCTGGGGCCACGACTACTTTGGCGAGCTGAAGATCGTGGATGTCAACATCCGCCGCCTGCGGCTGAAGATCGAGGACAACGTGCAGAATCCCACGTACATCACCACGGTGTGGGGATACGGATACAAGTGGGGGTTCTGAGAAAATCGGCCGGCCAGTGATGCCGGCGTAAGGAACGCAGGGAAAGGAGGAGCGGCCCATGGCAGAGGAAGAACGGGATCGGAAATGGACGGTGCTGCGCCTCCGGGGCCTGCGGAAGCGGTGGATCGTCAATACCATTCTGCCGGTGCTGGTGCTGCTGATGCTGCTGGTGACGCTGGTATCTGTGGGCGTTTCCACCTACTATTACAGCAGCATGGAAAACGGCCTGATGAAGCAGGCGGAGGCCATGTCCAGTGCTTTCAACGACTACTTCATGAACAGCTACTCCGAGTACAACCAGATGGCGACCCAGGCAGTGGACACCTATGAGGACAAGTCCCGGATTGAGCTGCAGTTCATCGGCAGCACCGGACGTATCCAGATGTCCACCTCCGGCCTGACAGCAGGCAGCTCGCCGGGGACCAGCGATATTACCAGAGCCATCACCAATCAGGAGATCACGCCCTTCCAAGGCAGAGACCCGGAGACGGGTGAGAAGATCATGGCGGTCTCAGCGCCCCTGCTGTTCAACGGCCGGGTGGCGGGCGTCATGCGGCTGGTGACGTCCATGAAGCTGGTGGACCGGCAGATTGTCCTGGTGGTCTTTATCATTCTGGCGGTGGGAGGCATCTGCATGGCCCTGGTGCTGATCTCCAGCCTGCTGTTCATCAACAACGTGGTGGAGCCGGTGGCCGTGGTGTCTGAGGCGGCCAAGCGGATCTCTGCCGGGAGCTATGGCTTCCAGATCGAAAACAAGTACACGGACGAGCTGGGGGAACTGGTGGACAACATCAACGATATGTCCCTCAAGATCGGCCAGAACGAGAAGATGAAATCCGAGTTCATCTCCTCCGTGTCCCACGAGCTGCGGACGCCCCTCACTGCCATCAACGGCTGGGGCGAGACGATTCTGGAGGACACCACAGATGACCCCGCCCAGATGCGCCGCGGCATCCGCATCATTCTGAACGAGGCCCGGCGGCTCTCTACCATGGTAGAGGAGCTGCTGGAATTCTCCAAGATGGAGGACGGCCGATTCACCCTCCGGATGGAGCAGGTGGACCTGCAGGCGGAGTTTGAGGACGCCATCTTCACCTACGGCGAGCTGTTCCGGCAGGAGGGCATCAAACTGAACTACGAGTGCGGGGATGAGGACCTGCCTCCCATCCCCGGCGACTCTGAGCGGCTGAAGCAGGTGTTCTGCAACGTGCTGGACAACGCCGCCAAGCACGGCGGCTCCGGCAAGCGCATCGTGGTCCACCTCACCCAGCAGGAGGGGGAGTATATCATCTCCATCCGCGACTTCGGCCCCGGCATCCCCGAGGCGGAGCTGCCCTACGTGAAGCAGAAATTCTACAAGGGCTCCTCCCGCGCCCGCGGCAGCGGCATCGGCCTGGCGGTCTGCGATGAGATCGTCCACCTCCACGGCGGCCAGTTTGACATCGCCAATGCCGCCGGAGGCGGCGCTGTGGTGACCATCCGACTGCCGCTGAAGCGGGAGACAGAAAAAGAACTGTAAATAATCGAACAACTGTTGCATTTTTCGGCAAGCTGTGATATGCTTGCTTTCAGAAAGGATCATTCAGGCATATGGAAAAGAAACAGGGCGCGTTCCGCACCACTATCGGCGGGCAGGCGCTGATCGAAGGTATCCTCATGCGCGGACCGGAGAAGGACGCCATCGTGGTCCGCTCTCCGGAGGGACTGGTCACCAAGGTCACAGAGCGGAAGTTCATCAGGAGCAAGTACCCCATTCTGGGCGTGCCTATCCTCCGCGGCGCCGTGACGTTCATCAGCTCCATGATCACCGGCGTCAAGGCGCTGATGTTTTCGGCGGACTATTTCCCCGATGAGGAGGATGCCCAGCCCGGCAAATTCGACCAGTGGCTGGAAAAGCACATCCCCGCAGAGAAGCTGCAATCCCTGGTGGTGGCGTTCTCCGTGATTTTGAGCCTGGCCCTGACATTGGTGCTGTTCATGCTGCTGCCCACGTTCGTCGCCGGACTGTTTCACGCTAAGAGCGCCGCGGTCCACAACATCATCGAGGGCGTGGTGAAGGTGGCCATCTTCCTGGGCTATCTGATCCTCTGCTCCAAGCAGAAGGACGTTCACCGCGTGTTTTGCTACCACGGCGCGGAGCATAAGACCATTTTCTGCTATGAGGCGGGCCTGCCCCTGACGGTGGAGAACGTCCGTCCCCAGCCCAAGCACCATCCCCGCTGCGGCACCAGCTTTCTGTTCGTAGTGATCATGGTGTCCATTCTGGTGTCCAGCCTGGTGTTCCCCTACATCAACTGGCAGAACATCTGGGTCCGCATCGGCGTCAAGCTGCTGCTACTGGTTCCCGTGGTGGGCGTGACCTACGAGTTCAACCGCTTCGTGGGGGCCCATGACAACGCCGTGACCCGCATTCTGTCCGCCCCGGGCATGTGGATGCAGAACTTCACCACCAACGAGCCCGACGACTCCATGATCGAGGTAGCCATCGAGGCCATGAAGCTGGTGATCCCTGCCGAAAAAGGCAAGGATCAGTGGTAAAAGGGGATAACGCATCGTATTATGGCAATTACATATAACAATCTGTATTTGGATATTCGCCAGCAGCTCCACCAGGCGGGCCTGCCCGCCGCCACGCTGGAGGCCCGTGAACTGGTGTGCTGCGCCGCCGGTAAGAGCAGGGAGGAACTGAGCCGCGCCAGCCGTCTCTACGTCCCCGATGCCGTGGAGCAGCAGGCCAGAGCGCTGGTGCAGCGCCATCTGGAGGGCGAGCCGGTGGCCTATCTCATCGGCGAGTGGGAGTTTTACGGCCTGCCGCTGGACATCTCGGAGCGGGTGCTGATCCCCCGCCCGGACACGGAGGTGCTGGCCGCCGCCGCCATCGAGGGCCTGCAGGGCGTTGAGTCGCCCCGTGTACTGGATCTGTGCGCCGGTTCCGGCTGCGTCGGTCTTGCCGTGGCCAAGCACGTCTCCGGCAGCCATATGGTGCTGGGGGAGATCGACGAGGGCGCGCTGCGCGTCTGCCGCCAGAACATCCGCCGTACCGGTCTGTCCGGTCAGGTGGTGTCCATGCAGCTCAACGCGCTGGAAAAAGCGCCTCCGCGTCTGGGGGAGTTCGACTGCATCGTGTCCAACCCACCCTATATCCCTGACGGCGACATCGCGGGGCTGGACCCCTCGGTGCGGGACTATGAGCCCCATCTGGCGCTGAAGGGCGGCGCCGACGGCCTGGACTTCTATCGCGCCATCTGCGAGAACTGGCGCGGCGCCCTGCGTCCCGGCGGACGGCTGTACTTCGAGGTGGGTATCGGCCAGGCCGATGACGTGCTGCGCATTATGCGTGCCGTGGGCTTCGGCGACATCGAGGTGATCCCCGATCTCAACGGCATCCCCCGTGTGGTCTGGGGCATTCTGCATACGGAGATCTGAACTGTCCGTTTTTCGGGACAGCAGTTCCAATAAAATAGGTATAAACCAACAGAGGAGGACGGAACAATGGCAGCGAAGAAAGAACCTGCGGTCCAGCCCGCGGCGGCGTCCGACAAGAAAAAGGCGCTGGAAACCGCCATGCAGCAGATCGAGAAGATGTACGGCAAGGGCTCCATCATGCGCTACGGCGCGGAGAGCGCCCTGAACGTGGAGGCTATCCCCACCGGATCTCTGTCGCTGGATCTGGCGCTGGGCATCGGCGGTCTGCCCCGGGGCCGTATCGTGGAGATCTACGGACCGGAGTCCTCCGGTAAGACCACGCTGGCCCTCCATGTGCTGGCGGAGGCCCAGAAGATGGGCGGCGAGGTGGCCTTTGTAGACGCCGAGCACGCGCTGGACCCCACCTATGCCAAAGCGCTGGGGGTCAACGTGGAGGATATGCTCATCTCCCAGCCCGACACCGGCGAGCAGGCGCTGGAGATCACAGAGGCGCTGGTGCGCTCCGGTGCCATCGACGTGGTGGTGGTGGACTCCGTGGCCGCGCTGGTGCCCCGTGCTGAGATCGAGGGCGAGATGGGCGACAGCTTTGTGGGCCTTCACGCACGCCTGATGAGTCAGGCGCTGCGCAAGCTCACCGGCGTCATCAACAAGACCAACTCCATCGTTATCTTCATCAACCAGCTCCGTGAGAAGGTGGGCGTCATGTACGGCAACCCCGAGGTCACCACCGGCGGCCGCGCCCTGAAGTTCTACGCCTCCGTCCGCATCGACGTGCGCCGCATCGAGACGCTGAAGTCCGGCGGCGAGGTCATCGGCAACCGCACCCGCGCCAAGGTGGTGAAGAACAAGGTGGCTCCCCCGTTCCGCGAGGCGGAGTTTGACATCATGTACGGCGAGGGCATCAGCAAGCTGGGCGACCTGCTGGATCTGGCGGTGAAGCTGGATCTGGTGCAGAAGAGCGGCTCGTGGTTCAACATGGGCGAGGTCCGTCTGGGACAGGGCCGCGACGCCGCCAAGCAGTACTTCCGCGACCATCCGGAGGAGGCGGACAAGCTGGAGACTGCTGTCCGGGAGAACTTCCACAAGCTGATGGGCGCCCAGTCCCGCACCGCCGCCAAAGCTGCGGGCCGTGCGGTGGACGTGTCCGCCGACGACTTCGACGACGCCGACTGATGCGCATCGAGCGACTGGAAAATTCCAAACACAAGCAGGAGCGCGTGCTGGTGTATCTGGAGGATGGAACGCTCCTCCGGATCACCGGCGCGGAGCTTCTGCAATTTGGCTTATATCAGGGCCTTGACCTGCCGCCGGAGACGCTGGAGGAATTGCCCGCCGCTCCGACACCAGACGCCGCGGCGCCAGCATGGCCTCCGGCCGCATGCTGTCCAAAAAGGAACTGACGGAGCGCCTGACGAAAAAGGGCGCTTCACCGGATGACGCCGCCGAGACGGCGGACTGGCTGGAGGATCTGGGGGCGGTGGATGACACCGCCTACGCAGGGGTCATCGTCCGGCACTACGGCGCCATGGGCTGCGGCGCTGCCCGCGTCCGGCAGGAGCTGCACCGCCGCGGCGTTCCCAAGGAGCTATGGGACGAGGCGCTGAAGCAGCTGCCCCCGCCGCAGGAAGCCATTGAAAAATTCCTCTGCGCCAAGCTGCGGGGTCGCCCGCTGACACCCGAGGACAGCCGCCGCCTGGCCGCCGCCCTCCAGCGCCGCGGCTTTTCGTGGCAGGACATCCGCCCCATCCTCAACGGGATGGGGCAAGAGATCGATGAAACATGAGGTAGCAAGACGTGAAAGTTTCCTTTATTTCCCTTGGCTGTGCCAAGAATCTGGTGAATACCGAGCAGATGATGGCCCTGTGCCGCGACGCGGGCCACACCCTGCAGGAGGAGCCTGCCGGCGCCGATGTGGTGGTCATCAACACCTGCGGCTTCATCGACAGCGCCAAGGAGGAGGCCATTGACACGATCCTCTCCGTGGCGGCGCTGAAGGCGGAGGGTCAGGTGCAGAAAATTCTGGTCACCGGCTGTCTCACCCAGCGCTACCAGCAGGAGATCCTGACGGAGCTGCCGGAGGTGGACGGTATCATGGGCACCGGCAGCTACGGCGAGATCGCCCGGGCGCTG
>ENA-ORRQ01002769-ORRQ01002769.1-human-gut-metagenome-genome-assembly--contig:-NODE-2769-length-11042-cov-2.788659_pt1 | contig 11042 bp, 10 predicted proteins | sample MGYA00242177_ERZ509138 | MGnify/ENA primary metagenome ERZ509138 (study PRJEB26280, sample SAMEA2338628) | human gut metagenome | biome: human gut; feature: human-associated habitat; material: faeces...
AGTCCGGAACCGAATAATCCGTCGATCACGAGATGCTCCGATGTCAGTGTGGGCGGTACGAACTGGGTGCTGATTTCATGGAAAGTTACTTCTTCCATCATCTCTACCAGTTCTTTGTTGGTCTGACAGTCGGGCGAAAGTTCGCCTTTCGTGTTGAAGAGATATACTTCGATCTTGTATCCTTTTTCCGCCATCATGCGGGCGATGGCGAGGGCGTCTCCGCCATTATTGCCCGGTCCGGCAAAGATGGTGACAGGTGTTTCCGGATTCCATCTGTTGGTGATGGCTTTAGTCAGCGCCTGTGCGGCACGTTCCATTAAATCTATGGATGCAATCGGTTCATGTTCAATGGTATAGGCATCTAACTTCTTAATGCTGCTGCTTGGAAATATTTTCATTGCGATATTCTTTTAGTTTTCGACGCACAAACTTACACAAAAACTCTGAATTAATCCTTTATTCCGGTTGGTTTTCGGCTTTTTGGGAAGGAACTTCAGGTATTAATACTTGAGTTGTCAGGTATTAATAGTTGATGTGTCAGTTATTAATAGTTGAGAAGTCAGATATTAATGATTGTTATCTCATTTACTTTTACTCTCTCCGGAGAACATTCATGGCTGTTTGTTAACCTTCCCATGCGTGTTTCTACTACTGTATATTCCTCTGGTTCACCTCTTTCACCCGCAATCGCCTTATTCATCAAAGGTTCAGGAAAAGGGTGGAAGAGGTGATTGTGATAAATATGCTATGGGCATATTCTTGATTAGCTAATAGCTTATTGTTTTTTGCTAAATCTAATGGGGAGTTTGCTCATATAATAAATACTCTATTCACTCTGCTAAAGAAGAAAATCAGTGTAGTTCTCATTCTGCTATTTGAATCAGATATGCATTTTCCAGTGCAAGGTAATCTTGTTTGTTAAATCTCTGACAAAACAGTACTGAATTAACGGATGAGCATTCATTCTTGTATTGAGGAGTGGTAGAAAGTTCTTGGTAATATAGAAAGTATCAATAACTTTGCCATTATCTTCTTTGATTGTTATACGGTAATACTCACTCAATTTGTATTCACCTTTGATGGGAATGGCATTTTCTTCATCCAGCACTATATGTTCTTTTTCAAAGTTGCCTGTTTTCATGTTATTATCTGAATAATACAAATCTACTGTTCCTTTGCTGTCTTCCGCATTCATAAAAGTAAATACATATTTATTAATCGGATATGAATTGCCCACTTTGTTCATTAACTCAGTGTGTTCTTCAGATGTAAGCTCGTCTCCCTTCACAATGACTTTTGCTGTAAACGCCTTATGAGTAAGAGTACGATATTTTACAACGACAGACAGTATATACATATTATTCGAACTGTCTTCTATCTTGATGGATGCGCGTCCTATTTCCTTTGCCTTCAATGTTAAACTTCCGTTGTGGTAGTTTACTTGTACCACTTTCTCATTCTCATTGGTCACTTTGTAAGTTCCGTCTCCACCCTTGATGAAGAGTGGTGTCGTTTCTTTGCTGAACGGAGTCAGTGTGTAAGAACGGCTCTCGTTGTCGAACTTAATTTGAGGATCTTCATATTCCAGAGTGATTGGAGAAAAGTTGTCATCATTGTCATTACAGCTCACGAGGCAAATAATACAAAGAAATAACGAAAGTATTCCTGTTAGTTTTTTGGTAGTCATGCTAATTAAAGTTTTAAATGTGCGATATTAGTTTAGTTCTCGTCTGCAAACTTATGAAAAAGAATTGAACTGTTTCTTTATTTGTGCTATTTTTTAGCAGAGATCGGCATAAATGATTAGAATGTAACTAATAATAGCAGCTAATGCTTTGATTATTTGCTTTTTTCGAGAAAAATGATATCTTTGTAGTGCAGTAATGTGCTTTACGTTATTCTCCTGTGCTCACAATGTTTAGATTATAAATATAAATTGTTTAATCTTCTAAAGTTTGCATGATGGAAAAGAAAAGAATTGGCTCAAATGCCGGGAAAGTATGGCGCATCTTAAATGAAAAGGGCGAACAGTCTATGTTCACTTTGTGCCATGAGTTAGGTTTGACGTTCGAGGATGTAGCGATTGCTATCGGTTGGCTGGCAAGGGAAAACAAAATCCTGCTTAGAAAAAAAGAAGGAATGCTCTATGCCAGTATTGAGAATGTTGAATTTACCTTTGGATAAATGGGGACTGACCCACATTTAAGGAGAATATCCACTTGATTATTTACACTGTTGAAAACATAATAAGGTGGGTAACTGAGACTTCTTGCACGCCATCCTGTATTTTTCTATTCCATAAGAATCTTCTTTTTTGAGGCATTTAATCTACTTTTTAGTACCTTTGCACCCCATAAACTACTAAACACATAATTCATGAGTTCATTGAAAGGGCACCCGAAAGGCCTTTACCTAATTTTCGCAACGAGCACGGCAGAACGTTTCAGTTACTACGGTATGCGTGCTATCTTTATCCTCTTTCTGACGCAGGCATTGCTTTTTGATAAAGAAGCGGCGGCCTCTATCTACGGTAGCTACACCGGACTGGTCTATCTGACTCCGTTGATCGGCGGATACATTGCCGATAAATATTGGGGCATCCGTCGTTCGGTATTTTGGGGAGCGGTGATGATGGCAGTCGGTCAGTTCCTGATGTTTATGAGTGCCTCTTCACTGAACAATACAGACCTTGCCCACTGGCTGATGTATGGCGGGCTCGGATTCATGATTTTAGGTAACGGTTGCTTTAAGCCTACCGTTTCTTCGCTCGTCGGGCAATTATATGAACCCGGGGACAAACGGTTGGATGCTGCATACACCATTTTCTATATGGGTGTTAATGTAGGTTCTTTCGCTGCTCCTTTGATTTGCGGTTTCTTGGGAGACACAGGGAATCCGCAGGACTTTAAATGGGGATTCCTCGCATCCGGAATCATGACGCTGTTCACTGTTGTCCTCTTTGAAACTCAGAAGAATAAATACCTTTTCTCTCCTTCCGGTGAACCGATTGGTATCGTCCCCGACGCCAGACGTGAAAAAAAGGAGGATAAAGCCGAACATATTTCACATCCGAAGATGGACAAACGTACCAAAGTACGTAATATCATCATCATTACTGCCCTTACAGTTGCCTTAATAGCTTTTTTTAGCTATGCCTTTAGCGATGACTGGATTAGTGTGGGTATCTTTACGGCTTGTATTGTCTTTCCAGTGCTCATTCTGCTGGATGGTTCATTGACCAAAGTAGAACGTAGCCGTATTTTCGTAATCTATATCGTAGCTTTCTTCGTCATTTTCTTCTGGGCAGCTTACGAGCAGGCAGGAGCTTCTCTGACATTATTCGCTTCCGAACAGACTGACCGCAGCATTTTCGGCTGGGAGATGCCGGCTTCGTGGTTCCAGTCATTCAATCCGCTTTTTGTAGTGATCCTTGCCTATATTATGCCCGGTATATGGAGCTTTCTGAATAAGCGAAACATGGAACCGGCTTCCCCTACCAAACAGGCAATCGGTCTGTTACTGCTTTCTCTTGGTTATCTCTTCATCTGTTTTGGAGTGAAAGATGCTATTCCAGGAGTAAAGGTGAGCATGATCTGGCTGACAGGGCTTTACTTTATTCATACAATGGGAGAAATCGCTCTGTCACCTATCGGGCTTTCTATGGTTAATAAGTTGAGTCCGTTACGTTTCGCCTCCTTGATGATGGGGATCTGGTATCTTTCTACCGCCACCGCAAATAAATTTGCAGGTATGCTGAGCGGCCTCTATCCCGAAGACGGAAAAGTGAAATCAATCCTTGGTTATCAGATCGCTACCATGTACGACTTCTTCATGCTGTTCGTCATTATGTCCGGTGTTGCCTCACTGATTCTGTTCCTTCTCTCGAAGAAATTACAGAAGATGATGCACGGGGTAGAATAAAAAATCGTATTTTTGCGACAACTTTTTTAAAATGACCGGTTATGGATACCATACAGATAAAAGACAAGCAGTTTACTGTTTCCATCAAGGAACAGGATATTCAGAAAGAAGTGATTCGCGTAGCGAACGAAATTAATCGCGATTTGGCAGGTAAAAATCCGCTTTTCCTCAGTGTGTTGAACGGTTCGTTCATGTTTACCGCCGATTTGTTGAAGCATATCACGATTCCTTGCGAAATCTCATTCGTGAAGCTGGCTTCTTATCAGGGAGTGACCTCCACCGGAGTCATAAAGGAAGTGATCGGACTGAACGAAGACATTGCCGGACGTACGGTAGTGATCGTAGAAGATATTGTAGATACCGGACTGACGATGCAGCGTCTGCTGGATACACTGGGCACACGCAACCCCGAAGCGATTCATATCGCCTCTTTGCTGGTGAAACCGGAAAAGCTGAAGGTCAATCTGAACATAGAATACGTAGCGATGGAAATACCGAATGATTTTATCGTTGGCTACGGATTGGATTATGATGGTTTCGGACGCAATTATCCCGATATTTATACTGTAGTAGATTAAATTCAAATACAAATTAATTTTTAGGTTAAAAAGATGTTGAACATTGTAATTTTCGGTGCTCCGGGTTCAGGAAAAGGAACGCAGAGCGAACGTATTGTAGAAAAGTATGGAATCAACCACATCTCGACAGGAGATGTATTGCGTGCAGAAATCAAGAACGGCACGGAACTGGGCAAAACTGCTAAAGGTTACATCGACCAGGGGCAGTTGATTCCGGATGAATTGATGATTGATATTCTGGCAAGCGTATTCGATAGCTTCAAAGACAGCAAAGGTGTTATTTTCGACGGTTTCCCAAGAACAATTGCACAGGCGGAAGCATTAAAGAAGATGTTGGCGGAAAGAGGACAGGATGTTTCTGTAATGTTGGATCTCGAAGTTCCGGAAGATGAACTGATGGTACGTCTGATCAAACGTGGCAAAGACTCCGGTCGTGCTGACGACAACGAAGAAACAATCAAAAAACGTCTGCATGTATATCATTCACAGACATCTCCGCTGATTGACTGGTACAAGAACGAAAAGAAATACCAGCATATCAACGGTCTGGGTACTATGGATGGTATCTTCGCTGATATCTGCGAAGCAGTAGACAAATTGTAATAAATAAAAAATATGGCTGAATCGAATTTTGTTGATTACGTAAAGATATACTGTCGCTCAGGCAAGGGCGGAAGAGGCTCTACGCACATGAGGCGCGAGAAATATTGTCCTAACGGAGGTCCCGATGGGGGCGATGGTGGAAGAGGAGGCCATATTATCTTGCGCGGTAACCGTAATTACTGGACATTGCTTCACCTCAAATATGACCGCCACGCGATGGCAGGACATGGCGAATCGGGAAGCAAGAACCGTAGTTTCGGAAAAGACGGCGCAGATAAAGTGATCGAAGTTCCCTGCGGTACGGTAGTATATAATGCCGAAACCGGAGAGTACCTTTGTGATGTGACGGATGACGGACAGGAAGTGATCTTGCTGAAAGGCGGTCGTGGTGGTCAGGGCAACAGTCATTTCAAGACAGCTACCCGTCAGGCTCCGCGTTTTGCGCAGCCGGGCGAGCCGATGCAGGAAATGACGGTGATCATGGAGCTGAAACTGTTGGCAGATGTAGGACTGGTAGGTTTCCCGAATGCGGGAAAGTCTACGTTGCTTTCTGCCATTTCGGCTGCGAAACCGAAGATTGCCGATTACCCGTTTACGACACTCGAACCGAATCTGGGAATTGTTTCCTATCGCGATGGAAAGTCATTCGTGATGGCGGACATACCGGGAATCATCGAGGGAGCCAGTCAGGGAAAAGGATTGGGACTGCGGTTTCTGCGTCATATCGAGCGTAACTCGTTGCTGTTGTTCATGGTTCCGGCAGATAGCGATGATATCCGCAAGGAGTATGAAGTATTGCTGAATGAATTGCGTACCTTCAATCCCGAAATGTTGGACAAACAGCGCGTATTGGCTATCACAAAGAGCGATATGCTCGATCAGGAACTGATGGACGAGATTGAACCGACATTGCCCGAAGGCATTCCTCATATATTCATTTCTTCTGTTTCCGGTTTGGGAATCTCAGTGTTGAAAGACATTCTGTGGGAGGAACTGAACAAGGAAAGTAATAAGATAGAAGACATTGTTCACCGTCCGAAAGACGTGACCCGTCTGCAGCAGGAACTCAAAGACATGGGTGAGGACGAAGACCTCGAATATGAATATGAAGAAGAGGCTGACGACGAAGACGATGATCTTGACTACGAATACGAAGAAGAGGATTGGGAGGAAAAATGATTTCAATCACAAGAGATAAAAGAATGTTGGGGTATGAGTCGTTAAGCTCATACTCCAACATTTCTCATTTTGTAACTACCCGGCAGGGAGGGTGCAGCGAAGGAAATTATGCGTCATTCAACTGTACGCCCTACAGTGGAGACGAGGTGGAAAAGGTCCGGCGGAATCAAACGCTTCTGATGGAAGGAATGTCGCAGACACCCGAAGAACTGGTGATTCCTGTGCAGACTCATGAGACGAATTGCCTGCTGATCGGGGATGCTTATTTATCGGCTTCGTCTCAACAACGACAGGAGATGCTGCACGGAGTGGATGCTTTGATTACCCGCGAGCCGGGATATTGCCTTTGCATTTCTACTGCAGATTGTGTTCCTGTGTTGATATATGATAAGAAACATAGTGCCATAGCTGCCATTCATGCCGGATGGAGAGGGACGGTAGCATACATCGTGCGTGATACTTTGTTGCGGATGGAAAAGGAGTTTGGCACAAGTGGAGAAGATGTGGTTGCCTGTATCGGTCCGAGTATTTCATTGACTTCTTTTGAAGTGGGTGAAGAGGTGTACGAAGCATTTCAAAAGAATGGTTTTGACATGCCCCGTATTTCTATCAGGAAAGAGGAAACCGGAAAGCATCATATCGATTTATGGGAAGCGAACCGATTGCAACTGCTTGCTTTCGGAGTACCTCCCGGACAGGTGGAACTTGCGCAGATATGTACGTATATTCATCACGACGATTTCTTCTCGGCAAGGCGTCTGGGCATTAAGTCCGGACGGATTCTGTCGGGGATCATGATTCATGAATAATACTTTCCATATAAGTGGATATAAATTTGAATGTAGGTTGACATAAACTTGAATAAAAGAATGTTTGAAATAAAAGTATCTCAGGAGCTAAAGAATGCCTGCCCTTTTTTTGCCGGGGCAGCCGTATATGCTGCAGTGAAAAATACCGCTTTCTGCGAGGGGCTTTGGAAAGAAATAAATGCTTTCACAGAAGATTTGACTACCACTACTCAAATGGAAGACATCAAGCGGCAACCTGTGATTGCTGCTACCCGTGAGGCTTACAAGCGTTGTGGTAAAGATCCGGGGCGCTATCGTCCGTCGGCAGAAGCATTGCGCCGCCGTCTGATGCGTGGAATTCCTTTGTATCAGATCGATACCTTGGTAGACCTTATCAATCTGGTTTCTCTTCGTACCGGACATTCTATTGGTGGTTTCGATGCGGACAAGATACAGGGTAACCGTCTTGAACTCGGTATCGGCAAAGCGGAAGAACCCTTTGAAGGTATCGGACGGGGGGTGCTGAACATAGAAGGACTGCCTGTGTACAGAGATTCTTTGGGAGGAATCGGAACGCCGACAAGTGATCATGAACGTACAAAGATGGATATCGGGACCAGTCATATTCTTGCAATAGTCAACGGATATAACGGAAAAGAAGGACTTAAGGAAGCTGCTGAAATGATTCAATCCTTATTGAAGGATTATGCTGGATCGGATGGCGGTGAACTTATCTATTTTGAATAACAAGGGGAAAAATACATGAAAAACATACTGATATTATTGACAGTCTTAGCTTTGCCGGCTATGGCTCATGCGCAAAGTAAATCTTCCTTCTCTTCTATGGAGGTGAACCATGTACGGGTTGCTACTCCCGGACTGTTTGCGAAAAGCAATCATATATATTTGCATTTGGATTCTTTGAAGGAACATGAGTATGCATTTCCGTTACCGGGAGCTAAAGTCATTTCGGCTTATGGATCTCGCGGAGGGCATTCGGGAGCAGATATAAAAACGTGTGCAAAAGATACCATTCGTGCTGCTTTTGATGGGGTGGTACGTATGTCCAAGCCATATTATGCTTACGGAAATCTGGTAGTAGTCCGTCACCCGAGCGGATTGGAAACGATTTATAGCCATAACTTCAAGAATCTGGTGCAGAGCGGAGATACAGTGAAAGCGGGGCAACCTGTCGGACTGACCGGACGTACCGGTCGTGCGACTACGGAGCATGTGCATTTTGAAACCCGTATTAACGGTCAGCATTTCAATCCGAATCTTATTTTCAATCTGAAAGAAGGTATGTTGCGGAAAGAATGTATCAAATGTACGAAGAATGGAAATGGAATTGTAGTGAGGTCGCAGGCAACCGGTAATCGCATGGCTCAAAATAAAAAATAAATGGAACAGCCTTGTTAGCAAGGTTTATAGACAAAGGCTTCATGGTCCGGTCGACGCATAAAGCCTTTGTTTCTTTTATTCAAAGCCTTTTGGCTTATTTCATAATATGTTTGCCATAATCCCATCCTTTGAGATCGTACAACTCTGCATCCTTGCGAATCCGTTCTTTAAAATCTTCGTAATTTCTTTTTTCCTGTGGGGTCCATCCAGCTTCGGCAACGGCAGCGAGACGTGGTAACATCAGGTATTCGAGCACTGAGGGCTCAGTGACCCATTCGGTCCAGAAGTTAGCTTGTACACCTTTATAATAAGGTTGCAAGTCGGCATCCACATCTTTAAGCGGCTGATAGTTGTATACGGCCTCCACTGTTTCAGTTCCATGTCCCTGTGACATCGGTTCTGTGGAAAGCTTCGACTGTTTTCTATTGATATAGTAAGGAATTTGTGGACTTAAAATAGCGTTCATACCTTGTTTGGCTGCTTGTTTAGCGGCAGCATGCGCTCCGATCCATGCCATGACGGTGATGTCATTGCCTAAAATGCGGGTATTTCCGTGAAGCACTTCATTCCAGAATATCAGTTGGCGTTGCTGGCTGGCAGGTTTCGTGGCAATGTAATCTTTCAGTTGTTTATAGAAATAAATCTGCAAGTCCCTGAAATTGGTAGAACCTATTTCGCTTAGCAAGTTCTTGCATTCTTCATTCTTTTGCCATTTGTTGATGGGACATTCATCGCCTCCCAGATGAATATAGTTGAATGGAAACAATTCGGTGAGTTCATCTATCACGTCTTTGGCGAATTGCATAGCCTGAGGATTGGCCACATTGATTACATCCGTAGAGATTCCCTGTTGCAACCATACTTCATGTTTATTTTCCGGGTCGCATGCCAGAAATTCCGGATAAGTAGCGACAGCAGCCTGTGAATGTCCGGGGATATCGATCTCGGGAACGATTTCTATAAATTTCTTTTTCGCATAAGCTACAATCTCTTTGATGTCTTTCTGAGTATAAAAGCCGCCGTAACGTTCGCCGTCAGGTTTTACGTCACCATACGCCAGCACTTTGCTATTCCTCCATGCACCGGTTTCCGTCAGTTTGGGGTACTTCTTTATTTCGATTCTCCAGCCTTGGTCTTCTGTCAGATGCCAATGGAATCGATTCATTTTGTAAGTAGCCATCATGTCGATCACTCGTTTTATTTCATCTTTACCGAAGAAATGTCTGCCTTCGTCCAGCATAAAACCTCTCCATTCAAAACGGGGAGCGTCTTCAATCTCAACAGATGGGATGCTCCATTCTTGATGGCCGGACGGTGCTACGCCTGCCATTACGTTGCGAGGCATCAGCTGCTTTAGTGTTTGCAGCGCATAATAGAAACCTGCAGGGCGGGCGGCTTCAATCCGGATTTGTTCTTTTGAAACGTTCAGTTTATAAGCTTCGGGCGGAAGTTGCTGATTCAAATTCAGAATAATGGCGGCTTTGGCTTCTTTTTGAGTAGAAGAGACTTTGATGCCGGTTACTTTCTGAAACTCCTTTTTGAATGATTCGAAGACCATGTGGACACTGTCTCCCTGATAGGGAGTGACTTTGGCTTTCAGTTGGTTGCCAAATTCGAAACGTCCGTCTTTTACCGTAAGGTGAGCCGGTTGTGGGATGATGGCAATTTCTTGCGCTGTTGACATTTGCTTGCTAAGAACTAGCAATAGCAGGGGTAAAAAGTGTTTAATTTTCATGGTAATTGGGGGTATTTAAATAAAAAGTATAACAGCGGACGAAGATAGAAATAATAAATCAGAAAAGTATGTCTTTATGATTATTTTGTTTGCTCTTTTTGATTTGTTTGATCTAGGTTCCTCATAAATTTGCTTAATTTGATAAATTAGTGTTTCTTTGCACCATGATATAAGTCATGATAACTAACCCCCATTATTACAACTTATGAAAAACAACAAGATCTGTCTATTGGGAGCTTGCCTCCTGTGTGCTGTAACTGTCTTTGCGCAGAATGTAAGTCTGCAACCCCCTCCTCAACAACTTATTGTTCAAAACAAGACCATTGATCTGCCTGCTGTCTATCAGCTAAATGGTGAGAAAGAAGCGAATCCGCATGCCGTAAAGGTACTGAAAGAATTGCTTTCCGGTAAGCAAAGCAGTAAGCAGGGAATACTTATTTCCATTGGTGAGAAAGGCGACAAGAGCGTACGCAAATATAGCCGCCGGATTCCTAACCGTGAGGAAGGCTATTATCTCTCTGTGAATGAAAAAGAAATCGTACTGGCCGGAAATGACGAACGAGGTACCTATTATGCCTTGCAAACTTTCGCGCAGTTACTGAAAGACGGGAAACTGCCCGAAGTAGAAATCAAAGATTATCCTTCCGTACGATATCGGGGGGTAGTAGAAGGTTTCTACGGAACTCCGTGGAGCCATCAGGCACGCCTCAGTCAGCTGAAGTTTTATGGTAAAAACAAGATGAACACTTATATATACGGTCCGAAAGACGATCCGTATCATAGTGCACCCAACTGGCGCCTGCCATATCCCGACAAAGAAGCTGCCCAACTGCAAGA
>ENA-ORRQ01002770-ORRQ01002770.1-human-gut-metagenome-genome-assembly--contig:-NODE-2770-length-11040-cov-7.313154_pt1 | contig 11040 bp, 9 predicted proteins | sample MGYA00242177_ERZ509138 | MGnify/ENA primary metagenome ERZ509138 (study PRJEB26280, sample SAMEA2338628) | human gut metagenome | biome: human gut; feature: human-associated habitat; material: faeces...
GGAAATTCTAAATTCAATGCAATTCTTGCTGTAGTACAACAGTAAGACGATTACTCATGCCCATAGGGGTGCTGAGTAGTTACCGGAATTAAGGGTAAATACAATATTTTATAATTTCACATACAAAAGAAATAAACGATATGAGACATTCACAGACACAACGAATTAAGGTGGTAATCAATATAACCCACCTTAAAAAATCAATGCTTGCGGCCTTTGTTGCACTCTCCGTCGCAACTGCGAACGCACAAACCATCAAAGGCGTTGTGACAGACGCTGACAACGGGGAGCCCATCATCGGCGCAACGATCAAGGTGAAGGAGACATCGAAAGCTGCCGTGACAGATATGAACGGCAAATATTCGATAACAGGTCTCACAACAGGCCGTTACACCATTGAAGCTTCGTACATAGGTTACCAGCCAGCCGTCATCCCCGAGATTCTCGTTACGGAGGGCAAGGAGGTGGTCATCAATGTCCCCATAAGCGAGGGCTTGAAAGAGCTGGGAGAAGTAGTGGTGAAGCCTCGCATCAGCAAGGAAGGCGCTGTGAACAAGATGGCTCTTGTCGGGGCGAGGATGCTCAGCATGGAAGAGGCAAGCCGATATGCAGGAGGATACAGCGACCCGGCGCGCCTCGTCACAGCCTTTGCCGGTGTGGCTGGCAACAGCAACGACAACGGCGTGTCGGTGCACGGCAATGCGCCGCAGGCCATGCAGTGGCGACTTGAGGGCGTGGAGATCTTCAGCCCGAACCACTTCACCGACGCCTTCAACATGGGCACAGGACTCGTCAGCGCACTCAACTCCAATGTGCTCGACAACTCCGACTTCCACCTCGGAGCCTTCACAGCCGAGTACAGCAATGCCCTCTCAGGCGTGTTTGACATGAGAATGCGCGCAGGCGACAACGACAGCTACCACCATGCGCTCCAGATAGGCACGCTGGGCCTCGAAGGAACATCGGAAGGCCCCATAAGCAAAAAGACAGGAGCATCCTACCTCGTCAACTACCGCTACTCCGTCACCACCATCGCCCGTGAGATAGGACTCCTCTCCCTCGACGGCGACCAGGCCGACTTCCAGGACTTCAACTTCAAGCTCAACTTCCCGACAAAGAAGGCTGGCACATTCTCCGTCTTCGGAGTAGGACTGAAGGACAAGTACTGGCTCGAGCTCGAAGACCCCTCAAAGTGGGAGAGCATGTATGACCAGGAGTACACGGTCAGCAATCAGACAATGCTCGCTGGCGGCGTCAACCACAAGGCGTACCTCGGCAAGAACTGGAACATCAACAGCACCATAGCAGCCTCCTACTTCAAGAACGATGGAGACCAGAGCTACTATGACGGACAGCCCAACCAGGCCAACAAGCTCGGCAACTGCCTGCCCTACATAAGGATGCGCCAGAACAACTCGCAGTTTACAGCCACAACGAATGTGCAGAAGCGTTTCAGCCCTAAGTTCCAGTCGAAGATTGGTGCCACATACACAGAGTACTTCTTCGACATCGACCTCAAGATGGCCCCAAAGGTAGGAGCCGCCATGCCTGCACAATCAATCTATACAGCCGACAGCCACACTGGCCTGTTCAACGCCTATATAGCCAACTCGTGGAACATGAGCCGCTGGCTTACCTTCACCTTTGGTCTGAATACCCAGTATTTCCGCCTCAACGACGACGTGTCAGTTGAGCCACGCGCAGCCTTCCAGTGGAATCCGGACGAGAAGAACCAGTTCTCTGTGGGTTACGGCATGCACAGCAAGACAGAGAAGATGGACACATACTTTGTCTATGACCAAAATGAGGGCTTTGTAAACAAGGACCTCAAACTGAGCAAGGCTCACCACATCATCGGTTCGTACATCCACCGATTCAACGACCAGCTCAACCTACGCGTGGAGGCATACTACCAGAGCCTCTTCGACCTTCCCGTGACTGAAGACGGCAGCTACTGCACCATCAACCGCCGCTATTATTACGAGGAGCGCGAGCTCGTGAGCAAAGGCAAGGGACGCAACTATGGCATAGACGTCGCACTGGAGCAATACATGCACAAGGGTTACTACTGGATGGTGGACGGTTCGCTCTACAAGTCAGAGTACAAGGGTGGCGACAATATATGGCGCGACTCACGCTACAACCGTACCTTCATGGTTAAGGTGCTCGGCGGTAAGGAATGGATGCTCGGCAAGAGAAAGCAGAACGTGCTCAGCGTCAACGGCAAAGTGACAGTCCAGGGCGGACAGAGATACACTCCAGCCGATGTGACGGCAAGCAAACTGAACTATGAGGCTGGCAGACCAGATGTCGTGTACGACGAGACAAAGGCTTTCTCTGAGCAGTACGACCCTGCATGCATCGTAGACTTCACCATCAGCTACAAGATAACAGGCAAGAAGTGCAACCACACCATAGCCTTCGAAGGTCTCAACCTCTTGCAGAAAAAAGTGCCTTACGAGAACACTTACAACTACAAGAAGAACACTGTGGAGACATACGACTCAGGCATCTCACTGCCAAACGTGTACTACCGCATCAGCTTCTAATGGTGGGTTCTATTAATTCCCACCGTCAAAAGGCTTTAGGTGGGTTCTATTAATTCGCTTTGTCAGATTTTTGATTTATCTCTGAGTGCAGAGTGTCTGTTTTGAGGGAGCGATGCGGGCTATAATTTCAGGCTACGGCTGCTGCACACGTTACACCATCAGCGTCGACTATGTTTCGAATGGCTGGACTTTCCGAACAGAGTATATCCACTCCACCGGCAATGCTTTCGCAAAAACGCTAACAGACTCCGATGAAGCAAGTGCTACAGACTGCAATCTGTCGAAAAACAGCAATAAGGCTGACGGATTCTATGCATTGGGCATAGCACCGATCGTTGCAAACAAGATTAACGTAAAGGCAAGGTATGATCTATATAGGAGCAATGGGGAATGGAACGCAGCAAAAACATTCTATGAAGTGGGTGCCGACTACTTGTTCACGAAGAATTTGAAGCTGTCTGTAGAGTATGCGCTCGTCAACGACCGTACGCTCGACAAGTATAATTACAGCTTGGCAAATGCAGAACTTTCCATAAAGTTCTAATGTATGACATGCCCGTCATGCAAATCGAGTAGGAAGAAAACGAAGCAGTTTTCTTCCTACTTTCGTTTTCCGACCTCTCACACCACCGTACGTGCCGTTCGGCATACGGCGGTTCTCTAATTGCTATGCAATTTGGTATAGATGCCAAGAAGTGAGGGATAACCTTGCCTAACAAGTCCATCGTTCGTTATGGCACACTTTAGAATAGGGCTCGTCGCTATGCGCCAATACCCCTTGCGGGTATTTGCCCATTGCCATGCCCTCCATCTGCCAATACCACATTTCATGAGGTTCGTGAAACGAGTACGGACTCGTTTCCAACATTTCCAGATATAACACCGTATGCGTCTATGATACCATTCCTCCGTTCTTTGGAGAAATGTTTTCATATCTGCCAGATAGTAATATCCTATCCAACCACGGATGTATTCCGTCAAGCGGTTCTTTACCCACGATAAACCTTTGCCGTTACTGCGCTTGGTAATGGATTTCAGTTCGCGAAGGAACTGCTCCTTACTCTTCTTGTGCACAGTGATTCCGCATCTGCCTTCTCGCAGTCAGTAGAAACTGTAGCCAAGAAACTTCTTGCCCGCCAATGTACCTATCACTGTCTTTTCCTTGTTGACTTTCAAAATAGTTTCTTCTCAACATAGTTGGCAATACTGTCTCTTACTCGCTCGGTTGCACGGAGGCTCTTTACAAGTACAATGCAGTCATCTGCGTAGCGGACAAAAGGATGTCCCCTACGCTCGAGTTCCTTATCAAGCTCATTCAGTATGACGTTGCTCAATATTGGGCTCAGTGGTCCACCTTGCGGGACTCCTTCGGTGGTTTCCTCGTACTTATGTCTTACCATCACTCCGGCATTCAAGTATTTATGGACAAGCGAAACTACTCGGCCGTCCTTTATCCTTTCCGATAATACTTGTATGAGTTTGCTATGGTTGACCGTATCAAAGAAACGTTCCAAATCCAAGTCCACGCAATAGCGGTAACCTTCTTCTGCATATTGCTGCACTCGTTGTATGGCATCTTGTGCGCTACAGTTGGGGCGGAAGCCGAAACTGTTGGGGCTGAACAGTGGTTCATATTCTTCCATCAGCACCTGGCTTATCGCCTGTTGAACAAAGCGGTCAACTACAATTGGATTAATAGCTGTTCTGTGAACAGAAGGTAAATGAAATGTGTATTAGATTTCGTTTAATGGCTTGGGATGTGATGCGACATCATGTTCCAGATCAAATTCACCCCTTGAGGTACAATGTTCAGTATCTCTTGGGGTGTTTTTTTGTCAATATAGTAACGTACGATCACTAACATATTTATGGTATTCCACTTTACCCTGCCCAGTCCTCGCGGTCGAGGTTGCGGTAGCCGATGGCTTCTGCCAGGTGGTGCGACTGAATCTGCTCGCTGCCCTCCAGGTCGGCTATGGTGCGAGCCACCTTGAGGATACGATCGTAGGCTCGGGCGGAGAGGTTGAGGCGGTGCATGGCGGTCTTTAGCAACTGGAGACCCCGTTCGTCAGGCTGGGCAAACTGGCGGAGCAGCTTGCTGTTCATCTGGGCATTGCAGTGTACACTAGGCATACCTGCATAGCGCTGCTCCTGAATCTGACGGGCACGGATCACTCGCTCACGAATCACGGCACTTGGCTCGCCAGGCTGCAAGTCGGCCATCTTCTCGAAAGGTACAGGGATAACTTCTATCTGCAGGTCGATACGGTCGAGTAGCGGACCGGAGATGCGGTTAAGGTATTTCTGCACCTGACCCGGACTGCAGACGCAGGCTTTGGTGGGATGGGTGTAATAGCCGCATGGGCAGGGATTCATCGAAGCTACAAGCATGAAGTTGGCTGGGTATTCTACGTTGAAACGGATGCGAGAGACGCTTATCTTGCGGTCTTCGAGCGGTATTCCTGCGCGTGGTCTCCAGCCACTTGTCAAGCTCATCCTGATACAAGCTCCATCTTCTGCCAGGCTTGGTGGCTGGGATGGTGCCGTCCTCCAGTTTCATGTACATCGTTCCCCTGGGGATGTGCGTGTACTCGATGGCCTCTTCCACAGTCATTGGCTTATGGCGGTTCTCCTTTACGGGTTTACTACTCTCTACCTGCTGTCTGGTCAGCATGGCTCTCATGCCCATCACCTCATCCCGAAGCTGGGCGACGATCTGCGGGAGGTCGTTGAATGTCAGAATTTCTTTTTCCATAATTTATCACAGTTTTAGTGATTCGGCTGCAAAGGAACTCAATGATGCCATGCTGATTCCGATTATTCACGATAATCCACGAATAATCATGTCAACATGAAATAATTGGGAAAAATCTGGGCTACAAGGGGGAAGAATGATAGGGAAAAGGTAAGAATAGAGCTTGCGGCAAGGTTTATTGGTGCTCCCGACAGAAGATTACAAAACAGACAGTGGGCGAAAACCGATGCAATGACATCAGCTTTCGCCCACTATCGGGGGTATTGTCAAAGAAAGATTAAAATTGAGCTTTTTCCAAAACGTAGATATTACATCGGTTTAGGAAAAAACTCAACCTTAGTAGTGTTTATATATTAGAAGGATTAGAGAATCTGAGTTAAGCGGTCTGCAAATAAATTGTCCAACACAACAGACTGATTGACAATGCTGGCGTGTTCCCCTCGGGCAACACCCATCGTCGTAATCATAACCAACTGGATGCTGTGCGTCTTGTTGTGCATCTTGCTTGCGGCAAAGGCCTCTATCTTATTCAGGAAATCTTCTTCATCGGTTTTCGTTATGGCGTATTTGCCACCAGTGAACTTCATTTCACAAAGATAGTCCGTCCTGTCGGCCTTACTTTCCAGCAGCAAGTCAATCTGAGCACCCCTTCCGTCGGGACTTTTCCCACTCCAACAATAATTCCGGTTAATGGAGGCTATACGCAGGGTGTCTTGGATTTGGGGCAAGTGTTCCACACAGAGTAGTTCAAAGGTATCTCCAGCCCATGTGTAGAAAGTGGGAGTGCCGTGAATGGAATTCCATATTCCCTTCTTCGCCTGTTTGCCTTGTATGAAGCGCAAATAGAACAGGGAAAAGAAGTCTATCAACTGATAAACCGTCTCTACACGTTCCTTGCCGTAGCGTGGATATGCCCTGATGATGCCTGACTCCATGAGGTTTTCAAGCAGCTTAGTCAGTGTTCCGCCAGTCTTGACATCTATGGCTGTGCTGATCTCTTTCTGGGTCATGCCGTAAAACTGACTTCCCAGCACTTTGACTATATCCACATATCTCTCTTTGCTGGAATATAGTCCGGCATATACATCCAGGAACTCTTGATGTATCTTTTCGTCGGCAAAGAAAATGCGGTCTATATTCTCAGTAATGGTCTGGCTGTTGCGTAGCTTGTCAAGATAAAAGGGGACACCTCCCAATGCCATGTAGCAGATGCACATCTCATATCGGGACAGACGGAACCCGTTTCGTCGGTAATACTTCTGGCATTCGGACAAAGTGAAGGGGGCAAGCTTGATGGTCTCTGTAAGTCGTCCGTGCAGACCTCCGTAATCGCGTATGACATTGTCAAGCATCCAGCTTGTAGCTGAACCGCACACTACCAAAATGATGTTTCTCTGACTGTCTGCCCATGAGTTCCAGAAATAGCCGAGTTCTGAAATCATCTCGGACGACTGAGGACCGGCCAACCAGGGCAACTCATCAATGAGGATGACCTTCCGGCGGGAGCGTATGCCTTCAAGCAGCCTTCGCAGAAGCAGAAAGGCTTCACGCCAGCACGTAGGTCTTTCGGTCGTAGCGGCATCCAGCCCTGACAATATCAATGAATCGTAGAAATGATCCAATTGTAGTTTACGGTATGTCTCGTAATTCTTGTCCCCGTCCTTTACATATGTTCCGACGGCAGAAAAGACAATCTTACTGCCATACACCTCACTGACCAGATACGACTTGCCGATGCGTCTGCGCCCATAGATGGCGACAAACTCGGATTTCTTGGACTTGTACAAACGTTCGAGCGTGGATATTTCCACATCTCTTCCTATGATATTGGGGTACTTCATGCTGAACTGTTTTTATTGCTCTACAAAAGTACAATTTTTATTTCAGACTCATGCATCTTTTGCTTAAAAATCAGCGAAAACGAAAAAATATTTTTGAATTTCGCTGATTTTTAAACATAAAATCTACTCAAAATGGAAGTGATAGTCACCCTTGTCCGGCTCGTCTATCACGATATTTCCAGTATCTGGCTGGAACTTGAAGTTGCGTATGCTGTCCTGCTCGATGTCTCTCATCACATCGGGGAACATGCGCTTGATGAAGTCTGCACGGACACGTCCCGAATAGTCTTTCTTGCTGCCCAATCTCTCGGCTATATTCCAGACAAAGTGCCGTAGGTCAAGGGTGGTAAGGGTGGACTTTAACCTAATGGGCACAGGAATATGTTGCCAGTCATCCGCCCACTTTCTGATTGCATCAAGGAGTTTTTCCAACTCGTCATTGTCATAGATATATGGTGACATCGTATGGGTCACATATCCCATGATAGCATCGATGGTGTTCTGTCTTCTCTGTTCCTGCTCACGTTGATACTCCTTGCAGCGTTGAGCATATAAGTCGGGCTGCTCTGAACTCGTCTCTATCGTATCGGCAATTTCCTTTGTCGGTTCTGCCGAATCGGAAATCTCTATCGTAGATTCTTGCAGTTCCTCTGACAAGTGTTCTTGTGCAGATTCTGTTTGAGGTAGAACTTCTGCCCGACATTCTTGAACCTGTTCAATAATATCGTTGTCCGTTGAATCTTCTGTTACTGCTTCCGCTTCTTGGTCGGTCAGGAGTATGGTTCCTTCGTGTTGCCCGTTCTGCAATCTAAGTGACACTTCTGCCAATACGGATTGGAACAAATAATAGACTGTCCCCAGCAATCCGCTGGAGATTACAAAGGTTACGAACTTGGCAAAGTTGTCTTGTCCAAAGTCGTTGCCCACCTTCAATGATACGAAGAGGGAGATGGTGAGAATGACCAAACCTGGGCATCCCCACACAAGGCAGTAGACTCTTACTGCCATGTTTTCTGTCTTGCATTTTACATTGTTCATCTTTCTTGTTCCTTTTATTATATTGGTTTGTACATTTCGGAATTGTCGGTATCTGCCAGAACTCGGCTATGCGATTTCCGATACAAAGTTACTCCGATTATTCCCGACAGCTCAAAATCTTCCGAAAAATCCGCTCCGTTTTTACATTAGTTTAGAAATTGGTACTATCGAGTATGAAAAAAGAACCAATAATCATACTATAAAATGTTGATGGACATGACGAAAGGGAAAGAAAAAGGGAAAAGCAATGCCCCTCCCCAAAAATGATATATATATATTATAGGTGTCCGATAGAACAAGACGAAAGTCGTTATTGCCCTACGACCTTTAGTTGCACCGTCTTCATCGGTTTGAGCGTGATGCGGTTTACTGACTCTCGTTTGCTTTCGTCTGCCATGTTCGCATAGATCTGTGTGGTCGAGACGTTCTTGTGACCCAACATGTGCTGAACGGTATAGACGCTTGTTCCTGCATCTACCTGTAGAGAACCGAATGTGTGCCTGCTGCAATGAAACGAGATTTTCTTGGTGATGCCAGCAGCTTTCAGCCAGTTCTTCAAAGGTGCCTGGCTCATCTTGTCTGCAAAGCCGACAAAGACGGGGCCAGTTCCTCGCTCACCGATCAGTTCTAAAGCCTCGTCACTGATGGGATTGTTTACAAGTTCCTTTGTTTTCTGCATACGAAGTGTGACATACATTCCTCCGTCGCCGTATGGCTGTATGTTTTCCCATGTGAGTTGCTTGATATCACTCTTGCGGAGTCCGGTCAGACAGGCAAAGAGAAAGGCGGTCTTTAAGACGGGATATTGGCATGGGGCGTTCGCCAACCTGACAAGTTCATCCTTGGACAAGTGTTCCTTTTCCGTGGGTATGGTGTCAATGCGTTCCAAGAAGCCGTTGGGATTCTCCATAATCTTATGCTCCCTGTAGGCTGTATGGAGTACGGCACGGAAGGTTGACCAATAGCCTGCCACACTATTGATATGCAGTTTGTGTTCTGTGTGGATGGTCTGAGGTGCAGTTATCAGCTACTCACGGAACTTGTTGCACAGGTCAACGTTGATTTCGTCGAAACGGCATTTGTTGTTGCAGAATCGGGCAAAGTGCTTATAGACGTGCTGCCACTTGCAGTTCTTCTTGTCTGCTTTCTGCTTGAAGTAGGCAAGAAAGTCGCCCTTCATCTTATCACGATCAAAGAAGTCGTACCTCTCATTGACGATGGACTCATAGCGACGGCAGCGAAGGGCTTCTGCCTTCTCGCGCATACGGACGTTGTAGTCCTTCTCCCGTTGTGACTTCGGCTTGGCGTAGATGTAGACGCCGAGCGATTCATGGCGCATGACCTTCATAGTGGACTCGTCCCGGTAGCCAGAGTAGTATTCGAGGACTTCATCTGAATATGATGATGTTGATTGGTCTTTCTGCCTCTTATCACCAACAAATGTCTTTTTCTTAGAAATGGTTTTCTTGGGTTTTGAACAAGGAAGGACTCGGTTATAAGGATTGGCAGCAAACATCTTCTCAATGTCACTTCTGCGGACAAGAGCCATTCGGCTGCTCAGCCGTGAGGCTGGCAACTTCCCTTGTTCAACAAGTTTATAGACATACTGACGGGTGCAGCCTAAAAGGATGGCTGCCTTGGAAAAGGTCAGGTACTCCTGCTGTTGAAGTTCCATCACTGGCCCAACACTCCGAAGGAAATCCCTTCGTCTCTTTTTCTTGGATTCCTTCGCTTTCTCGGCACATTCCTCCGAGCAGTACTTCTGCATTCCGCTGTTTGTGGTGAAAACCTTGCCACAATAAGCGCATTTTCTAGTCTTTGGCATACTTGCAACTATTATAGGTTCAACATGCCTTTTATTGTACCTCTCCGCAAGTAATCACAAGTAAACTCTCGACATCCTTTGTTATCTTTCGCCACGATATTGCTTTTCTCAAAAGCGAGTCAGAAATCAGTCAACTCTCGTAACCTATCGGCAACCCTTGTCAACTCTGTCCACGATGTGGCAAAAATAAAGCCTCGTAAATTCCCTGCGGTAGAAATACGTTGCAAATTTATAGGGAATTTCCGAAGCGACCAAAAACTGCTTCTGAAGTGTTAAAATCTAAAAGTGACTGTAATACAATGTATTAAGTCTGATTGATTTTCATTATTTATGGTAATTTAGAGGTCTCTAAATACAAGAAGTGAACTTTCCAGCCTTCTTTGATGCATTCCTTATAATAGAACTGCATTTCAAGCGAGTTGTCACACTTCAACAGTTCAAAATAATGGCTCCATGTCAATTTGTGAGACACTGTCTCACAAATTGGAAAAGCAAGGTAAAACTTACGCATATAGACAAGATTAGATCTGCTAAAGCCTTTTCCGTTTCTTGCTGTCAAATCCTTTGCAAGGTTTACAAGTAACTGCTTGCCATACTCTGCTCTATCCTTACCTTTAAGCTCAAACTCCACAATGTATTTACCTGTCTGCCAGTTTGCTTCAAGCAATTCTGTATTGACCGCAGTAATAGCTTTGGCTTTTGATTCACTCCATAGTGCGGTTATGTTGTCTATCAACTTCTGGTAGGCAGCATCATTTATGTTTGTCAAAACTTTATTCTCCATGCTAATCTTTTAGATTTGTGGAACCCTGCCCACATTTTACAATTCGTCCACATTCACCTCAATCCCCAATATGCGCTGTATCTCTGCCAAAGTCTTGTCTATCTCATGGTCAAGCGCCTTGCGCTTCTTGAAATTGTCGGCAAGCAGTTCGGCAGGAGGCAAGATTTCTTCATCCTCTTTCGGGAACTTGCACAAGTCGAAGTTGCAATCGGTGGCGATAAGGTCTTCAACCGAATAGCAACGAGATT
>ENA-ORRQ01002775-ORRQ01002775.1-human-gut-metagenome-genome-assembly--contig:-NODE-2775-length-11029-cov-1.995899_pt1 | contig 11029 bp, 15 predicted proteins | sample MGYA00242177_ERZ509138 | MGnify/ENA primary metagenome ERZ509138 (study PRJEB26280, sample SAMEA2338628) | human gut metagenome | biome: human gut; feature: human-associated habitat; material: faeces...
TTACAGGACCGATTTATACACAAATCGAAGAAGCAGTAGATTTTGTATTGAGAAATATTCGACTCGGAGCAACGATTGATGGATTGGTGCGAAAAGAGAAATATGAGCTACCGCCGGAAGCAATCAGGGAAATTTTGTTTTTAGTTTGTATTCGATTGTCTGTGGTGGAAATGGGATTAAAAAGTAACACCTGGATTCTGTAAGGGGAAATGTTTGAGCGAGCATTATAAAGATATCTTTTTGGAGAATATTATGTTATAATCACTCAAGAGAGAGGGACGATAGATGAGTGGTAAGAAGAGAAATGTAATGTTGTTCGTTCTGCTGTTTACCTTGCTTCTGGGAGTAATCGTTCCGGTTCAGGCACAGTCGTACGGCGGGACAAAGACAATACGGGTGGCGTATCGTGAGGACGCAGACTTTATTAATAAAAGCAGCAGTGGAGTATACAAGGGATATGGAGTGGAATATCTGAATAAAATATCTCAGTATACCGGCTGGAGATATGAATATATCAATGAATCATGGGAAAATCAGCTGGCAGATCTGAAATCCGGAAAGGTAGACCTGATCTGCAATGCGCAGAAAACAGAGGCCAGGGAGGATTCCGTATTCTGATGGATGATTTTGGAAGTGGATATTCTTCCCTGAATATGCTGAAAGAAGCTCCTGTTGATGAGATCAAACTGGATATGCGTTTCTTAAGTGCAGCAGATCCTTATGGAAGAGCAGAAGAAATCCTGCACATGATCATTACTATGGGAAATCATATGAAGCTTTCTATTATTGCGGAAGGTGTGGAGACCGAACAGCAGAAGGTAATGCTTCAGGGGTTCGGCTGTAACAAGGCTCAGGGATATTTCTATGCCAGACCTATGAGGGAAGCAGAATATACAGAGCTGCTCAGAAAAGAAAAAGCAGAAAATTTATAAATGTACAGAAGTTTGAGTAAAGGGCTGCCCGGGAATCATCAAAACCGGCAGCTCTTTGTCATCAGAAGACCAATCATATAAAAACTAATCATATAAACAAAAAAAGGAGAAAATTAAAAAATGTATTATGTACCAGACGGCACGAAAGAGTGCGGATATTATGAATGTAAAAAATGCGGCAACCGTTTTCTGTCTATGCAGACGATGAAGAGGATTCCATGCCCGGACTGTGAGGCTGAAATCGACTATGAGATCGGTCCGGACGAGTCACTGGAGGATGTGCTGGATACAGCAGAACTGATCCAGAAGATTGAGGGTGAAGAAGAGGTAGAGAAGATGGACACACTTCTGAGCCTTGCTCTGACCGGCGGAGATTACAGCTGGATCTAGTACAGCGAATATTAAGTAACTGCTATAACCTGAGTCCATAACGAATCCTAAAAAATTTTTATAATCTTATTTATTGACAGAGGAAATTATCGGTGTTATTATGTTTATTATAAAACATACTAATTCGATAGGAATAATAGGTAATACAAAAACAGGCACAGGAGAGAGAAAAGGACGACAGGTATCATTGGAAGCGGTCCGGCGGGTTTGAGTGCGGCAATCTATGCAAAGAGGGCTAATCTGTCAGCCGTAGTGATAGAAAAAGAATATGAAGGAACCGGACAGATCGCAGAAAGCGGACAGGTAGATAACTATCCGGGATTTCCGGGCATCAGCGGTTATGATCTGGGTGAGAACTTCCGGGAACATGCAGTGAAGCTTGGGGTATCCTTCATGGAACAGGAAGTAACAGAGATAAAGAAAGAAGCTTCATCAGATTTTGAACTTGTATTTGCAGATGGTTCGCAGGTGGAAGCGAAAACCGTAATCTATGCGGCGGGAGCCACACCGCGAAGAGCGAATATTCCGGGAGAACAGGAATATGCAGGAAAGGGTGTCTCTTACTGTGCAATCTGTGACGGATCATTTTACAGAGGTAAATCAGTCGCAGTTCTTGGTGGTGGAGATACAGCACTTGATGATGCTGTTTACCTGGCGGATGTGGCAGAGAAAGTATATGTGATCCACAGGAGAAAGGAATTCCGAGGAGCCGCTGTTACAGTGGCGAAACTGAGAGAGAAGGAAAACGTTATCTTCGTACTGGAGCATCAGGTAAAAGAGATCATCGGAGAGCAGAAAGTAACCGGAGTAGTTCTGGAAGATGCAGCTGTGATAGATGTGAACGGTGTATTTGTTGCTTACGGAGCAGTACCACAGACAGATCTTCTGAAAAAATTTGCAGTACTGGATGATTCAGGTTATGTCAGAGCAGGGGAGACAGGAGAAACCGCTCTGGAAGGGCTGTATGTGGCAGGAGATGCAAGAACAAAGAAACTGCGTCAGGTGGTAACTGCGGTTTCGGATGGTGCCAATGCAGCAACCGCAGTGGCAGAATATCTGAAATAGAAGAAACTGAGAGAGTATTACGATAATTCAACCGGCTGTAAGGATACCGGACAGCCGCAGATCTGGAAAAAATATTTGAAAAAACGCTCTAAAAACACGAAGGAGAGATAAAAATGGCACAGAAAGTAGATTATGCAGCCTTAAAAAAAGGCGGATATATGAGACAGAAACAGAAAGGTTACGGTTCCCTGAGACTGGCAGTGGTCGGTGGAAACCTGACTGCAGAGAATATTAAGACAGTAGCAGAAGTAGCAGAAAAATACGGCCGCGGATATGTACATATGACTTCCCGCCAGGGCATTGAGATTCCCTTTATTAAAGTGGAAGAATTGGCAGAGGTAAAAGAAGCACTGGCAAAAGGCGGTGTGGGAACCGGTGTGTGCGGACCACGTGTACGTACAGTTACAGCCTGTCAGGGTTCAGAGGTCTGTCCAAGCGGATGTATCGACACCTACACACTGGCAAAAGAGCTTGATGAGAGATATTTCGGACGGGAACTCCCGCATAAATTCAAATTTGGTGTTACAGGATGCCAGAATAACTGCCTGAAAGCAGAAGAAAACGATGTTGGAATCAAAGGCGGCATGAACATCGAATATAAGGAAGACGACTGTATTTCCTGTGGTGTGTGTGTGAAAGCCTGCAGACAGAATGCACTGAAGATGGTGGACGGCAAAATAGAACTGGATGCGCAGAAATGTAATCATTGTGGCCGCTGTGTAAAGAGCTGTCCGGTGGATGCATGGAAAGGAACTCCGGGATATATCGTATCTTTTGGAGGAACCTTCGGAAATAATATCTATAAAGGAGAAGAACTGCTTCCTCTGATCCTGGATAAAGAAACACTGTTTCGTGTGACAGATGCGGCAATTAATTTCTTTGAAAAAAATGCAAATCCAAGTGAACGTTTCCGCAAAACATTGCAGCGTGTGGGAGAAGAAGATTTCCGCAGTCAGCTGAAAGATGCGTATGAAGGACAGTGAAAGGAGAACATAATGGCTGAATTAGATTTTGAAGTAACCGATGAGGTTGATATTACCGATAAAGTATGCCCCCTGACATTCGTGAAGGCAAAAGTAGCAATCGAAGAACTGGAGGATGGAGAGATTCTGGCTGTCCGTATGAACGATGGCGAACCAGTGCAGAATGTTCCGCGCAGCATGAAAGAAGAAGGGCATAAGGTACTGAAATTAACCGATAATGAAGATGGTACTTACACCATGTATGTAAGAAAGGTGGAAGACTGATGGCAGTACGGGTAAGCAAGACGGATTTTGAAGAGAAAGTCCTGAAGGAAAAACTTCCGGTTCTGGTGGATTTTTATTCAGATTCCTGCGTGGCGTGTAAAAAGCTGGCACCGGTTCTCGGAAATGCGGAAGACGATTATGAGGATAAGATTAAAGTATATAAAGTAAAGACGAACTTTGATGTGGAGCTGGCAGAGCAGTATGAAGTGCAGGCAAATCCGACGTTGATCCTTTTTAAAGACGGACAGGCGAAAGACCGGAAAACAGGAGCATTGAAACAGGCAGAGTTAAACAGCTGGATTGAAGGATTACTCTAAAAAGAGAGCAGGCATAAAGGAGAAAAATATGTTTATCACAGTAGCAGGAGAGAAAAAAGAAGTAAAAGACGGACTGACACTTCCGGAACTGATCGCACAGGAAAATGTAGAGATGCCGGAATATGTAACCGTTTCTATTAATGAAGAATTTGTTGCATCAGAGGATAAAGAGTCTACCGTATTAAAAGAGGGAGACAATGTAGAATTTCTTTATTTCATGGGAGGTGGATGCTAAATGGCAATGACAGATGAACAGATCGAGCGTTATTCCCGTCACATCATCTTAAAAGAAGTGGGTGCAAAGGGACAGAAGAAGCTCCTGAAAGGAAAAGTACTGATCATCGGTGCAGGCGGTCTTGGTGCACCTGCGGCAATGTATCTGGCAGCAGCAGGTGTGGGAACAATCGGTATTGTGGATGCGGACGAGGTAGATCTTTCCAATCTGCAGAGACAGATCATCCACAGCACAACAGATATCGGAAAAGCAAAGGTAAAATCAGCAAAGGAAACCATGAATGCCATGAATCCGGATGTGGAAGTAAAAACTTACCGGATGTTCGTAGACGCATCCAACATCCGCGAACTGATTCGAGAATATGATTTTATTATTGACGGAACTGATAATTTCCCGGCAAAATTTCTGATCAATGATGCATGTGTACTGGAGAAAAAACCATTTTCCCATGCAGGTATCATTCGTTTTAAAGGTCAGCTGATGACCTATGTACCCGGGGAAGGTCCATGTTACCGCTGCGTATTCAAGAATCCGCCGCCCAAGGATGCAGTTCCTACCTGTAAGCAGGCAGGTGTCATCGGAGCAATGGGAGGTGTCATCGGTTCCTTACAGGCAATGGAAGCAATCAAGTATCTGATCGGTGTAGGTGATCTTCTGACAGGATATCTTCTGACTTTTGATGCGCTGACAATGGAATTCCATAAGGTTAAACTGCCGAAGGATACTCATGACTGTGCAGTATGCGGAGATCATCCGACAATCCTGGAACCGATCGACTACGAGCAGGAGGTCTGTGAGGAAACAGCAGGCCGATTTGCCACAAGAGATGAGCAGTAAATACGAGAAAAACCTGATGCAAAACAGGAGAAAAGTATGGCTATAATAAGAATGAGAGATCATCTCTATGATGAGATCGTTAATTATGCAAAAGAGCATCTTCCGGAGGAAGCCTGCGGGCTTTTGGCCGGAGTGGAAACCGGGGAGGGAAGGGAAATCCGAAAGGTATATTTTCTGGAGAATAAAGATCATTCAGCCAGATACTGTGTCATGGTTCCGATTCCCGGTCCAATCTCCAATACAAAATCATCCTTTGTGATCTGTGCAGAATCTATAATCTTATCCAGAACATGAGTATCGATCAGAAAGTTCTGACCAAACCTTTTCTGGAATGCAAAATTATACTTCTGAAGCACTTCTATGGTATACTTTGGATCTCCTAGATACGGTCTGGGCATAATCTTTACTCCTTTTTCTTTATTACCTGTAACTGTACAAATACGCATTATTTAGTAAAATCTTTCTCGTACAGAACAATATATCCATCTCTGTCTATACGTTTCTTAGATACATTTCGTTTAAATTTACGGATTCCTCCCTGTGATTTTGCAATCGCAGCATCTATCAGTTCTTTTACTGCGCCAACATTCATAGGAGAATCCTCTTTCTGGTTAATTCCAATCAGATTATACAGCGCAAGCATTCCCATCTGATCAATAGCATAACCATTCTCTTTTGTATAAACCCTTGCAAAATTGACAAGTTCATCATTGGTAAACACAGGAATATTGATCATTGAAGTAAACTTCTTTGCGAATTTCGGATATCTGGCAATCAGTTTTCGCATACCAATCTTCTCATCTTCCACGATTACTGTAAGTCCGTCTGTATTAACTTCCATGGCTTTGTCAAGCATCTCTACTGTTTCCGGTGTCAGCTGATTTGCATTTTCGATCACAAGAAAGCCACCTGCCAGCTTTGAAAAAATCTTATAAATATTTTTTCCGTTGATCTGATCTGCAAAAACATATGCTACTTTTGACGCTTCCAGATTCAGTTCTTTACAGATTGCCGGAATCAGGCCTGAGATCAGTCTGGTCTTTCCGCATTCCTTACCGCCCATCACAATAATATTTCCAGTTTTAGAAGTCTTGTCTGCTGCAGCCATCTGTACATCATATAAAGTATCCACAAGCTGCTCTGGTGGATTATTCTCAAAGCCCGGAATCGATAATACATCTGCATTATATATAAGATGTTCTATATTCTCAGCCTTGCAGAAATCATCAGCTTCTTTAAGTTCATCATCTGTAAGTTCTTTTTCTCTTGGTACGATATCCCTTGGATCTGCTCCATTTTCCGGCTGGATAGATTCTATAAAACGTTCCAGCTCCTCTTCTTCTGTCAGAGGTTGAGCTTCTTCCGTTCCCTCTGTATCATCTTCCGGATTCAGATCTGTATTCCCCATCGGTCCATGGAGAAATTCCTCTTCAGCTCTTCTGAGATCTTCTTCTGTAACCTCATCTTCTTCTTCAGCTTCTTCTATTTCCGGCTGCACCGGTATTTCCTTTTTCGGTTCTTCATCCGGCTTTGGATCAGCAACCTTTATATCTTGTATATCTCCGCTGAGGAAATCCGGTTCTTCCAGTTCCTCTGAAATATCATGGGCTTTTATTTCTTTATCATCAACATCAGTTTCTGAACTTTCTTCCTGTACTTCTTCTGTTTTTGACTCTTCTTCCTTCGGAATCTCAATTCCCTGCGCACTGGCAGCAGCAAGGATCGTATCCTCCAGATTCAACTCTTTCCCATCCATATTCAGTTTCGTCTCAGCAACTTCCTCAACTTTCGGCGGTTTGCTCAGTTCCATATTTTTCATGGATGCCGGAATGTTTAATTCAGGCATCTTAATTGCAGCCATGGGTTCTGCCCCCGGTTTTTCAGGTTCTGCCTCCAATTCCGGAACATTTTCAGGTTCTTTCTGTGACGCATCACTCTTTATGATTTCTTCCGGAATCTCATCTTCCCTGGTGATACCGGCCTCGTTAACCATATCCATGGATTCTTCCGGAAACTCTTCTTTCTCTTCCTGAGTCTTACCTCCAAAGACATCCCTGATCCCCTTTGAAATCTTTTCCTGAATGCCTTCCATGCTGACCTGAACTTCCGGCTCATTGTTTTCTGTCGTTTCTTCCACTTCTTCAGCTTCAGGCTCTTCCTGCGCTTTTACTTCTGTTTCCGTTTTTTTCTTCTCCAGTTCTTTCGCCTGCTCTGGTGTAAGAAGTTTCGGAACAAACTGTTTCTCAAATTTTGCTTTCTCAGCACCTGTCAGCTCACCCATTCTCATTTTTAGATCATAGGCTTTCATAACATATTTGCCTTCACTGAACCAGAGAATGATTTCATTGCATAAATCCAGACATTTCTGTTTTTCTCCTGCTTTGTAATACAGGGCTGCCAGTTCATATGACCATTTCTCTGTAAATTCCTGTTCTTTATACTCTTCCAGGATTCTGATCTGCTCATTTAATGAAGAATTTTTTGCCCTTGCAATCTTGTACTGCAGAATATATTGTGTACTGTCATTCGAAGCCACCTGCTTATACTCTTCAAAAAATTCTTCTGCTTCATTGATATCATCCATTCGCAGAGAGATCTCAATCAGACGGTAAAGAATATTTTTTCCAATAGATGCCTTATGATATGCAAGAAGGAAAATCTCCTTACTGTCCTCATATCTTCCGTTTGCTGCATATATTTCACCGACAACACATAAGGTGCGGACATTTTTGACGCGTCTCCAGTCTATGCTGTCTACAATGTTCATGGCACCTTTATAATCTTTGTCCTGAACCAGCTTATTAATCTCTTCAAGTTTTATCCGAAATTCTTCTTTATCCAATGCATTCACCAACTTTCCATAATTACGCTCAGTGTATCATAAGCCCGTACCCTTGTCAAAAGATTGTTTCTTCTTACACAGGCTGTGATACTGTTCCCTGAACTACCTGAAATACCTTATTTATCTGAAACTGATGACTGATAAAATCATCCAGCCCTGTACATGTTATCAATGTCTGGATATCACTGATACTGTCCAGAAGATAATTCTGCCTGCTGCTGTCCAGCTCGGACAGAACATCATCCAAAAGCAGAACCGGTGTGTCTTTTATTTTTCTCTTTACTATATATATTTCTGATAATTTAAGAGAAAGTGCCGCTGTCCTCTGCTGTCCCTGAGAACCGTATTTCCTGATATCAATCCCATTTGCCATTACACACAGGTCATCTCTGTGTGGGCCTGCGGATGTCAGTCTCATCCTCATATCTCTTTCTCTGTTGGCACAAATGGTACTTTCCAGTTTCTCTGCTGTACAGTCCGGTTCATAAATAACGTTCAGTTCTTCCAATCCCCCTGTAAGATTACCATGTATTTTTCGAACCGTTTCATTTAGTTCTTTAATAAATTCACTGCGCTTGTCAATAATCTTCCGTCCATATTCAGCCATCTGTATATCCCAGATATCCAGTGTATCTTTAAGTGAAGGCTGAACACTGAGATCCTTCAGCAATTTATTTCTCTGATTTACAATATGGTTATATGAAGCCAGATCTGTAAGATATATTTTATCTAACTGGCACAGTTCCAGATCAAGAAATCTCCTTCTCTCACCCGGACCATTTTTTATAATATTCAGATCCTCAGGAGAAAAAAACACCAGATTAACTACTCCGAAAAGCTCACTGGCCTTCCGGATAGGAAGACCATTGATCGCAACGCCTTTTGCTTTATTCTTTTTAAGATGCATATCAATCCTGTAGGAAAGCTCATCTCTTTTTACCATCATCCTGATATGAGATTCATCCTTTCCAAACTGAATCATATCCTTATCTCTGCTTCCTTTATGCGATTTTGTAGTTCCGCAAAGATAAAGTGCCTCCAGGATATTGGTCTTTCCCTGAGCGTTATTGCCGTAAAATATATTCGTCCCCTGTGCCAGATCGAGTTCCAGAGAATCATAATTTCTGAAATTTTTTAACTGAACAGATTCAATATACATTTATTCACCTGATCACTTTAATTTCTTTTCCATCATAAGAAACGATGTCACCTTCATAAACCTTTCGGCCACGACGGTCATCTACCTCTCCGTTTACTTTTACCAGTCCGTCAGTGATCACATATTTCGCTTCAACCCCGTCCTGAACCATATCTGCAAGTTTCAGTAACTGCCCCAGTTTTATAAATTCATCTCTGATTTTAATTTCTTCCATTTTCATTTACTCCCTATCTTGCCTGATTCTGGTTGATATTTACAGGCAGAATCAAATATGTGTAATTTTCCTCGTCATCCCTGATAAAACATGGTGCTTTTGGATTTACGAGGTAGATACTGATTGTTTCATCATCGATTACTTTGAGTGCATCGATCAGAAATCTTGGATTAAAGCCAATAAGGATATCTTTGCCCTCTTTATCAATATCAATATTTTCATTCATGGAACCCATTGCAGAATCAATACGTAATTCCATAGAATTATCTGTAATTTCAATAATGATCGGTTTCTTTTCTCCCTCTCTTACCAACAGAGTGGCTCTGTCGATACAGTCCAGAAATTCTTTTTTATTAATTTTAATTTTGGTTTCATAATCGCTGGAAAGCATCTGATCAATACGGAAATATTCTCCGTCGATTAATCTGGAAACAACAATAGTCTGGTCAAACTCAAATAAAATATGATTTTTTGAGAAATAAATATTTACAATATCATCAATTTCACCGGATAAAATCTTACTGATCTCATTAAGTGTTTTGCCAGGTACCACCACTTTGCGGTCAGCATAATCTTTTTTCAGTTCCATACGTCTGATTGCAATACGATGTCCATCGAGAGATACTATTTTCAGGTAGTTATTTTTGATTTCAAAAAGTTCACCTGTCATCAGCTTATTGGTTTCATTGGAGGCAATTGAGAAAATAGTCTGTCTAATCATCTCTTTTAATGTGAATTGAGAGATAGTAAGACTTTCTTCTTTCTCAATCAGTGGGAGATATGCAAAATCTTCTCCGGATTTACCAGGTATCGTGAATTTTGCTTTCTCACAGGTAATGGTGGCAGTAAGTTTCTCATCTGTTTTAATAGTTACCGTATTGTCTGGCAGTCGACGAATGATTTCATAGAAAATTTTTGCATCCAGCGCAATGATTCCTTTTTCTTCAATGATTCCATCAACAATTGTTTCTATACCGAGTTCCATATCATTAGTAGTAAATTTGATCTGGTTTGTAGTAGCATCAATCAGAATACATTCCAGAATTGGCATTGTTGTTTTAGAGGGAACTGCTTTCAGTGAGATGTTTACACTTTTGAGCAAGTTGATTTTCTGGCAAATGATTTTCATAATGTGTATAACTCCTTTTTTGGATAAATTGTGGTTTTTATAAATATATTTATAGAAAAAGTTCGTCGTAACCGCCGTAGGGGGCCAGATTTTGTGAAAAACTCCCGCGAGGCCGGTGTTTTCAGGGTTTTTCGGGTGGGATAACTTTGTGTAAAAGTGGTAGTTTTGGATGTGAATAACCCGGGGATAAAATTACCGCCGATTTTTTGCAAAAAAGTTGTACACATTCTTCCACATACAATCAACACGTTATACACCAGCAATGTGGAAAACTTTCCTAACCTTGTGGATTAATCTTCTTTTTCAATATATCAATGGTATTTTTTAAGTTATCATCGTACTGCAATTCATTTTCAATCTTTTCAATACCGTGCATAACCGTTGTGTGGTCACGGTTTCCAAGTGCTTTTCCGATATTTTTCAAAGGAGTGGAGATAATTTCACGGCAGAGATACATGGCAACCTGGCGCGGCATAACGATTTTTGAGTTTCGTTTATTTCCACTTAAGTCAGCAGGAGTAACTCCGTAATGTTCGGAAACAACGGAGATGATATATTCTGGTGTGATCACTTTTTTTTCATCTGGAGAAATAATATCCTTCAGTGCCAGCTCTGCCAGCTCCAGAGTTACTTCCTTTTTCTCAAAAGCGGGCACCAGCTGC
>ENA-ORRQ01002790-ORRQ01002790.1-human-gut-metagenome-genome-assembly--contig:-NODE-2790-length-10984-cov-3.515875_pt1 | contig 10984 bp, 9 predicted proteins | sample MGYA00242177_ERZ509138 | MGnify/ENA primary metagenome ERZ509138 (study PRJEB26280, sample SAMEA2338628) | human gut metagenome | biome: human gut; feature: human-associated habitat; material: faeces...
GAACACCGCCATCGCCGCCATGATGACCATGGTGAACGAGCTGAACGCCAACGGCTGCACCCGGGGCGACCTGAAGTATCTGCTCCTGCTGCTGAACCCCTTCGCCCCCCACATCACCGAGGAGCTGTGGGAGAACCTGGGCTTCGCCGCCCAGACGGGCAAGATGTGCTGCCAGGCGGAGTGGCCCGTGGCGGATGAGAGCAAGACCGTGGCCTCCACAGTGGAGCTGGCCGTCCAGGTAAACGGCAAGCTGAAGGGCACCATCTCCATGCCAACCGACAGTGAGGAGAAGGCCGTGGTGGATGCCGCCCTGGCGGTGGAGAAGGTCCGGAAGGCCACCGAAGGGATGCAGATCATCAAGACCATCCTGGTGAAGAACCGGCTGGTGAACCTGATCGTCAAGCCCGCGAAATAAGACTGCGCCCAGCGGTGCGTACAAGCGTTTTTGCCGGAGGCAACAACCTTGGGGCGGACGGCCTGTGCCTGTCCGGCTGCATTCCGATGCGGGAGCCCCGCTGGACCGGGAACCGGCCGATGCATCTGGTGGGAGCATCCCAGTTCATCCCAATCACACCAAAAGGCCGGACGGGAAATCCCGTCCGGCCTGCGCTTCAGGCCCTGCCTGAGAAAGGAGAACCTATGAGCCGTCTGGATGAATTCCTGCGCCTGCTGTGCGGCAGGTTTGACAATACCCGGCAGCTGGAGGAGCTGCGGCGGACCGGCAGCTTTGATAACAGGGAGCAGTACGAGCAGATGCAAAAGGAGGGCAACCAAACCTTTCCGCTGGCGCGCCACGTCAACACCGCCTGCAACGATAAAATTACCGCCTTGCCGCAGGACTTTGACGGAGTGTTTGTGCTGGAGGAGAGCTACTACACCACGGAGGGAAAGACCCACGCCTCACCCCATCTGTTCCTCTTTACGGAGGAGGGGGAGGCGGTGAAGCTGACATCCTATCAGCTGCCCAAGGCGGCGGACGGCGGCGCGGCCACCTATGAGACGCTGCCGCCCCTGAAATGGGAGGAGCTGGAGATCTCCGAGAAATTCACGCCTGCCCTCTATACGCTGCACGACGGCGTGTGGGAGGGGGGCAGCGTCAGCATGTTCTCCCCGGTGCTGAAGTTCACCCTGTATGAGCGATTCTCTCAGGAGTCCCTGGAGGTGGCGGAGACCATGGAGGTGAACGGAAAGCGGACGTTCGGGTACGATGTGCCCATCGTGTACCGGAGAGCGGCGGACTGATCTCCCGGGAGAAATGCTGATTTTCGCCAAATGTCAATACTAAAACCCGAATTTCTTTGAAAAATTTTTTATATGCTTTATAGGCTTGCAAGGAACACGTTGAAAAGTTCCGCAGAGGTGTGCCAGTCCAGGATTAACCGTGGGTAATTATTTATCCAGTCCTGGACCCGGCGCACCTCTTTTTGTGTTACCTTACGGAAGTCCGTGCCCTTGGGGAAAAACCACCGGATAAGCTGGTTCTGCTTCTCGTTGCTGCCGCGCTCTCCGGGGGACCTGGGGTGGCAGTAGTAGACGTGGGTGCGCTTCTCTCCGGGCAGCAGACAGGAGCGCTCCATGCCCTTGCAATCGGCAAATTCGCTCCCGTTGTCCACGGTGATGCTCTTGAACACCTGGCGGAACATAGCGGTCCCCATGCGGCGCTCCAGTCGGTCCAGAACGCCCACGACGCTGGCGGCGGTGTCGTCGTGCATCTTGCGGATGATCTCGTCCCGCGTCACGCGTCCGGTGAGGACGCACAGGGCGGCCTTGGTGCCCTTCTTACCCACTACGCTGTCCATCTCCCAGTGGCCCGGCTCCTCCCGGTTGTTGATGTGCTCCGGGCGATGCTCGATGCTGTCCCCTCTGGGGGCTTTCGCTGCTTTCACGCGGTTGTAGGTCCGCTTCTGGTCACTCTTGTAGCGCAGCTCCTTGTTGGTCAGGGGCCACAAGTCCCCGTTCTCGATGTACTTATACACAGTCTGACGACATAATGTACAGGAGAAGGTGGTCTCCGGCGTTTTGCCCAGCATGGAGCAGGCAGCGGACGGGGAATACCCCTCGGAGATGGTTTTGACCAGCCACCGGGCCAGCCGGTGGTCTTTGCCTATTTTCAGAGGCTTTTCCATGTTCTTCTTGCGGTCCAGGTGGTAGTCCTTGGCGACATCGGCGGAGTAGGAGATATAGGTGGTCAGGTCGCTGCGTTTCAGCTCCACCGCGCCCCTCCGGCACTCGTCGTAGACCGTGCTGTGATGCACGCCCAGATAGCGGGCGATCTGCGGCTTGCTGTACCCCTCGCGGAGCATTTTTTCAATGGTCAATCTGTCGTTCCAGGTCAAGTGTGCGCCCTTATATCTCGGCATAGGAAAACCTCCATTTGCAATACTTTTGCATAGCATTTGTATATCTTTAGCACACTTTTTTCGGCCATGTCAATAGCCCCGGAAGATGCAAAAATCCCCCTACTATCCGTAGGGGGATTTCAAAATTTTTTTATTCTTTTCCGGTCAGCCAGTCCATCGTCACGCCCAGGACCTCGGCAAAGATCATCAGCTCGTAGTCCGTCACGAAGCGGTCCCCGGTCTCTATCTTGCTGATGGCCTCCCGCTCGATGAACACGCCCTTGACCTGCATCCTCGCAGCGAGGTCCGCCTGGGAGATGCGTTTGGTCGCCCGCACCTGGTGGATGCGGTCGCCGGAGATATTCTTTTGTCCCTCAAAATCGTAAATCTTCACACGCAGCCCCTCCTTGGCACCTTGACAGTACCACGGAAAAGGGCTATCTTTGTAATAAAGATTTACAACCTTTATCGTTTTGGTACAAAAAGTGGGAATATCTCACTTCACGTCCGGCAGCTTCTCCAGCATACCGGCGGCCTCCAGCAGATTGTAGATGATCTGGGCCGTGGCCTCGCGGGTGATGGGCTTCTGCCATCCGTAGTTGCCCGCACCGTCTCCGGCGAAGATACCCTTGCGCTTGCAGTAGTCGGTGGCCTCCTTGGCCCAGGCGGAGGGGTTGTCCCCGGTGTCGGCGCAGCTCGTGAGCTGTTTGGTGTCCATAGTTTCTTCATCCTTTCCGGCCTTTGCGGCCTCCAGTCTTTTGTTGACTTCTGCGGCGATCTGGCCGTGGCGGCTGTAAAGCCAGTCACCAGGGCAGGCTTTCGCCGCAAACCAGCGGTGGACGGTCATGTTCTGCTGGTCTACCTGACCTACGAGGTTTTTATCTCCCTTCCAAAGCAGCCTGGGGATGCCGTTGCGTTGGCAGATGTCCACCAGCAGGTCAATGAGGGACTTGTAGGCCGCGTCGGAGACCGGCCACGGGTCCTTGGCAACGGTGTTCGCCACCTCGATGGTGACGGCCCGGTTGTCGTTGCTGGAGGAGGAGGTACACCACGAACGGTTGGCCTCGTCCACATACAGGCCGATGCGCCTGCCGATGCCGTAGTTGCTGCTGGCCTGGCGTTCCTTGTTCTGGAACAGTTCGCCGCAGCGCTCCACGGACAGGTTCCCGGCCATACAGTGGATGGAGATGGTGTCGATGGCGTGCTTGCGCTTGCCGGAATGGTTGGGGGACAGCTTGGTGTAGCTGACCAGCGGGCTGTTACTCATTGCCCGCACCTTCTTTCAGAACGCCGTGGTTGAGTTCGTAGACGGCGGCCTCAATGAGCGCGTCGATGCGGTCCTCGTCCAGAGTGATGCCGTGCTCCGCCAGCCAGTTGAGGACATAGGCTTTCTTCTCCTCGCCGCGCCCGCTGCCACGGTAGATTTGCTCCGCCGCCGTCACAGCGATTTTCACCCAGGCATTGATCTCCGCCTGCTGCTGGGCCGTGGTCCGGCTCTTGATATAGGGGATGACCACGGCGGTGATGACGGCAGCCACAAGGGCAGCCGCCGCTTCAATGATTGTCGTAATATCCATGATGTGCTCCTTCCTTTACTCCACGATTTCCCAGTCGTCGGCCAGCATATCCGCCTGGCTTGCAAGCCATCCCATTTGCACGCCGGAAGTGCCGCAGAATGCGATAGCCTTGTTCCCAATGGCCGCGTGCTCGGCATTGACGATTGTGCCAGCCGGGGACGTGTAACTGATGGCAGAGGCCAGCTCAATGTGCTGGTTCTTTCCGTTCCAGCCCGCCCGTCTGCACTTCTTCCCCTTCTTCATGGCCTCGATAGCCAGCCCGAAGTTCATACTGTCGATGGGGCGGTACGCCGCCTCGAACACGGCCTTGGGGCTGAAACTCTCGTAGCCGTCCGGGTAGCGGACCTTATAGCCCTCCTCCACGGGGTCCATGCTCTTGGGGGTGGGCTGGCCCTCCTCGTAGACCCTGCCGCCCTTGCGAATAGCAGGGACCGCCTCAATGATTTTCGTGCCGATATAGGTTTTCATTTCGATTTCCTCCTTTAGCAATCTCGTTTGATTTTCTTCTCCGGTGCGTTGCTCTTGCCGAACACCACCCCGTCGTTGTGCTCGAAGATGTTCTCCACCACCTTGAGGACGTTCACGCCCAGAATGGTCTCGATGGCCTGCTCGGACAGGTCCACCACCGGGAACACTTGGCCCAGGTGCACCGTGGCGTACAGGGCGATGAGGTAGGACATCGTGACCCACCCCAGCGCGGCGATCTGCGTTGTCACGAACAGCCGCCGCGTGGTCGTCTTAATGTTCTTCATCTCGTACCGCCTCCAGATGGTCAATGCGGTGGTGTGCGGACTTGGCGCTGGCCTCCACGGCAGCCAGACGGCCCTCCACCTCTGTGTTGGTCTTGCGCTGCTCTCGCTGTTCCGTCTTGATCTCGTCCGTGTTGGACTTGATGTACCCCAGCTCTGTCAAAACGGTGCCGAGCTGTTGGCCGTTGCTCCTGTCGTCTTTCCCCTTGTTGCGGGAGAAGGTGGCATAACTGATGACAGCGCCCAGCACCGTGCATACCAGTCCCACAATGATGTTCCACTCCATTGGTATCACCTGCCTTTCCCATTGAGCATATCAAAGCCCCGCATCCTTTTCGCCCCGAAGCAGATAAAAATTTGAAAGAGAGGGTCCACCTATGAAAGCCTTGGTCTATATCGTGTGCGTCGCCGTAGCAGCGATGGTGCAAACCGCCATAAGCATGAGCGGTGTACAACTCGGCGGTCTCCCTGTGGTCCTGCTGTATGGCACGGCCTTGGCTGTCGCTACCGCCGCTTGCAAGGCCATCCAGCGCAGGAAAATGCGTCCGGCCATACCGAAGGAACGATGGTACACCTGCCCGAAGTGTGGGCAGCTCGTCCCGGAGGGAAAGCCGTGTGACTGCGAAAGCCTTTCTCCCCAGCCGGGGGAGAAGTTGTGCGGCACACCGTTCATCCAGGCGGGCCAGACCCCGCCCGGAGTTGAAACCGAACAGCCGAAGCCGGGAAAGCGGTCTCCGGTGGTTCCGCTTTGCATAGCCGCTGCTTTGCTGGTGGTATGCACCTGCATCCTTGGCTACCGTGCCTCCGTGCTCACGGCAGCGCGGGATGACCTGGCAGCGGAGAATGCGGAATTGCGCTCCAGAGTTTCCGCGCTATCCACCGAAAAGACGCAACTGCAAGAAAAAGTGAACGACCTGGAGGCTCGGAACGAGGATTTGTCCGGCTATCTTCACGACGCCACTTTTCTTTACAACAACATTGGGTTCATCGTCGAAGGGTCAAACCGTTATCACAATTACGATTGCCCTGTGTTCCAGGGTGCTGACGAATACTGGGCGCATAATATAGAATACTGCGAGTATCTGGGGTACTCGAAGTGTGGAAATTGTTGGTGACGACATGAAAAAATGGGAGCAGGGATGACCTGCTCCCATTTCTTTACCATTCGCTGGTGTAGACGGTCCCCCAGAGGAAAGCCCGCTGCTCGTCGGTCAGGCCGGAGAAGTCCTCCAGCCATTCCCGCACATGGTCGCTCTTGGCCTCGCCCTTCACGGTCTTACCGTCTGCGTCCTTGGCCCCTTCCATCTCGTTGTAGGCGGTGTGGAACAGGACGTACTCCCAGGGTTCGATGCCCTGGGCCTCTGCGTCGTCGGCCTGGGCCATCCACTTGGTGCTGACCTCGTACTGTCCGTCGGAATGGTCCGCCAGGGCGCTCTTGTCGGCCAGATCATAGGCCGCCTTGAGCACCTTGTCGCGGGTCTCGTCGTCCATTCCCCGGAAGATGGGGCTGCTCGCCAGGTCGTCGGCCATGCTGCGGTAGTCGTTGGCCCGCTGGTCGGAGTATGCCCGGTAGGCGCTGCTCCCCAGGTCGTCCGCGCCGAAGGTCTCCTCCTTCTCCTTGACAGGGGCGTATTTGTCCCTGCTGCCGATAAGGTCCCGTGCCCTCTGGGGCAGGGTGTAGTCCGGGTCCTTCTCAACGGCCTTGTTGTAGCGGCTCCGCATGGCGCTGTCGATGCTTGCGCCGTCCACGCCCATGCTGTTCATCAGGTCGTCCCTGATGTGCTGGTAGGTGTCCATGTCGCCCTGCTCCAGCGCCCGGTACAGAATGGCGTAATAGCGGTTCTTGTTGCCGGTGTTGGAGATGTTGTAGATAGCCTTTTCCATCTCATACTGGAGCGGGATGTTGCCGGTCTCCACCGCCGCGCTCCGGGCCAGGCCCCACATATCCCGCGCCAGGTTGGAGGCCGGGATGCCGAACATCTTTGCACCGGCGGCCAGCAGTCCCTTGAGGGCGTAGGCCCTGGTCCGCTTGCCCTGGCCGTCGGCGCTCTGGATGGCCGTCTGTCCGGCCTGGATAAGATCGGACACGATCTCCATTTCCGTGCGGGACACGTCGTAGCCCTGCATGATGGACAGCGCGTCCTTCACAAAGGGGATTTGACCCAGGGGGTTCATGTTGCTGCCGACGTTGCCCTCCATGATGGCGTTCCAGGCTTTCTCCCAGGGGGTCTCCTCGTCACCGGAGATGCCGGTGAACGCAGCCCGGAAGCGCTCCCAGTATTTTTTATCTTCGTCATCGTCGCGCATGGCGTCGATAAGGCTCTGGGCCAGAGCGTTGACCACGTTCGTCACCACCAGGGCCGTGGCCGCCCGGCCCATCGTCTTGATGGCCTTGCCGCGCTTCTGGCTGTTCTGTTCGTAGCGCACCTGGTCATAGGCCCGCATCAGCAGGTTGAGGCTCATAATCGGCTCGCCCATGAAGCTGGTCGCCTGCTTCACCACCGCGTTGCTGGAGCGCATGATGTTGGACCGCTGGAGCACGCCGTCTACCACCTGGGTCTGGTCGATGACTTCCGCGAACAGCTTTGCCGTCTGCCGGTAGAATGCCTCGCTGCCCTTGGTGAGGCCCTGGTGTTCCCGCGCCGTGGCCCACTCGCAGGCGTTCCACAGCTTGCCCCAGGTCACGGCGTCCGCCGCGCCCGCAGGGGCGGAAAGGGCGTCGTTCAGCTTCCGCACGTTCGTCCGGTTGTCGAACAGCGTCTCGGTCATCTTGTAGGGGCTGGAGATGTCGAAGCCGCCCGCATCCTTCCGCATGGCGATGGGGGAGTATTGCAGGGCTTTCTTCCATCCGCTGCCCCGCGTAACGCCTCTTGCAAGGCCCCGCGCCATGTCCTGGGGGTCCAGTACCGCCGCCGCCCGGAAGAACGCCGTGGGCTGCTGGATGACCACGCGGATGTTCGCGCCCACGGCTGCGCCCTTGAAGCCGCCGATGGTCTTTCCGGCGATGTCCCACATGGGGCTGTCGCCGGGGGCGTTGATGCCGTTCTGGATGTCCTCCATCAGGTTGTGCCAGTATTTTTGACTGCCGGGGCCGCCCACGCGGTCCAGCAGGCCCTTGATGGTCTTGCCGGTGGGGTTGCCCTCCTCGTCCCGGAACTGGTAGTTGAACAGGCGGTTGATGTCCTCCATCGTGCAGAGCCAGGAGGCATAGTCCGTCATGTCGGAGGCGTGGTTGGCAAAGGTGGTGAAGATACCCGCCAGGTCCAGGGCGTTGCTCGCGTGGGGCATCGTGGTCTTTGCCATGCCGATGTTCTTAATGGAGCGGGTGTTGTTTCCGCCCTTTTCGATGTTGCTGTGCAGGCCCTCCTTGGCCGATTTGATGGGCCAGTAGTCGCTCTCGGTGAACTTCTTATAACCGTAGGCTTCCATGCTGGCCTTGTTGCCGTAGTCGGCCAGCACGCCACGGGTCAGTCCTTGCAGGCCGTCCGCGATCTTCACCTGCTCCGGTGTCAGCGTCCCGGTGATGTTCACCAGGTCGCCCTCCGTCAGGCGGATGCTGTCCGTGCCGCGCCGGATTTGCGAGGTTTTGATCTCTGGCTGCACCACGCCGCCCTTGAGCAGGTGGTCGTGGGCCTGCTTGCGCTTCACCAGCTCGTACAGCTCCATCACCTGGGCCGTGGAAAGGGTCAGCTTCTCGCCTCGCTCCGTGGTGAAGGTATGCGTGGTCGCCTCCAGCTTCTTCACCGTCTTGGGGCCCACGATCTTGCGGACCTCCTCGGCCACATGGTCCACCATGAGCTGCTGCTGGTCCTGCGCGTCCCGCAGCATCCGGTAGACCGCCTTGCCCGCCTCTCCGTAATGGGAGAAGAAGGTGTACGGGGTCTCCAGGTCAATGAGGGCGTGGTTGTGGGTCAGGCTGTTCTTGGCCCGGCGGCTGCTGGTCCCGATGGAGAGAGCCTGCGCCCAGTCCGCCGTCCTGGCGTACTTGGCCTTGGACAGGACTTTCCCCGCCGTGTTCACGCTGTGCTCCACGGCCTTGACCACCTGCCACACGGTTTGAAGCTGCGCCACGCTCATGTCGGCCAGCTTGGTGTCCTTCATGGCGATGACGGCATCAAAGCCGCCCTTGATGCCGTCGGCGTCGCTGCCCAGCAGGGAGGGGTCAATGACCATATCCCCGCCCTCGGCCACGATTTTGGCGTACTGCTCCTTGAGGGCGCGGAACGCCTCGGTTCGCTTGGTGGGGGCGCCGCTGCCGTCCTTCACCCGCTTGCCGTTCTCGTCGAGGGTGTACTGGCTCTCCTGGTTGATGCTCTCCAGCACAGCGGCCACGCTTCCGCGCATGGCCTCCGGGATGTGGTGCTGGTCGCTGGGGCGGAGGAGCTTCTGAGACAGGGCGCTGGCATGGCGGGTGATTTTGGCCCGCAGCTCACGGGCCGCCCGGCGTTCCCGGCCCGCTGCGTCCTTGGCTGCATAGCGGTCTTTCAGAGCACCCATCTGCCGCTCGCGGGCCTCCCGCTCCTTGGCAATGGCGTTCTGTACCCGCTGCCGGTTTTGCTCCCGCAGTTCCGCCAGGCGGGTAGTGTACTGCTCCCGCACCTTCTGGACCTGCTCCCGGCCCTTGGCCTTGGCGTTCTCCAGCTTCAATGCCTGCCGGTCCGCAAAGGTCTTTCGCGTCTGGGGCAGGTCGAAGAAGGTCTCCATGATCTCGTTCGCCGCGCCGGTCACGGCCTGGTCCATGTGGCGGGAGAAGGGGTTGTACTCGTTGATCTCGCTGATGCCGTCCAGCACTTCCACGATGTGGAGGAGCTGGTCCGTCGGATGGGTCTGTTCCTGCTCGCTGAAAAACTCCGGCCAGCGGGAGGAAAGCTCCTGGTACACCTGGTCGATGTTGGTGTGGCCCTCGCTGCCCAGGTTCAGCCGTCCGAACTGCCGCTTGCGGAAATCGCCATAGTCCGCGATGTCCCCGTGGTATTCCTTGCCGTAGATGATCTTGGTCGTCCGCAGGTAGTCCCGCAGGTCGCTGTACGCATCGTACATATCGCTGTCCACGGCCACCGCGTTGCTCACCAGGGTTTCCGCGATGTCCTCCGCCCGGCGGCGGGCCTCGGTGTAGGTCAGCTCATCCTTGCCGTCGTAGCCGCTGGCGATGTAGTCATAGAGGCTCTGGAGGTCTCCCTTGATGTCCTTCACCGCGATGTCGGCCCCGTAGTTCTGGATAAGCTGTTTCGCGGCGGCGGTCACGGCCTTTTTGTCCGTGGTCACGCGCTGGGTCCGCCGGGTCTGGCCCTGCCAGTAGTCCCGGCTCTCCTGGAGCTTCCCGTTTCGGCGCTGGATGGCGATATAGTTCTTCATCTGCTCCCGCAGCAGCCGGTTTTCCTCCTGCAAGGCGGCGTTCTCCTGGAGAATGTCCCTTCCCTTGAGGGACAGCCTGTCTCCGTCGCGGGTCACGATGGCGCTGACAGCGCCGAATTTCCGGGTCGGTTCCACGGTAAAGCCGTCGCCCAGGGCGTCCTTGAGGTAGGAGACCAGCTCCTTGGACGTGAAGCCCTTTTGATAGCTGCCGGTGTTGGAGATGAAATACTCCATCAGATCGTCGTTGATGGCAACCTTGCTCCCGGCGTTCTTCACATCCGTGCCGCGCACGTTGATAAACGCCCGCCCGCCGGGGTTCAGCATTTCACCGATTTTCACCACCATAGCGTCGCGGAGGTCCTGGGGCATGACGTTAAGGACCGCGTTGCTGATGATGACATCGTAGGTCTTGTCCAGGGCGGAGTAATCGGTGTAGTTCGGCTGGTACTTGGCATCCGGGAACGGCTCGATGTCGTCCACGTCAAAGCCGTACTCCTCGCGCCCGGCTCTGGTCCCGTAGCCCAGGCCGGAGCTTGCATCCAGGATGGTCCCGTCGAAGTTCTCCGCCTGGAGGGCGTCGTAAATTTTGCGGTAGCTCTTGACCGTGCCGGAAATCTGTGTCGGGTTGCGGGTGTCCGCCTCGTCGGCGTCCAGGGCAAACAGGGTCGGATGGGCGGCCTTAACCTCGTCGAAGGTTGCCCCCGGCTTCCAGTCGTCGCTTGTCGGCTTCACAGGGGGAACGGTCTTGAGGGAGAAGCGTGCGCCCTCCACGCTGTTAATCTTGGCAAGGCGGTCCGCGTCGTCTCCGGTCTTGTATTCCAGCATCCGCACACCGGCCTGCTCCAGACGCTTGCGCAGCAGTGCACCCACGATGCAGCTCACCACGATCTTGGCGAGGTCCAGCGCAATGAACGGGTACACGCACACCGAAAGCGCATAGCCCAGCTCGCACTGCATCTGGAAC
>ENA-ORRQ01002792-ORRQ01002792.1-human-gut-metagenome-genome-assembly--contig:-NODE-2792-length-10978-cov-19.868809_pt1 | contig 10978 bp, 9 predicted proteins | sample MGYA00242177_ERZ509138 | MGnify/ENA primary metagenome ERZ509138 (study PRJEB26280, sample SAMEA2338628) | human gut metagenome | biome: human gut; feature: human-associated habitat; material: faeces...
TAATATAAGTTATTGATTTACAGACGATTAAATGTTAATTTAACGCAGTATTGTATCATATTCGGGTCGCCATACAAAGCTTTTGCCCCTACAGGGCGCCAGACGTGGGACATGAATACCCAGGGCGAATGCCCTGGGCTAGGAGCTTCTGCCCTTTCAGGGCGTGAGGGAAATTGCAGGGGGCATGAAGGGAATTGCAGGGATGCGTGAGGGGGAATGGCGTTTAATCTGTTAAAAACATCACACGTATGTATAATAAATATTAAATTTAAGCGAGCTCTATAGAACTCACTTTTTATTTGGTTATTTGAATGTTTTTTATTACCTTTGCACGAAATTTTGAAATTATGAAAAAAATGAAGCATATGAACAGCAATCACCTCGACTTTATGAAGAAAAGGTGTTTCGGAAGCTTAGGAGAACTCCTAAGCGAGCTGTGGCATGCTGTAATTACTAATAATCGGTCGAGATGCCAGGTATCTGCGACCAAGTATCAACTTAATGCCATATCAACAACCAGAAAGTAAACACAACCTTACCCGCCCCCACACCTTACGATAGTAGGCGCTCGGCAGTCTCCAGCGGCTTACGCTAAAAACGTTAGCGCAAACACACGTCCTCTACTAAAATGAGGCGGAAACAGTTAACAATCAACATAAAAACAATAAAAGAAGATGAAACTTTTTTTCTATAGAAAATTTATTCGCTTCGTAATAAAGCACTTTACCATCGTTATCAACAATACCATACAGATGAATGGTGGACAATATATCGAACACATGAACAACTATCAGGGAAAGGAGGATGAGAAATGTCTGGACAAAGAATGATCATCATGAACGCTGGTAGCTCGTACTTCGAGCATGTGGAAAACTATTATGGCAGCAATGCCTGTGAGCAAAACTCATGCAGAAATGCTGAGATGCCGGCTGAGCTGAAAACGGAAAAGGCTCAGAGGATAAAGAACAACCTGATAGAGATAGGCTTGGTAACCGAAAATTTCATGCCATCAGGACTGTCTTCATCCGAAGCTGCCATCCTTGCCAACCAGATAGGTACAGAGTTGAAAATCGATAATATATGGAGCGTATTCGGCAATTATTGGGGGCCTAATCCGAACTCGATGAGAGCCGCCTACAACCGAGGAATGGATCAGAAGAAAACGATTCCCTTCCTCGAAAAAGTGATGCCTGCTATCAGAGGTTAATCTGGCAGGTAGTACTAGTACGCGTACATAGTACGTACTAGGTAGAAGCGAGAAATTTGCCCTATCTTTGCCCCCGGAATTCAGAACCAATGCGGTCTGAGTTTCGGGGGCTTTTGTGTATCTGCACATCAACCATGGTGGGAGCCTCCAATCTTCTAAATTATTTAAAATGATGGAAGTGAAAGCGTATGTGTTCAGTCCTCCTCCTTACAGACGGCTGAGAGTGGTGAAAACGGAAGAGGGGATTACCCCACAAACCAATCTTTTATTAACGAAATAACATGACAGAAACACAATATGTAATTGCACTGAACCCTTATCGCAAGGGCAATAAGGGGAAGGTGTTTTCCAACAGTATGGCGGTGTATGACAAGGTGATTGCATCGCCGGAAATCAGGAAGATGATTCGGCAGATTAGGGGCGAACTGCCTATCCCGAAGGTGAATGCCAACGATGCTGAGGCGGTGAAGAAGGCGCAGGACAGGCTGAAGAGCGAACTGCCTTTCTTCTGTCCCCACTACGGCATCTTCAAGAACAATGTGCGCAGACAGGAGAATGCACAGCCCGAGAGCTTCATGTTCCAGACTATCATCGACGTGGATGACAGGGAGTATGTAGATAAGGCTATCGAGAAGGCAAGGGAGCTGAACTGCTCTGACAGCATCTGGAACGGCTCGCTGCTGCACCTCTGCTACAGTGCCCGGAAGAAGCTGCACATCGGTATCAGACTGCCGGTGGGAATGACCATCGAGGAGACGCAGAAGGCGTATTGCGAGGCGCTGGGGGTGCCGTATGACGAGAGCTGCATCACACCCGAGAGAATGATTTATCTTACAGATAAGGACTCGGAAATCTACAGGTCGAAGATGTGGTGCGCCGTGCTGAGCGAGAAGGAGATTCTGATGCGAAGGCAGGCGTATCTGGACCGCGGACTGACCGTGGACGGAAGAGGTGGAAAAGTTAATAGTTTACAGTTTAAAGTTAATAGCAATGGAAAGAATAATGAAAATAATAGACTATCGGGCAACGACGGCAATCCTACTGTTTCTGCTGGCTCTGCTGTTCAGCCTGCCCAACCTGGTAATAGCCATGGTGCTGATGCTCCTCATATCGGGCATTCTGGAGGCAATCAGAATGCTGGCGGACTGGAAGCCAGAGAGAAGAATCTGATTGCGTTTGACCTCTTTACGCAGGCTGCCGGACTCGGGGGTATGGAGATTGATACCGTGGGGTCGAGACACTCCTCGCTGCTGGCTATCATGAGCGCCGGTGCTTCGAGGGTGATGGAGGAAGAGGAACTGATGAAGGTGGTGAGGGTGAAAATGCCGAGCTACTATCAGGAGAACGACTGCCATCAGCTGATTCATGACTTCTATGCGAAATATGCTGACAATACGAAGCCGATGTCGAGGGAAGTGATAAGGGTGAATGCGCTTGCAGAGCAGAAGGCCAGCCAGCAAGTTAATAGGGCTGAGCAAGTTAATAGTTTACAGTTAACAGTTGATAGGGCTAATCAACAAGTTAACAGTTTACAGTTAACAGGTAATAGGGCTGATGAGGATTATCCTGACCCGCCGGAGATGCCGAAGAAACTGCCGAAGCTGGTGGAGCTGCTGATATCGAGGACGCCGAAACTTTATAAGCCGGCTGTGGCGCACGCTATCTTCCCGCCGCTGGCTACGCATCTCTGGAAGACGAGGTTCCGGTATATTGACAACGTGGAGCACGAGGCGAGACTGATGACGCTGCTGCTTGCGGGTACCGGAGCGGGTAAGAGCAGCGTGAACAGGCCTATCGATTTCATTATGGAGGATATCAGACTGAGGGATGCTGAAAACCTGAAGCGCGAGAAGGCGTGGAAGGATGAGATGCTGCGCAAGGGTGCCAACAAGGATAAGCGCAAGAGACCTGAAAATCTGATTATCCAGGAGATTGATGCGGATATGACGAACCCGGCTTTCGTGATGAGAACGGCTGAAGCGCAGGAACATTTCCTCTATACTTCGCTCAATGAGCTAGACCAGTTTGATGCGCTCAAGGGCAGCGGAAGTCAGCAGTTCCGCATCATGTGTCTGGCAGCAGACCCAGGTAATAAATACGGACAAACCCGCGTGGGAACGATGAGTGTAACGGAGCGTGTTACCATCCGGTTCAACTGGAATGCATCTACCACCATCCAGAAGGGTCAGCGTTACTTCTCTAAGGTTCTTACCGATGGTCCTATCAGCCGTATCAACTTCTGCACCATCCCCGAAAGGGAAATCGGCGAAGATATGCCTGTTTACGGAACTTATGATGAATCGTACCGTAAGGCGCTACGACCTTACATCGAAAATCTGAACAAAGTAACGGGCCTGATTGAGTGTAAGGAGGCGTTTCAGCTTGCCCTCAAACTGAAGGATGAGAATGCTGAGTTTGCCCGGCTGTCGCAGGACAGGACGTTTGAAAATCTCTCGTTCCGTGCCAACGTCATCGCTTACCTGAAGGCGTGCGTGCTGTATGTAGCCAATGGTTGCAAGTGGGAGCCGGAGATTGACGAGTTTATCCGCTGGAGCGAGCAGTATGACCTGTACTGCAAGATGCGGTTCTTCGGCGACATGATTGCGAAGGAGAACTTTACGGCGCAGAGGAGTTCGAAGCGTGGGCCTCAGAATCTTTTACAGATACTGCCCGATAGCTTTACGGCTGCGCAGTTGCTTGCCATCCGGCTAGAGCATGGACTGGATGCGAAGGGTACCGATATGATGATCAGGCAGTGGCTGCACCGAAATTACATCAGGCGAGCGTATCAGTATACGGGCAAGCGTGACAGTTGTGACAGTTGTGACAGTTTTGAGAAGCTTAAGTACCGCCACGACGGTATGGTTATTGAATCTTAAATTTATTTTTACTTATGCAGATAGTTTTAAAACGTATAGCGAAGAAGAAGACCTACACGATAGGTCGCCTTTACATCCTGAAGGATGAGGATGTGAAGAAGCGCACGATTGAGAGTGTGAACAAGTGCAGGGGGCTGAAGACGGTGTGCGAGGTGCCCCTGGAGAAGCTGAATGCGGACTCGTATTTCTGTGATACGCTGGAGCCGTGCTGGCGCAACCTTCTGGGTGTGGAGCTAAGTCCTGCCGAGGAGAATGTGCGGTTGGGGCGTGTATCGGGCAAGAAGGCGCAGAAGATGAAGGGCAAGACGGCGATACCTGAGGGCACTTATCCGCTGGTGATCAGCAAGTCGCCGAGTTTTAAGATGTGGTTGCCGCTGCTGTTGGGTGTCCCCAATTTTAAGGGCATCCGCATCCATGCCGGCAATTATCCCGATGATACGCAGGGCTGCATCCTGGTGGGTGAAAACCGTGTGAAGGGCATGGTTGTGAACTCCCGCATCTGGCTCCACCGCCTCATCAATGCCATTACCGCTGCGAGAGACAGGGATGAGAGCATTTGGATGAGCATTGGGTAGTGATTAGTTATTAGTGTTTAATTTTAATACCATTTTTAACATGAAAACAGAAGAAAATACAAAAAAGGAAGAAATGAAGAATGAAAAGACAGCGGGTAATGCTGTCGTGTTCGAAAACCCTGAATTCGGTAAGATTCTTACTCAGACCGATGAAAACGGGGAGCCTTTGTTCTGCGCAAAAGATGTCTGCAATGCGCTGGGGTATAAGAACCTGTGGGCTGCCATTCAGCGACATGTTGATGACCCATACATCGCGAAACGCGATGTATGGGTAGTGACTGGCAAAAAGAAGGATGGAGTTGCTGCAAAACGACTACAGCAGATGCTTTTCGTCAACGAGAGCGGATTCTATGCTTTGGTTCTCGGCTCCAAGCTTCCAACGGCGGTGAAGTTCAAAAACTGGGTTACTTCCGAGGTGCTGCCACAGATTCGCAAGACGGGCGGTTATATTCCGGTAAAGCAGGGCGAGAGTGATGAGGAGACGATTCGGCATGCTGAAGAGATTCTCAGAGCTACACTCAAGGAGAAGGAGAATCTGCTGAAAAACCAGCAAGTGCAGATTGATCAGCAGAAGAAACTCATCGGAGAACAGGATACGGAGATTCGTCGGCTGAACGGTGTGGTAGACGAACAGGTGGTTTGCATCGCCAAGAACGGTGAGAACATCATCCAGTTGGAGAATCAGGTGGATCATCTTCTGCCGAAGGCGCTCTACACCGACAATGTGCTCAACTCTGTTTCCTGCTATACCACCACGCAGATAGCGAAGGAGCTGGGTATCACGGCACAGGAGTTGAACCGCCAGCTCTGTGCCCTTCATATCCAGTACTACCAGAGCGGCCAGTATCTGCTCTATGCTGATTATGCCCACATGGGCCTGGCGAAGAGCCGCACCCGCTACTCTACCCTCCCCGACCCTCACTGCGATGGGGCACAGGAGAAACTGGGCACCGCCTATACCCACACCTACCTCGTATGGACAGAAAGAGGAAGGAAGTTCATACATCTAAAAGTAAAAGGGTAAAAAGGTAAAAAGAGCCTAACGGGGGTAAGCTAGCTAGGGCTCTTTTTACCTTTTTTAGGGGGACCAGCGATGGAATCGCTGGGGACGGGGGCAGGAAGGGGGAAAGCCTCTTCCTGCCCCTTTCTGCCTATTCCTGCCCCGTTGCGCCCCGTTCCCAGCGATTCCATCGCTGGTCCTCAAAAAAAAAGGAGAAAAATTTGGTAATTAGTGAATAAAGCCGTAACTTTGCATGCTCTTAAGCAGAATAAAGGAAATAGATTAGTAATTAAAAGCAAATATGAATAATCATACGACATCAATAACGACGAACAAGAAACATCACTACCGGGAACTGCTAGCTATCGGCATTCCTATCATCATAGGACAGCTGGGTACCATCATCCTGGGATTTGCTGATACGCTGATGATAGGCCATCACAGTACACCCGAACTGGCGGCTGCCGGACTGGTGAACAATATCTTCGGTCTCGTTTTCGTATCCTATATGGGATTCACCTACGGACTCACTCCTATCATCGGACGGCTCTATGGCGAGGAACGGACCGACTGCATCGGACAGAAAGTGCGCAATGCCTTCTGTGCCAACATGCTGACGGGCATCATCTTCACCCTCGCCCTCGTTGTGCTCTACCTGAATCTGGGGCGCATCGGACAGCCTGAAGAGCTGCTCTCGCTCATCCGCCCTTACTTTCTGGTAAACCTCGCCTCGGTGCTCTTCATGGGCATCTTCTTCACGATGAAGCAATTTCTTGACGGACTCGGACAGACCAAGGTGGCGATGTGGGCGATGATTGGCGGAAACATAATCAATATCCTGGGCAACTGGGTACTGATTTACGGTGTGGCGGGCTTCCCGGAACTGGGTTTGCTGGGAGCCGGTATTTCGACGCTGGTGAGCCGCATTCTGATGGCGATGGCGATGGTGTGCATGCTGATGACGGGCAAGAATCTTGGGGAATACAGACGCGATATTCTGCACAGTTCTCTGACCAAGGCTGACTTCAGGGAGATGAACCGGTTGGGCTGGCCTGTGGCGCTGCAGCTGGGCATGGAATCGGCTGCCTTCACGCTGAGTTGTGTGATGGTGGGCTGGCTGGGAACCATTCCGCTGGCGGCTCATCAGGTGATGATTACCCTCTCGCAGCTCTTCTATCTCGTGCTTTCGGGCATGGCGGCTGCGCTGGCTATCCGCGTGAGCCATATTATGGGGCAGAAGGACTACGGGGCAGTTCGCCGCAATGCCTACGACGGGTTCCGGCTGAACCTGCTGTTCTCGCTGTGTATGGGTTTGCCGGTGTTCCTGCTTCGCCATCAGATAGGTGGCTGGTTTAATGATAATGTGGAGGTGCAGGCGTATGTGGCTACGCTGATTATCCTGTTGATGATATATCAGTTTGGCGACGGACTGCAGTATACCTTTGCCAATGCGCTGCGTGGCATCGCCTGTGTGAAGCCGATGGTGCTCTATGCCTTCATTGCCTATTTCGTCATCTCCTTGCCGCTGGGCTACACCCTGGGGTTCCCTTGCGGCTTGGGCATTCTGGGCATCTGGATTGCCTTCCCGTTTGGTCTGACCATAGCGGGAGAAATGTATCGCAGAAGATTTGAGAAGGAACTGAAGAAGATTGAGGAATAAGAATCAGGCACGGATTTATAGACTGAAGGAAAAAAACAGGCACGGATTACACGGATTACACGGGTTTATAGAGACATGCTCGAAATGAGTTATTATCTCGAAAAAAAATCCGTGTAATCCGTGAAATCCGTGCCTAAAAAATCTGACGGAATTTACTCAGCAACCTGCTCAGCACGATCATCTACGTTCTCACCCTCTGTAGGAGCGAGAGTAGCCTTGAAATCGGTGATGCCGTACTTAGCAAGAATGTTGTACCACTGGAGGAGCTTCTTGATATCGCTGTCATGAACACGGTCGCGATCGTAGTTAGGAAGAACCTCAGCAAAATAAGCGTGGAGCTCAGCAACAGGCGCCTTCTTGTAGTTGAAAGTGCTAGGCTTGCCCTCTTCCTTCTTGCTTACGCTGTCGAGCACTTCCCAGAGTGGCACCTCATCAGCGTCTGTATACATAGCGATGTCACCAAGGCTTGTTACGCGGTCGGTAGCGAAAGCTGGAATACGCTTGTGAGTCTCATCGAGTGTTTCTACGATGAGGTTTCTGTTACCTCTTGATACCAATTTATAAAGGCCTGGTTTGCCTGCAATTGAAAGGATTGTTTCCATTGTCTTTTCTATTATTCTTTATTATTAATGATATCCAATAATTTTCTTACCTGTGCTTCGATATCCTGCTCGCCATCGTTCACGATTTCGAAATCGGAGCGGGCTGCAAGCTCTTCCTGCGGCATGACGGCATCTATCCACTGCTGCGCCTTCTCTGCCGGGATATGGTCGCGCTGCATGATGCGCTGGATGCGGACCGGAACGGGAGCCGTTACGCAGACCACGAAATCGAGGTGGATACGGCGGTAGAAACCGCTATCGAAGAGGATGGCACTCTCCATCCACTCATAGCTGCTCTGCTCGAAATCGCGCGCCACAGCCGGATGAACCACATCGTTGACAGCCTGCTTGTTAGCCTCGCCAGCCAGCAGAAACTGAGCCAGCACGGGCTTCTGCAAAACGCCCTCTGCACTGTAAACCTGATCGCCCACCAGCTTCTTCAAACCAGCCTGCAAGCGGGCATCGGTGCGCATGAGCCGCTTAGCCTCATCATCACAGTCGTAAACCCTGATGCCCTGTTTCTCTAATATCCGGCACACATAGCTCTTTCCGCTACCTATACCGCCCGTTATCGCTATCTTCATCACGATGAATTATTAACTGTAAATTATAAATTACTAATCATCATTTCATCATTGCTGTTCCAGCAGATAATCTACCATTTCCAGTTCGAGATGCGCCTTGCTCACCGAGCGCGGCACGCTGCGCAACAGGAGTTGGCACTTGTCAGAAGGGTTGTTAACCAGATCGTTATAATCTACTACCACCTTAAACTGGCTCGGTTTGATGGTTCTGAAGAGGCTGGCTCCGATGGTGAATCTTACCGCCACTTTAGATGGAAAGGTACGGAGCACCATGTTATCAGGCATGTTGATGGCCGTAACAGGCACATCGACCGACTCTTCGGTAAGCACATCAGGATATACCGCCAGACGCACCATCTGAGGCACAATCTTCATGCCACGTATCTTCTTGATAGGTACGCTGCGATGAATGGTATCCTGCAGGTTGCGCATGTTGAACGGCTCGATTTCTACCGATTGCAACTCATCGAGCTGCTTCTTGTTGGCATAAACCGTAACCGTAGACGGCAGGAATTCGGTATGTGCCAGATAATAGCTCTTGCTGGTTGTAATCTTACCTCTGAACACCACAGGCACTCGCTTGGAAGAGCCGTAGGTGAAGAAGAAATCGTATTTTGCCGGCTTGATGGAGATCAGTTTGGTAGAGCCATAGAGCTGGGATGCCACCTGTTTCTGCACATCAGCCATCGGAATCTGTCCCGTTCCCGTTTCCTCGTCGGCATAATTGGCAAACCGGAATGTGAGCGGAAGAATCTTGCCTCCGTAAGCATAGGTAACGAGTGTGAATCCCTTATCGCGCACCGTAATATGCACGGTATCAGGGAGTTCACCGGTTATCACCGCATTGCGGGGCACGCCCGTTAGCTGCACAGGAATATTGAATTCTCTCTCGGTAGTCTCATTGAGCGTCATCATCAGCCAGAAGATGCCGCTGAGAGCGAGAAAGAACAAAAAAATCAGAAACTCCTTATTCAGACCACTGAACAGGAAGTTTCTGACAGCTTTTAATATGCTCTTGATACTATGCATTAGGTGTCTGACTAGCTGCATCAGCAAACACGTAGCCCTTAGCTACAGTGATTACCACGCCACGAGCTATCTCAACATCAACGGTATTAGCCTCAAGGTCAACACGCTTAACAGTGCCATAAACACCGCCGCCTGTAACCACCTTTGTACCCTCTGCCAAAGCATTCTGGAACTTGCGGATTTCCTTCTGCTTCTTCTGCTGAGGACGGATCATAAAGAACCACATGATAGCGAAGATAGCTACCATCATGATGAGAAAAGTCATGTTGCTACCACCGGCAGCTGCATTCAATACTAAATTTGTCATGTCGTTAAAGTATTATCTATTATTATTTTATGTTCTATATATAAATAAGGTGTGGCCAGCAAGAAAGGCCCCCGTTATTTACTCACCCTTGCCCGGAGCGCGGTGAATGCGCGGACGACGGCCGGCTGGGTGCTGGTTGTCTGGGCGCTGTTTGCCGGCATGTTCGCCGTGCTGTGCATGCTGATGCTGCTTGCGCTCAGGCATCTCCTTCTGGATGAGGTTGCGGCTGATGAGCTCGCGGCAGATGCTGTCGAGCATACCGTTAACATAACCGCCGCTGCGAGGAGTGCTGTATGCCTTGGCAAGTTCTACATACTCGTTGATAGTGACGGTAGCCGGGATGCCAGGGAAGTTCATCACCTCGGCGATGGCAATCTGCATGATAATCACATCCATATAGGCAAGACGTGAGAAATCCCAGTTGCGCAAAGCCTCGCTCATATAGCGCTGGTAGGTATCGCAGTTGAGGATGGTAGCACGGAAGAGCTTGCGTGCAAACTCTCTGTCTTCAGCATCCTTATATTCCGGCAGCAATTCCTGCTTGGCCTTAGCTTCCTGGTCGAAACGCTTGATAGTCTTCAATACGAAAGTATCTATGATATCCTTGTCATCGTTCCAGTAGAGGCTCTTCTCCTCGAGGAATGCATCAAGATCTTCATTATTCTGAATAAACTGCTTGTAGATGCGGCGCCATACCTCACGATCGCGGCTGTACTCGTCGAGAACGGCGAGTTCCTCATCAATAGCACCGCTTACATAATCAGCATAGAGATCACTAGACGTAATAGCTGTATACACTTTGCGTACCATTTCAATATCCTCATCCCAGTTGGAATGCTTAACATCTATCCATTCGAGCAGCATCTTGTTCTCTTCGAGCTGCAGAGCGAACTTATTGAATGCGAAACGTGGTGAAGGTTCCTGCTCACCCTCTCTCTTGGCACGAGCCACATCTACATCGTAGCGCTTGCGTGCCTCCTGAGTGATGGCAACGATGAGCTGCAACATGTAGTTGTACAAATCGTATGACTTGGAGAGACTAAACATCAGCTCCTTCTCAGCGTTATCCATGTTATGATCGCTGTTTTGATAGTATGCGTAGGTTAACTGCACAATCTTACGTCTTATCAAATCC
>ENA-ORRQ01002797-ORRQ01002797.1-human-gut-metagenome-genome-assembly--contig:-NODE-2797-length-10967-cov-3.669813_pt1 | contig 10967 bp, 10 predicted proteins | sample MGYA00242177_ERZ509138 | MGnify/ENA primary metagenome ERZ509138 (study PRJEB26280, sample SAMEA2338628) | human gut metagenome | biome: human gut; feature: human-associated habitat; material: faeces...
CCACAGCCACAACAGCAGCCACAAGCAGCAAGAGGGACGTGTCGACAAACATCTCTGCCACACGCAGCCATAACCCATCGGCATATTGAACACCGTTAACGCTCATCGCATCGGTGGACGCAAGGGCAAAAGAAAGAATCATTATGCAGAACGTGCCCAAGCCTACGCCCAACGCTATGCGCAAGGCCGGAACGCCGTTGACCACACCTGTGTGACCTCGCATGCGACGCAACGTTCTGTAGACCGCAAACAGGGTCACGGCAACAGCCATGAGCAGCAGCAACAGCACAAACGTTATGAGCACACCGGTCAAGAGCGGAGCGTTAAAGTCGGGGTTCTCATCGTACGGATGCTCATAGCCCACAAGAAAGAAGAGGGCATAGACAACCACGATGAGGGTCATGAGCAGATAGAACACGCTCTGCGACACCTTCACCGCCTTCCAATGCTTTATGTCGCGCAACGACAACGAGGCAAAAGGAAACAATGCTTTAAGTAAGTTTTTTTTCATCATTGTTCAATAACGCCCTGTTTGTTTAACAACGCTCCGATTGCTTGACAGCGCCCTGTTTGTTTTTCATCAGCGAGTCGAGCAGCGCGATGGCACACTCCTCCATCTGCGCCGTCAGACGGTCAATCTTTGAGAGAATATAATTGTAGAACAGCTGGAGCACCAGCGCCACAATAATGCCGAAGATGGTGGTGATGAGCGCCACCTTCATGCCGGCAGCCACGATGGTGGGGTTAATGTCGCCCACGGTCTGTATCTGCTCAAACGCCATAACCATGCCTATAACCGTTCCGAGGAAGCCAAGCGAGGGAGCCATGGCTATGAACAGCGTGATCCATGAACAGCCTTTCTCAAGGTTGGCGGCCTGCACGCTGCCATACGACGCCACCGACCTCTCAATGTTGCCCATCGACTCGTCGGCACGCACCAGGCCCTGGTAGCATATCGACGCCACTGGACCGCGAGTGTTGCGGCACAGCGTCTTTGCGCCTTCAATGTCGCCCGACGCAATCTTCCCGTCGAGCGCCGCCATAAACTTGTCGGTGTCTATCTCCGACAACGTGAGGTAGATGACGCGCTCTATGCAGAACGCAAGGCCTATGACCAGAGCCAGCGCCACAAGCGACATGAACGAGGCATCGCCCTCGATAAACTTTGTCTTAAGCATCTTATGGAAGCCCGGACTCTCCACAGCTTCTATATCGTCGTCGGCTGACGCTGCAGAAGCGGCGTTGTCAACAGCAGGTGCCACAGCCGCGCTGTCGTCTTGAGCTGATGCAGCTGCCTTGTCGTCACCTGCCACAGAGGTGGTGTCGACCTTTGCTTCTTGCGAGAAGGCCGGGACAAGACTCGCCATGCCGAAGAGCATAGATAAAACTATCGCGAAGCGCAAAACAATTGTTTTCATAACAATAATATCTTTTTTTTATTCAAGAATCGCTTTTTTATTCAAGAACGGCATGTCTATTCAAGAACCGCATGTCTATTAAAGAACCGCATGTCTATTAAAGAACCGCAATGACCAATTAAGAAAATCAGCACAGCATGTTCGTTGACAACCTGCTGTGCTGACCCTATTCTTTCTTTGTTGCGGAAAAGCGGAAAGAGGGGGATTCGAACCCCCGATACCCTTTAGGGGTATACACGCTTTCCAGGCGTGCCTCTTCAACCACTCGAGCACCTTTCCTTACGAAGCGGATGCAAAGGTATCGCTTTTCCACTTATTTCCGCTATGCAGGTTCACTATTTAACTTATTTTACCACACTACATTTTCTCCACTCTTGGGAACACCTTCAAGGCCGTAGCGGTGGTTATGCGTGCCACCTCATCGTCGCTCACGCCGTAGCTTGCTGCGAGCGTAGAGATGACATGAGGCAAAAAGCTGCTCTCGTTGCGCTTGCCACGGAGCGGCACGGGCGCCATGTACGGACTGTCGGTCTCCAACACAATGCGGTCCAAAGGCACAACGGCGGGCAGATCCTCACGCAGATGGCTGCTCTTAAACGTTGACACGCCACCAATGCCAAGGACAAACCGCGGAAACGTCAACAGTTCGGCGGCCTCTTTCTGGTTGCCTGTGAAGCAATGGAACACACCACCCGGCAACTGGTCCTGGTAGCGGCGCATCACAGCCACCATCTCGTTTTGTGCCTTGCGGCAATGGATCATGAGCGGCAGACGGGTCTCCACCGACCAGCGCACCTGCTCCTCGAAAGCCTGTAGCTGCTCGTCGGCAAACTCGCGCGACCAGTAATAGTCGAGTCCCACCTCGCCGATGGCGATGAACGGATGCTGTCCATCAAGCATCTGGCGCATCTGCTGTAGCTGTTCGCGCCAGTCGGCCTTCACCTCTTCGGGGTGCAAGCCGATCATGGGATAGGCGTAGCCCTCGTTCTCGCGACACACGCTGAGCACAGTGTCTACCGACTTCAGGTCTATGGCAGGCACAAACATGCGGCTCACGCCTGCAGCCTTGGCACGCGCTATGGTCTCTGCGCGGTCGTCATTAAACTCTTCCCCATCGATATGCGTGTGGGTGTCTATGTATTGCATCATCAGCTCTCCCGTAGTCTTAATATTTGCGTTTCATCAGTTTGTAAACATACTCTACGAGCATCTGCTTGCGGTCAGCATTAATGCTCACGGCATCAAGACATTTGAGACCCTCGTTAAAGAAGCTCTCAATCTTCTGCTCTGCCAGGCGGTCAATGCCTATAGCATTGTAGAGACGTGTCACGGCAGCAATCTTCTCCTGCTCGTCAAACTCCTTTGCCTCAACCCATCGTGTCAGCTCAGCTTTCTGCTCCTCATCGGCACGCAAGAACGCGTTGATGAGCATGTAGGTTTTCTTGTTTGACACGATGTCGCCGCCAATGGCCTTGCCAAACACCTTGGTGTCGCCATAGACATCGAGGAAATCGTCTTGAAGCTGGAACGCCAGACCAATCTTCTCGCCAAAGCTGTAGAGACGGTCGGCATCGGCAGCGCCGGCATCGGCGAGCACGGCACCGATCTTCAGAGCGCAAGCCAACAACACGCTGGTCTTCAGACGAATCATCTCTATATACTCGTCCTCGCGCACATCCATGCGGTTCTCGAAATCCATGTCATACTGCTGCCCCTCGCCAATCTCAAGAGCGGTCTCGGTGAAGATGTCGAGCACCTCCTTGAGCTTGTCCTGACGGCAGTCGGCCATGAGCTTATAAGCGAGCACGAGCATGCTGTCACCCGAGAGGATGGCGGTGTTGGCATCCCACTTCTTGTGCACGGTCTCATGTCCGCGGCGCAGGTCGGCGTTGTCCATGAGGTCGTCGTGGAGCAACGTATAGTTGTGGTAGGTCTCGAGGGCGCATGCCGAACTGAGGATGCTCTGCGGATCATCCTTAAAGAGGTTATAGGCAAGAAGCATGAGGACAGGGCGCATGCGCTTGCCACCCATCGACAAGACATATCTTATTGGCTCATAGAGCGACATGGGCTTGCGGTCGAAGGGCATGTGCTGGATATAATCGTTTACGATGCCCAGAATTTCGTCTGATTTTAGCAACATCTTTTTTTTGTGTTAAGAGTTATTGTTAAGTGTTCAATGCTTAATGTTTTAGGGCTGTAGAGCTTTCACCGTATCAGCTTTTAAAAGTTTTCCTTATAGCTTAAACTCTATCGGGATGGCAAACATCGTGCGGCACGGCTTGCCGTCCTCTATGCCTGGCTTCCAGTGGGGCATGAGCTTTACCACGCGCCTTGCCTCGTTGTCGAGAAGCGGATGCACCGACTTCACAACCTTGATGTTGGCAATGCTGCCGTCGCGGTTGATGATGAAGGTGACGAGCACACGACCCTCGATCTTCTGCTTCTGCGCGGCGTAAGGATAATGGAGCGTGCGGGTGATCCATTTCATCATCTCCACCATGCCGCCCGGAAACTCGGGCAGCTGCTGCACCACACGCAGCTTCAAGGGGTTCTCATCCTTGTCCACCGCCACGGGAGACAGGGCCTTGGTGGTCTCCTCATCGTCAGAGACCTGCTCGCCGTTGGCTCCCCCCTCGCCCTCGCCTTGAGCATCGCGCAGCATGTTTATGGTGACGTTGCGCTCAAGCTGCTTCTTCACCTCGTCCACAACCTTAACGTTCTTAGGCGTGGGCTTGGCGGGCGCTCCCGACGGTGCTGCGGCAATCATGTCGCTACGGTCGAGGGCAGGCATGAGGTCAAGGTCCTGCATGTCGTCAAACTGTGAGGCATCGCCCGACATGGTGCCCGACGAGGTGTTAAACTCAAGGGCAACATAAAGCGTTGCGAGAGCCATCACCAACCCGAGCATGAAAAACACGGGGCGACGACTGTCAAGACTTGCCTTTTCCGACTTTTTTATTTCCACTTTTCTTTCTGTCCTTTCGTTCCACAGTGTCACCAGCCTTTTTGTCTTGCAGACAGCTCTTTCTTCAGCAAGCGGCAAAGCCTGGCGAAAACATGCGAATCTTTTGTCAATAAAACACTAAAAGAGCGTTTATCGCGTTATCTTTTAAGCATGTCGACACATGTCGACAGCATTTTCATCTACAAAATTAGCACAGATATTTTAAAAAAGCAGTAACTTTGCGAAATAAATTCGAATAAGACGAATGAAAAAGGCTATTTTAACGATTATAACCATACTTTGGGCTGTTTTGGCCTCGGCACAGGAAAGTCAGACCGAATATAATTTCCTGCGCCTGCCCGTAAGCGCGCATGCTGCTGCCCTGGGTGGCGACAACATCACTATTATAGAGGACGACGAGGCTCTGATTTTCAACAACCCTGCCCTTCTCTCGTCGGTGAGCGACAAGACGATAAACCTCAACTACATGAACTACATGTCGGGGGTCAACACAGCAAGTGCCGCCTTCAACCGCGTGGTCAAGGAGAAGGCGTCGTGGGCGGTGTCGGCACAGCTCATGAGCTATGGCACGATGAAGGAGATGGACGAAAACAACACGCAGACGGGCGAGTTCTCGGCAAAGGACATAGCGTTTGCAGGCTATTTCTCCTACATGCTCTCTAACCGCTTGGCGGGCGGCATAACGGCAAAGTTTATAACCTCCTACATCGGCAACTACAACTCTATAGGCATGGGCGTGGATCTCGGACTCAACTATTATGACCCTGAAAGCGACCTGTCCATCGCTCTTGTTGCAAAGAACCTCGGCGGACAGCTCAAGGCCTATAACGACACCTACGAGAACATGCCCATCGACGTGCAGCTCGGAGCATCGAAGCAGCTGACACACACGCCGTTCCGCTTCTCTGCCACGCTCGTCGACCTTAACCACTGGAACTATAAGTTAATCAACCACCTTGTCTTCGGCGTGGACATCTCGCTGTCACACAACATCTGGGTGGGAGGTGGCTACAACTTCCGTCGCGCCAACGAGATGAAGATTGAGAACGGAGAGGAGGAAAGCAGCCACGGAGCGGGCCTGTCGTTCGGTGGCGGTGTGACCCTTGAGCGCTTCAAGCTCAATGTGGCATACGGAAAATATCATGTGTCGAGCTCTTCGCTGGTCATCAACGTGGCCTACTCGATATAAAAGAAAGATAAACAAGAACAAAAAAATATTATATGACAATGAGAAAAATAGTTATCGCGATTGACGGATTTTCGTCTTGTGGTAAAAGCACGATGGCCAAAGACTTGGCTCGGGAAGTGGGTTACATATATGTAGACACGGGCGCAATGTATCGCTCCGTAACGCTCTACGCCTTGCGCAACAACCTCTTTGACGAGGAGGGCAAGGTAAAGGAAGAGGAGCTGATCAGCAAACTTGACGACATCAACATCTGCTTCAAGCTGAACGAGCAGACAGGACGTCCCGACACCTATCTTAACGGGGAGCGCGTGGAAGACCTCATACGCTCGCTGGAGGTGTCGCAAAAGGTCAGTCCCATAGCCGCCATACCTGCCGTAAGAGAGAAGCTCGTCAAGGAGCAACAGAAGATGGGCGAAGACAAAGGCATTGTCATGGACGGCCGCGACATAGGTACCGTGGTGTTCCCTAAAGCCGAACTGAAGGTGTTTGTGACGGCCAGCGCTGAGGTGAGAGCCCAACGCCGCTATGACGAGCTGAAGGCCAAGGGCATGCCCGCTTGCTTTGACGACATCCTGAAGAACGTTCAGGAGCGCGACTACATCGACTCGCATCGCGCCACCTCGCCTCTGCGCCAGGCTGACGATGCGCTGGTGCTCGACAACAGCAACATGACCATCGCCGAACAGAAAGAATGGCTTAAAAAGGCGTTTGACAAGGCTTGTGCCGAACAATAAGCTGAGCTTGCACTAAGAATTTGTAATCTTAACATTGCAATCTTCGCATCAAAATATGCCTATTAGTTGAAAAAAAATGGGCATTGGTTGAAGAAAATTGTCATAAATAATTCTGTTTATTATCTTTGCATTACAAAAACAAACGAATCACGATATTTATTTCAGATTCCATATATTTAAAGTATCTAGAGATACACAAGACAGTTAGTGAGAATTAGATTATAAATTTTGAGTTAATTACTGATTTTTTGGAAAGGACGCCTTCGTGAGAAGTCGTCCCTTTTTTATGCCGTCTTTTACACCATCGCATCAAAACGTCATTTCAACAACTTTATCGGGAATATATATAAACAAAAAAAGCATCACCCTCGTTGGATGATGCTCAAACTGTTGTTGGGATACTCGGACTCGAACCAAGAATGACAGGACCAGAATCTGTAGTGTTACCATTACACCATATCCCAATAAAACGCCGTAGCAAAGCAGCAGCTTCTCTATTGCGAGTGCAAAGTTACTCATTTTTTTTCATACTCCAACTTTTTCACCGTTTTTTTTATAAAAAAAAGTCAAAATAACGCATAATTATGTGCTTATTCAGATATTTAGGTGTAACTTTGCACTCAAATCGGACGTTTTTTACCTCGTTGCAGCGGTTGCTGACAGACAACAGCATGAGCCACACTAAACCCAAGCATGAGACAACCAAAAAACCAGGCATGGGCGTGCAGAGAAAAAACGACGTCGCGATACACCTTATTTATATATTAGAGAGATTGTATATAAAACGAGGGGAAAACAATCAACAACAGTAAAAAGAGCTGCGGAAGCAGTTTGACAGAAAACAATTTTTAAAATCAAGCAAAAGAAAAGAGATCCGAATGGAACAGACAGAAAAATTGGTTAGCACCATCATCAAGGGAATACAAGAGAAGAAGGGACAAGGCATAAAGGTTGTTGACCTCAAAGGCATCGACGGAACCATCGCCAGCTATTTCATCATCTGCCAGGGCAACTCGCCCGCACAGGTGGAAGCAATAGCCGAGTCGGTGAGCGACACCGTGCGCATAGACCTGCACGAGAAGGCAACCAACTGCGTTGGACTGGAAAACTGCCAGTGGGTGGCGATCGACTTCACCGACGTGCTGGTTCATGTGTTCCTTCCTGAAGCACGCCAGTTTTACGACCTCGACAACCTGTGGCAAGATGCCAAGGTTACCGACATCCCCGACCTCGACTAAGAAGAGAGGAGCATAGCGAGGTGGCCGAAAGGCATAACAGCAACATCTATCCTCACAACAGCATCACAACAACAAATTCATGGCAGAAAACAGCAATCCACAACCAAACAACGACCAGCCGAAGATGCCCAAGTTTAACGTCACTTGGATCTACACCATCATCATCATCGCGCTGGCCATCCTGTTCTTTACAGGAGGAGGCAACGCCTTAGGAGGCGACAGCTCCGCAAGTCAGACGGCAACATACACCCAGTTTAAGAAATATGTGGCTAAAGGTTACGCCAAAAGTGTGGTGGTGATCAAGCCCGACAACAAGCTGAAGATGTTTGTCAAGCCTGAACACATACGCGATGTGTTCCAAAAGACAGCGCAACAGGTTGGACCGAAACCTTATGTCAGCGTCGACTATGGCTCTATCGATGAGCTCGGACAGTATCTTGACGTCATGCAGCAACAAGGCAAGATTGTTGACGTGAGCTACGACAACAACAAGGACAACTTCCTGACCAACATCTTCTTCAACTTTGGACCCATCATCCTTATGGTGTTCCTCTGGGTGCTGCTCATGCGCCGCTGGGGAGGCGGCGGTGGCGGCGGCGTGTTCAACATGGGCAAGAGCAAAGCCAAGATGTATGAGAAAGCCGACGACATGTGCGTGACCTTCAAGGATGTGGCAGGACAGGCAGGAGCAAAACAGGAGGTTGAAGAGATCGTGGAGTTCTTGAAACAGCCTGAAAAATATACCGAGCTGGGAGGAAAAATTCCTAAGGGCGTGCTGCTCGTAGGCCCTCCGGGAACGGGCAAGACCCTGCTGGCCAAGGCCGTCGCAGGCGAGGCCAACGTGCCGTTCCTCTCGATTTCGGGTTCCGATTTCGTCGAGATGTTCGTGGGCGGGGGAGCAAGCCGCGTGCGCGATCTCTTCCGCCAGGCCAAGGAGAAGGCTCCATGTATAATATTCATCGACGAGATCGACGCCGTGGGCCGTGCCCGCGCAAAGAACCCGTCGATGGGCGGCAACGACGAGCGCGAGAACACGCTCAACGCCCTGCTCATCGAGATGGACGGCTTCGGAACCAACAGCGGCGTGATCATTCTTGCAGCTACCAACCGTGCCGACATGCTCGACAAGGCTCTGCTGCGTGCCGGACGATTTGACCGCCAGATAAACGTTGACCTGCCGGACCTGCCAGAGCGCAAGGAGATTTTCCAGGTTCACCTGCGTCCCGTGAAGACCGACGACACCGTCGACATCGACTTCCTGGCCAAGCAGACACCTGGCTTCTCGGGTGCCGACATCGCCAACGTGTGCAACGAGGCAGCCCTCATTGCCGCCCGCCGCAACGAGAAGGCGGTAGGAAGACAAGACTTCCTCGATGCCGTGGACCGCATAATAGGCGGTCTTGAGAAGAAAACAAAGATCATGACCTTGGAGGAAAAGCGCACCATCGCTCTCCATGAGGCCGGCCACGCCACCGTGTCATGGTTCTGTGAGCACGCCAACCCGCTGGTCAAGGTTAGCATCGTGCCGCGCGGACGTGCGCTCGGTGCCGCCTGGTACCTGCCTGAGGAACGACCGATCTCAACAAAGGAACAGATGCTCGACGAGATGTGCTCGCTGCTTGGAGGACGAGCAGCCGAGGAGCTCTGCACAGGACACATATCGACAGGTGCCATGAACGACCTTGAGCGTGCCACAAAGAGCGCATTCGGAATGGTGGCATACGTCGGCATGAGCGACGCGCTGCCCAACATCTGCTTCTACAACAACCAGGAATATCAGTTCCAGCGCCCCTACTCGGAGACCACAGCCAAGCTCATCGACGATGAGGTGCTGAAGATGATCAACCAGCAGTATGCCCGCGCCAAGGACATCCTTAAAGAGAACGCCGACGGACACCGTCAGCTGGCAGAGATGCTCATAAAACGTGAGGTCATATATGCTGAGGACGTGGAGAAGATTTTCGGCAAGCGTCCATGGCAAAGCCGCACGGAAGAGATCATCAACGACAACGAGCCTAAGCTTGAAGACATGCCCGAGGCTGTGAAGGCAGCACAGGCAGAGCACGAAAAGGCGCAAGCTGAAAAGGCGGCGGCTGAGAAGGCACAAGCTGAAAAGGCTGCGGCTGAGAAGGATGGAGCAGAGAAGACTGCAACTGAGCAGGCTGAAGCCAGAAGCGAAAGCGAAAGCGGAAACAGCGGCAACAGCAGCGACAGCAACAAGGAGAAATAACAAAAAAAAGCGACAGTCAGAATGAGCGACAAACTTAAGAACATGATAACGCGTGCCATAACAGGCACATTGTTCGTGGCAGCTGTGGTGGTGTGCTTCATGCGCCCACAAGCCATGATCTTCCTTTTTGCTGTTGTCACAGCTCTCACCGTGTGGGAATATACGGGATTGGTGAACAACATCGAGGGGGTGTGCGTGAACCGCTTCATCACAACAGCAGCGGGCACATACCTCTTCCTCGCCTTCGCGGGGTTCTGTAGCAACATCACACCGTCGGCGGTGTTCATACCCTACCTGCTCACCGTCGTCTACCTGTTCATCAGCGAACTGTACACGAAGGCTCCGAACCCAATAAACAACTGGGCTTACACCATGCTCTCGCAGCTTTACATCGCCCTGCCCTTTGCCATGATCAACGTTGTGGCGTTCAGAAGCGAGGGCGGCGTGACGGTTTACGACAGCATGTTGCCGCTGAGCATCTTCATCTTCCTGTGGACAAACGACACGGGAGCCTACCTCAGTGGCTCGCTTTTTGGCAAGCATAAGCTCTTCCCGCGCGTCAGCCCCGGCAAGAGTTGGGAAGGCAGCATTGGCGGCGGCATCTTGGTGCTTGCCGTGGCAGCGCTCATTGGCCATCTCATGAACAGCGGTGAGGGTGGACATGTGCTCTCCCTGCCTGCGTGGATGGGTCTCGGACTGGTTGTCGTGTTCTTCGGCACATGGGGCGATCTTGTCGAGTCGCTCTTCAAGCGCACCATAGGCATCAAGGACAGCGGCAACATTCTGCCCGGTCACGGTGGCATGCTTGACCGCTTCGACTCTTCACTCATGGCTTTCCCCGCCGCCGTGGTCTACCTCTACACGGTGCTCACCATGTGCGCATAAAAGACAAAGAGAAAAAGATTGTAAAAACAATCTCTTAACGAAGAGATATAAAAACGCAATGGAGCCATCTTCATTGCGTTTTTTTTATTCAAGACAACAACGATGTTGTGGCACGCAACAACGATGTTTAACACGACAACAACGATATTTTTAAACGACAATAGAGACAATAGAGACAATTCTTTAAATTGTTGGTGCAAACAAAAACCACATAAAAAGAATTGTCTCTATTGTCTTAAAAAAATCGCTGTTAAGTAGGTGTTCAAAATTAATTTAAATGATTCTATGCTCTATTTTGGTCTGGA
>ENA-ORRQ01002798-ORRQ01002798.1-human-gut-metagenome-genome-assembly--contig:-NODE-2798-length-10958-cov-4.281574_pt1 | contig 10958 bp, 9 predicted proteins | sample MGYA00242177_ERZ509138 | MGnify/ENA primary metagenome ERZ509138 (study PRJEB26280, sample SAMEA2338628) | human gut metagenome | biome: human gut; feature: human-associated habitat; material: faeces...
GAGTTCAGACATGAGGAGCAGCCGCGTGCGCCGTCAGGCGGCTAAGAAGCCGAACAAGGAGCGCACGGTCCAGGTTCGGTTTTCGGACGAGGAGCTTGCCGCGCTGGACGCGATTTGCTCCGAGAAAAAGATGACCCGCTCCGCATTTCTCCGCAGTTGCGTGGAGAAGGTACAGGGCGGGGATGTTGAGCCGACGTACGTCGTGACGAGGAACGCCGACGCGGAGCGTATGGCATCCGAGGCGAAGAGCATCGGCGTCAACGTGAACCAGATTGCGAGGGCGCTGAACGCGGAGTCCAAGTCGCATCCGGGTTCGCTCTCCCCGGGCGTGCTCGGCGAGTGCAAGACGGGTCTTGCGGAGGTGCGCGTCGAGCTGTCGAAGCTGACCGATGAGGTGGACGGCCTGCGCACCGATTTCGGCAAGGACGTGTTCCGCGCCATGGCCCTGCTGTGGCCGGACGTTCCCGAGCAGTTACAGGAGCTGTGCGATTACTGGTACGGCGAGCGCGGCGAGAAGATTCTTTCCGGAGGGGGTGGAAGCTGATGTCGACGACGCACATCCAGCCCCTGCCGAACGTCCGCGGGCGCATGTCGTACACGGAACTCGGCGAGGGCAAGAAGCGCACGCGCAATATCCGCGAGAAGACGGACCGCATCGCCGCCCAGATGGGCGACATGGGCACCCGCGAGGACTTCATCCGGTTCTGCTCCGCCATGCGCAGGCAGAGCCAGGGGACGAGGTTGAACGAGGGCTACGAGCTGCGCGTCTCGTGGTCCCCCGAAGAGCTTTCCCGTGACAGCCCCGAGGACATCCAGCGGGCGTGCGAATACGGCTATGCCCTGTGCAAGGAAGTGGCCCCGAACGCCCCCTGCTGGGTCACGGTCCACACCGACGGCGAGGGCGGCTGCGTGCACGTCCATGCGACCATCGCGAACCATGATTTGGTGTCCGGCACGGCCATCGCGCACGGCACCGACCACGCGACCGTGAAGCGCAAGAACGACCGGCTGAGCCGCGAGATGGGGTTCACCGTCGTGGGTCCCGAACCCGCCAGGGAGCCGACCACATGGGCCGAGCGCAAGGGTCAGTTCGGCATCGAGTCCTTCGAGCGCGTTCTGGGCAACCGCGTGGCGGACGCCCGCGACCATGCGAGCAACATGGAGGAGTTCCTCGAGGAGCTGAAGGTCCGCGGCGTCGAGCGGACCGAGACCCGCAAGGTCGACGAGAAGACCGGAGAGGAGACCGTGGGCTGGAGCTACAAGTCCCGCGACCCCTACGGCAAGGGCAGGCGCAAGAGAAGGCGCCGCGCCTCCAACCTCGCCGACGACCTGACCCGCGAGGGCATCGAGGCGTACTTCGAGCAGAAGCAGCGCGAGCTTGAGGCATCCGAGCAGGACGCCCCGGCACCGGAAGTCATTCCCGACGTGCCCGAGACGGTAGAGCCGGCAGCACAGCCCTCTGCGGATTCCGCTCTCGACGTGTACGACCTCGACCGGGCGTATGTGTCGGAGATGGCGTCCGACCTTCAGAAGGCGCACATCCACCGCTCACGCGAGGAGGGCAAGCCCTTCATGGACGAGCGCTACGAGAGGCTCGTGGAGGCGCGCAACCACCCGGACGAGCAGCTGGCGAAGCTGCGCGAGGACGTGGACGCCGCAAGGCGCGAGTTTTATGCCTCCAAGGAGGCGCGCGACACCCTGCAACACCCGTGTCCGGGGCTTCTGGCCGGCATGCACGTGTTCGCCAAGGCGGGGTGCAACGCCCGTGACCCCGTGTCCCGCATGATGGCCGACATGACCGCCATGATGCTGCGCATGATGATTCAGGAGGCGCTCGCGGAGGAGCGCCGCAGGCAGCGCGAGGAGGCGGAGAAGCGCGTGTACGAGTCCCGCAAGAACATGTGGGACGCCGAGAAGCGCCTCAAGGCGGCGGAGAAGGCGCTGTCCGACGAGGACGAGCGCGAGAGGCGTCTGAAGCACGAGCGCATGCAGCGCCGTGTCAAGGAGGCCGAGCAGCGTGCGCCCGTGAGGACGCCGAGGTCGGCGGACAAGGACACGCAGTTCGACGAGTAGCCGAGAAGATGAGGGAGCAGCGTCAAGCTGCTCCCTTTCTCAAGCTCCCGCTCGCGGGCTACGAAGAGACCTTCAAAAGGGCTGTTGATGGACGTACACGCAAGGGGCGGAAAATCGGGTTTTTCGTCGTCCGCTCGTTTATGAGCAGGATTCGGAAAACGCGGCGGAGCGGACGGGGCGAAGCGAGGGCGTGAAGCCCGTTTGGAGACCGGCAAAAGCCCAGATGAATCCCGGATAAAGCCCCGAAAGTGGCAGTTGAACGCACATTTGTCGGCTCGTATCATTAAATATGGAAATGCGCAATTGATTAAATATATAGCGAGGTGAGGATATGAAGACGATTCTGGTATGCAATCAGAAGGGCGGCGTTGGCAAGTCCCTGTGCGCCGACGAGATTGCCTTCTCATTCGAGCGCTCCGGCATCCCCGTGAGCTTCTATGACTTGGACACGCAGGGCGGCACGCTGCACACGACGCATGAGGCGGACGGCGCGCAGGTCGCCGTGGTGGACACGCCGGGGGCCTTGCAGGAGGGGCTGGCGGACTGGCTGAAGGAGGCGGACGTGGTGGTCATCCCGACCAGGACCACGTCGAGGGACATCGAGCCGCTGATGCGCATGCGCAAGGCGGTGTTCAAGAACAGCCACGCGAAGATTGTCTACGTGATGAACGGGTGGAACCGCTTCAAGGCGTCCCGCGACTTCATGGAGTGGTTCGAGGGTCTGGCCGGCGACCAGACGGTGGCCACGCTGCCCCAGTCCGAGGCGTTCGTTCAGGCGGGAGCCGCCGGCAAGTCCGTGGTCGAGTTCGACCGACGCGGCAAGGCGGCGAAGGCGACTCTCGCGCTGGTGGGCACGGTGCGCGAGGCTGCGGGGTTCCCGAAGGAATAACCGCAGGTCAGAGGCGTTGTCCCTCTGGACAAATGAGTCTCGATGATGTATAATTGTGCAAATATGTAAATAATTAAAGGAGGTCGAGCCATGGCGAACATGTTCGAGAAATACGCTGCCGACCGCGAGGCCGAGCAGAAGAAGATAGAGAAGGCCGTCGTCGCCGACACGACGGCGGACGAGAAGCGCACCACCCTCTCGCTGTCGCTCACCGTGAGCGACAAGAAGACGCTCAAGATGATGGCCGCGGAGCGCGAGACCACGATTGCCGCAATCATCCACGAGTGGATTCAGGAGCATCTTGAGGAGGCGGAGAAGTAAATGGAGCGAATTGACATTATTGATGCGGTTGGTCGTGAATACCACACCGCCAATATCGAAAATGGCGAGTTTAGCTATCCGAAAGCGTTCAAGGAAAAGAACCTTGATTTTGAGCCGATTCACAAGAAGAAGGGTGGCGGTTCTTGGCAGTTCCTCGACATCCGTTTTGAGTTGGATGGCGTTTCGCTGCTTATTGAAACGAAAAACGACGCTGATAAGTGGCCGACGGTCGAAGAGCAGATTGCGGCATACGTTGAATACGAGAAGCGCCTTACTGGCAACAAGATTATCGCGATGGTTGCCAATACCACCGACGACCGCATTACTGTTTGGAAGTCTGAGGTCGAGGACGATAGAAAACTCGACACAGAGGAAGCCATTCGCACGATGTCCGAATACGTGTCAATGTTTGATGCGAAGCACACCAACAGCAAAGAAGAGGTGATGCGCAATACGTATCAGCTCAACGAACTGTTGCACCGTCACGGTGTCGGCGAGAAGCTCCGCTCTCAGTTTGTTGGCACTTGCCTTCTGGCAATTAAAAATGGGCTTATCTATGACCGAAAGATGAAGACTGCCCAGATTATCGGCGGTATTCGTACTATCTTGGGGGACCTGCTTGAAGGGTCGTTGAAGAAGGCTGAGAAGCTGACCCTGATTGATAAGCGTGTTCTCAAGAATCAAGATGTCCGTGATATGGATAGTGAGAATCTTTGCGCAATTCTTGATTTCATCAAGGACAAGATTTTCCCGTTCATTAACGATAAGAGTACGGCGGGGCAGGACCTGCTTAACCTGTTCTTCATCACGTTCAATAAATACGTTGGCAAGTCCGACAAGAATCAGGCGTTTACGCCGGACCACATCACGGATTTCATGGCAAAGATTTGCAACGTTAACAAGAACTCGGTCGTTCTTGATATGGCGTGCGGTAGCGGCTCGTTTCTTGTTCGTGCTATGACGCAGGCACTTGCCGATTGTCATACGCAGGCGGAAGAAGACGAGGTGAAGAAGCATCATATTTACGGGGTTGAATATGACGAGCTTGTTTATGGCCTTGCGACGACGAACATGCTGATTCACAGCGACGGCAATTCGAATATCGTTCAGGGTAGCTGTTTTGATGAGGTGCCACGATTTATCAAAGATGGCGTCAAGTTCAATGTTGTGCTTATGAATCCGCCTTATAACGCCATGGCTAAGCAGATGCCGAAGGAGTATTCCAAGACGTGGGGCAATAGCAAACAGGACCCGTCTAAGGGGCTGTATTTCGTTAAGTTCATTCTTGACCAGATGAACAAGCATGGCATGCAGGGTAAGCTCGCTGTTTTGCTTCCTATGGCATGCGCAATCGGCAATAGCACTTTGATGAAACAAATGAAGAACGCGATTCTCAAGAACAACACGTTGGATGCAGTCTTCTCATTGCCTGATGATATTTTTTATCCGGGTGCAAGTGCCTGTGCGTGCTGCATGGTTTTTGACGTGGGCACGCCGCATAAGTCGGCCAACCGCGAGACGTTCTTCGCCTACTGCAAGGACGACGGCTTCAAGAAGCGCAAGAATCTTGGGCGCGTTGAGCAGATGGATGAGAATGGCAATAGCCTGTGGTCGGCCATTCAGAAGAAGTGGCTCGACACGTACAAGAACCGCGATGTCATTCCGGGCTTCAGCGCGCGTCAGATGGTCACTGGTGATGACGAGTGGCTGTGCGAGGCGTACATGGAGACCGACTATACGACGCTTACGCAGGACGATTTCCAGCAGACAGTCAATGACTACCTCGCCTATCTTGTGAAGACGGGGGTAGTCTATGAAAATTGATACGAATACGTGGGGCTGGTTCCAGCTAGGAAAGCTCTTTGACAAATTTGAGACTGGCAAAGGGCATGACACGTTGCTTAATGATGGCGACGATTGTCTCTATTTGGGAGCTAAGAAATCAGATAATGGCGTAATGAGAACTTGTGCTACCGACGAATCTATGCTTCAAGAAGGAAATTGTATCGTCTTCATCTGTAATGGTGCTGGGTCGGTTGGTTATGCCAACTACATGGATAAGCCTTTTATTGCCACAACTGATTTGGTGCTTGGGTATGCGGATTGGCTTAACGAAAAAACCGGTCTGTTCGTAGCCACTGTTTTATGTAAAGAGCGGTTCAAGTATTCGTTTGGCAGAAAATGGAAAACTCATTTACGTAGCACAGAGATTAAACTTCCTGTAACAGCCAATGGTGAGCCTGACTGGGCGTGGATGGAATCCTATATTGACTCGTTGCATAGTGAGCCACTGACTACGGGCAATGAAACGAATAACGCTAATTCACTTGAAGTTGGCAACTGGAGAGAGTTCTATGTTGGAGAGCTATTTGACTCGATTTATAAAGTAGCCTCATATCATGACGATGAACTCACGAGTGTGAGCATAGGTAATAAGAATGCTATTGCTTATGTTACAAGGACGGACCAAGATAACGGTGTCAAGTCGCTTGTATGCGATATAGGTCTCGCAAATATTGAATCGGGAAACGCGATTGTTATTGGCGATACGACTTCAACGATTTCATATCAGCCAAGTCCGTTCGTGGCAGGTGAGCACATAATTGCGGCCCGCGCTGGGTGGTTAAACAAATTTACGGGTTTGTTTATTACTTGCTTGCTGAGACAAGAAAGATATAGATATTCGTACGGTCGAGCCTATAAGCTTGACCTGATTCGAAATACAAAGCTCAAGCTTCCAGTAATGCCCGACGGTAAGCCCAACTGGCAGTTTATGGAGAGCTACATTAAGTCGCTGCCTTATGGCGACAGACTATAGAACAAAGCGAACAGCCCGTCGTTCCGTTTTGGGCGGCGGGCTTTATAATTAAATGCGTATTTACGCAATTCATCATATAGGAGGAACTAACGTGAAAGCCTATAAGCAGAAAAGACAGGGGGTGGTAAACCTATGGCACGTAAGAAGAAATTCGCGCCGAACGACAACAATCTTGCGATAGCGTACTATCGCTTCTCGTCCCACTCGCAGAACGACGCGAGCATCGACCAGCAGCGCGACCTTGCCCACGAATGGGCGGATGCGCACGGCTTCAAAATCGTGCAGGAGTATGAGGACGCGGCAATATCCGGCACCACGGACGCACGACCGGGGTTCCAGCAGATGCTGTCGGAAGTCGCAAAAATCCGTCCCCATACCCTCATCATGTGGAAGACCGACCGCCTGGGACGCGACAAGTACGTTCTGGCGATGGCGAAGAAGAAAATCCGCGACGCGGGATGCGAGATTCACCTGTTGGCCGAGCACATCCCGACGGAGGGACCCGAAGGCGTCCTCATCGAGGGGCTGATGGAGGCCATGGCGGAGTATTACAGCCGCCAGCTGTCGCAGAACATCCAGCGCGGCATGGACTACAACGCGCAGCACGCCCTGTACAACGGCCACAGGCTGTTCGGCTACGACGTGGACAGGTCTACGAAGAAGTACATCCCTGACCCGAACGCGGCACCGTTCGTGCAGTGGGCGTTTAAGGAATACGCATCGGGCAAGCCGCTGAAGGCCATTGCCGAGGAGATGAACGCGCAGGGCCTGCGCACGCCGAGGAACGCGAAGTTCAGCGTGAACATGCTGAACAAGATGCTCAAGAACCGCGCCTACATCGGCGAGTACCACCACGGCGACATCGTGGTCGCCGGCGGAATGCCCGTCCTCGTCGACGAGGCGACTTTCGATAGGGCGCAAAGGCGGTTCGCCGAGAACAAGCGCAAGGGTTCCCAGCGTGCGCACGGCATGGACGGCAGCGACGCCCCGCGCTATTGGCTCACGGGCAAGCTCTATTGCGGTGAGTGCGGGAGCACCATGCAGGGCGTGTCAGGTACGAGCAAGACCGGGCGGACGTATTACTACTACTATTGCTCCGCCCAGCGCAGGAAGGAGTGCCACCTGCACAAGGCCCGCAAGCGGGACTTGGAGGACATGGTGCTGTTCGCCCTGCACAACATCGTCGACGACGAGGAGAACGTGACGGCGCTCGCCCTGGATGCGGCGGAGTATTACGAGAAGAGCCACAACGACACCGCGTATCTCGAAGCGCTGGAGGCGAAGCGCAGGGAAGTGGAGAAAAGCCTCGCGAACCTCGTGAAGGTCATCGAGAAGGGCGTGGTCAGCGATACGGTGACACAACGCCTCACGCAGCTCGAAGAGCAGAAGAGCGCCCTGAACGATGCCATAGGGACGGAAAACGTCCGCGTGTCGCTGTGCGAGGACAGGCACAGCATCCAGGCGTACTTCGACAAGTTCCTGCATGCCGACGTGAACGACCCGGAGATTCGAGACCAGGTCCTCGAGTATTTCGTGGACAAGGTCTATCTGTACGACGACAAGCTCGTCGTGAGCATGTGGTTCTCCGAGGACGACAAGCAGGAAATCACGTGGCGGGACTGGTTCTCGCTGGATGAGTATTGGACCGACGAATCCCCTTTTGTTAAAGGGGAAGCCGCCGAGTTCGACTGCTTCCCCCTCGGCTCCACCAGAAAAGCACGATGGTTTGGTGTCAAAACCATCGTGCTTTCTATTTGAAATAAGCATAATAATCTGATACAATCAATTCAATAAAACGGAAGCTAAAGTGTCTAATAATCAAAAATTTGGAGAACGTACGGTTATGAGTAAGATAAAAGAAAGAAAACTAAGTGAAAAAGAGAGAGCCCGGTTAGTGAGAATGCGTGAAGTCACGAAGGTGCGGGAGGATAAAGGCTATCAGCGTAAGGATCAGATTATGTCTGTTTCTTTTGCTAATGTTATAGCTATTATCCTTAGTATACCGTTTTTCATTATTTTTGGAGTATGGTTTGTTTCTCGCAATGGATGGTCTAATTGGCTGAGTGGTGTTGAAAGTTGCGTCCTGTTGGTTGCGATGTTGGGCCTGATTGTTGTTCATGAATTGATTCATGGCCTCGTCTGGGGAAGCTTTGCAAAGAGCAAGTTCAAAAGTATAGACTTTGGTATCCAAAAGGAGACTCTGACGCCTTACTGTACCTGTAGTGAGCCATTGAGTAAATCGCAGTACATAATTGGTAGTATAATGCCATGTATCATTCTTGGTATCATTCCGTCCATTGCAGGTGTACTTGCAGATTCCTTGTTATTGCTGCTCATAGGTCTTATTATGATTGCAGGTGCAGGTGGTGATTTAACAATAACCCTCAAAATGCTGACCTATCATTCAGATAAAAAGGAAATAATCATCATGGATCATCCGACCGAGTGTGGATTCATTGTTTTTGAGAAATAATAAACCCTTACGATAATGCAATGGCTGAAAATTTCTTCTCAATTTTGAAGACGGAGCGTATCTACAGACTCAAACCGAGTCCTTTTGCCGAGGCAAATAAAATGATGGTTGAGTTAATCCACTTCTACAACCATGAGCACATCCAAGCAAAAACAGGAGTGGCGCCGCTTACGCTGCGCCACTCTGCTTAAAAATCTAATATCTCTACATAGGGGCTTTTTTGTGCTGTCCGTATAAATGGGGAGCGGTTCACTGGCGGGAAGCCTCTTTTCTTATTTTTTCGTTTTATCGCCGCAATGCCGGCTGCACTGCGCGCAGTTGCCGGTGCAGTTTCCGCAGCAGCAGCCGCCCTTTTTCATGGCGCGGCGCCAGACGCGAAACGCGATGACGGCGCACACGGCCACGACGGCCAGCAGGAGATAGTCGATCAGCCGCATCACACCAGCCCCGCGATCGCATATGCAACGAACGCCACGACCCACGCGACCGAGCACTGCAGGACCACGACGCCGACCGTCTTGAGCCGGGAATCCAGCTCGCGGCGGATGGTGGCGATCGCGGCCACGCACGGCGTATACAGCAGCGTGAACACGAGGAAGCTGATGGCCGAGCGCGTGGTGAGCAGCGACGAAATGGCCGCGCCGCCGAGCAGCACCTGCAGCGTGCTGACGACAGACTCCTTGGCAATGAAGCCGGAGATGAGCGCCGTGGCGCACCGCCAGTCGCCGAAGCCAAGCGGCCGGAAGATGGGTGCGATAAACTGCCCAATGAGCGCAAGCAGACTGTTGGCACTGTCGGCCACGACGTTCAGGCGCGTGTCAAAGCTCTGAAGGAACCAGATGATGATCGTCGCGAGGAAAATGACCGTAAACGCGCGCTGGAGAAAGTCCTTCGCCTTCTCCCAGAGCAGCAGCGCCACGCTCTTGAGCCCGGGCATGCGGTAGTTCGGCAGCTCCATGACAAACGGCACGGGCTTGCCGCGGAAGGCCGTCTTGTTCATGATGAGCGCCGCGATGATGCCGATGAGGATGCCGAGAACATACAGCCCCAGCATGACGAGCGCGCGGTAGCGCGGGAAAAACGCCGCGGTGAAGAACGCGTAGATCGAGATCTTCGCCGAGCAGCTCATATAGGGTGTGAGCAGGATGGTCATCTTCCGGTCGCGGTCGGACGAGACGGTGCGCGTGGCCATGATGGCCGGCACCGAGCAGCCGAAGCCGATGAGCATCGGCACGACGCTGCGGCCGGACAGGCCGATCTTGCGCAGGGGCTTATCCATGACGAAGGCGACGCGGGCCATATAGCCGGTGTCCTCCAGAATGGACAGGAAGAAAAACAGCGTCACGATGATCGGCAGGAATACGAGCACGCTGCCGACACCGGAGAACACACCGTCGATGATGAGACTATGTACCACAGGGTTGATGCCGTAGGCCGTGAGCGCAGCGTCCACGACGCCGGTCAACGCGTCGATGCCGAGCTGCAGCAGATCGGACAACCACTGGCCGATGACGTTGAACGTGAGATAAAACGTGAGGAACATCACGACGAGGAACGTCGGCAGGGCGGTATATTTGCCCGTGAGGATGCGGTCGATCTTCATGGAGCGCGCGTGCTCTTTGCTCTCATGGCACTTGACCACGGACGACGCCACGACGCCCTCAATGAACGTGTAGCGCATATCCGCAAGGGCCGCGTTGCGGTCGAGCCCGGTCTCGTTTTCCATCTGCACGATGCAGTGCTCGAGCAGCTCCCGCTCGTTTTCATCGAGCTCGAGCGATGCCGCAAGGTCGTCGCCGCCCTCGATGAGCTTGGCTGCGCAGAAGCGCGCCGGCACGCCGATGCGGTCGGCATGGTCGGCGATCAGATGCACGACCGCATGGATGCAGCGGTGCACGGCAGAATCATCCGAGCAGAAATCCGTCACCTTCGGCAGCGTCTGGCTGCGCGCAACGGTCAGCGCCTGGTCCACGAGTTCGGACACGCCCTCCCCTTTCGCCGCCGAGATCGGCACGATGGGGATGCCCAGTGCCTGGCTCATCTTCTGCACATCGATAGCGCCGCCGTTGGCGCGCACCTCGTCCATCATGTTCAGCGCCAGCACCATCGGCACACGCAGCTCAAGCAGCTGCAGCGTCAGGTACAGGTTGCGCTCGATATTCGTGGCGTCCACGATGTTGATGATGCCGTCCGGCTTCTGATTGATGATAAAATCGCGCGAGACGATCTCCTCCTGCGTATACGGGCGCAGGGAGTAAATGCCCGGCAGGTCAACGACGGAGCAGCCCTTCTCGTCGCGCATCTCGCCCATCTTCTGGTCAACGGTCACACCGGGGAAGTTGCCCACGTGCTGGTTGGAACCGGTGAGGGCGTTGAAGAGCGTC
>ENA-ORRQ01002800-ORRQ01002800.1-human-gut-metagenome-genome-assembly--contig:-NODE-2800-length-10953-cov-15.081299_pt1 | contig 10953 bp, 10 predicted proteins | sample MGYA00242177_ERZ509138 | MGnify/ENA primary metagenome ERZ509138 (study PRJEB26280, sample SAMEA2338628) | human gut metagenome | biome: human gut; feature: human-associated habitat; material: faeces...
GGGCTTAAAGATACTTCCTCACGGCCCGCCAAAGACTTGGGGGGAACCCTGCGGCACACGATACGAACGATGCTGCGGAGTTATGACAGCCGCGCCAGCGGAGACCTGTTGTGTTCCCATCGTCAGGGGGCGTGGCAAATGTGATGAAAGCTGAGTTATATAAATAGGAAGCGTTTGTAGCTTCCTGTTCAAAATCAGATACCATGCGCTGGCAGTTTCGGCTGCCAGCGTATTCATGTGGCTTTGAACAAACACGATGACAAACTTGACAGATTGGAGGAAATATGCTTTATGGAAAAACTTATTACACGAAAAGAAGCAGCAGAAATTTTAGGTATCAGCATTGCAACGCTGGACGCGGCCCGTAACAATGGTCTTATTTCTTATGTGCAATATGTGCAGAATGGCTGTGTGTACTTTACCTCAGCGGGCCTTCAGGAGTATATCGCAAAATGCACCCACAGAGCAAAGCCAGCAGAAAAGAACGCAACTTATCGTAAACCTCGCAGAGCTGGAGTGTGAGCCGGTCCGTATCCTTGTCGAAATCATAATGGTCTGATAAAACATAGATACAGCGCTGGAGTATATTCTTAGGAGGTGGCGGAATTGGCAAAAAGAAAAAGAGCAATTCCACAATACGGTACAGTTACGCTTAACGGCATAGATTATTATAGAACGCGGGTTCAGAACGCAGATGGAAAACTGGTGGCCCTTTATGCGAGAACACCGGAAGAATTATATGATAAAGAGTTGGGAGCATTAGAGCAGATCGACAACGATACATTCTGTCGGAAATCCCCGACGGTTGCAGACTACTGTGAAAAATGGCTTTTGATGCAGTCGGTTCATGTGAGGGCAACCACGCTGATAGATTATACCTCAAAGGTCAGACGGCACATTATAAAAGAACTGGGACAGATGCGGATGGCAGATGTGACACTGGATGACATTCAGCTTGCACTTGTTCCTGTTTCCGAGAAGTCCGCTTCGGTATATAAGTCAGTGGTTATCCTGTATAAATCCATTTTCCGTGCAGCAAAGGAAAGTAAGATTATTGATAACAACCCAACGATTTACCTTACGGCCAAAGGTGGAGGCGTTCCGCAGAAGGACAAAGCTGCATTGACGGATGAACAGGCCGCCAGACTGCTGGATGCCATTCAGGGACTTCCGCCGTATGTATTTGTCATGTTAGGGCTGTATGCAGGATTGCGGCGAGAAGAAATTCTTGCCCTAAAATGGGATTCTGTATATCTGGATGTGGATTGCCCTTATTTAACGGTACGCAGGGCATGGCACACGGAAAATAACAGACCGGTGATTCTGGATGAGCTGAAAACGAAAGCCGCGCATCGAAATATTCCGTTGCCGGTTTGCCTGGCGGACTGTCTGAAAGAGACAAAAGCTAATTCACAGTCAGAATATGTGGTGCCGAACCGGGATGGTGATCCGTTGTCCTATACACAGTTCAAGCGGCTCTGGCAGTACATTGTAACCCGAACAGTCAAGGAGCGTTTCTATTATCGCTACGAGGATGGAAAGCGTGTAAAGCACACGGTTACGCCGGTCCTCGGTGAAAAGGCAGCACATAACGGAAAAGTGATTTACAGCTTAGATTTTGAAGTGACACCGCATCAGCTGCGGCATACATACATTACGAATCTGATTCATTCGTCCGTGGACCCGAAAACGGTTCAATACCTGGCGGGGCATGAGAGTAGTAAAATTACGATGGATATTTACGCAAAGGTTAAATACAACAGACCGGATGAGCTGGTAAGAACAATGGGTGGTGCATTTGCCCAGTGGGATGCAGCACAGGCATAACAATTATAAAGAGTAGGAAACAAAGCTGGAGCGAGGCAAGGATGTCTCGCTCTTTGTTTTACATAATCCGTATCTTTGATTAAGTGGGTGCTTTCTGATAAAAAGAAGGTGTGAATTTAAGAACACTCATTATCAGGAAAGGAAGATTTGTATGGCTAAGAAAAAACAAAGCGTTCCAGAGTACGGAACGGTTACAAGAAAAGGAACACTGTATTACAGAACCAGAATTACAGATGCCGATGGAAAGCAGGTCAGCTTATATGCGACCACCTGTGAAGAATTATATGAAAAGCAGTTGGAGGCCCGGAGACAGGTGGATGAGATCATCTTTCACCGAAAGCATCCAACGGTTGCCGAGTATTGTGAGAAATGGCTGCTGATGCAGTCAGCAAAGGTGTCTACGGCTACTATAAAAGGATACAGACAGAATATGAAGAATTATGTCATTAGCTCTCTGGGAGATATGTATATGGAGGAAGTGACTGCGGATGATATTCGTCTGGCGCTTGTTCCGCTGTCTCAAAAATCGAAAGGACTGTATGATACGGTAAATATGCTGATTAAGTGTGTGTTTTATTCGGCAGAGCGCAGTCAGCTGATAACCGATAATCCGTGTGTAGGAATTTCAGCAAAGGGCGGAAAAGCATCGAAAAAGAAAGATGCCTTAACAGATCAACAGGTTGCGGTTCTGTTGGATACGGTGAAAGAGCTTCCGCCATATCTTTTTATTATGATTGGTTTGTATTCCGGCTTGCGTCGGGAAGAAATTCTTGCATTGCAATGGGATTGTGTATTCCTGGATGAATCCACACCATACATTTCCGTGAGACGTGCATGGCGCGCGGAGCATAACAGGCCGGTGATTTCTACCGTTCTAAAGACAAAAGCAGCTAAAAGGGACATTCCCATTCCGAAGTGCCTGGTGGACTGCCTGCGGGAAGCAAAAGCCAATTCCATATCGGAGTATGTGATTGCGGACAGTGAGGGACAGCCGCTTTCCTATTCTCAGTTTACGAGAGTTTGGCAGTATGTAGTTGTTCGTTCTGCGAAAGAGAGAACTTACTATAAATATGTGAATGGACAGAGCATCAAATATACCGTCAAGCCGACATTAGGAACAACGCAGAGGAACAATCCCAAGATTCGCTATACCCTGAATTTCGATGTAACACCGCACTTGTTGCGGCATACCTACATCACGAATCTGCTCTATGCGGGCGTTGACCCTAAGACAGTTCAGTATCTGGCAGGGCATGAGAATAGTAAGACAACTATGGACATTTACGCGAGGGTCAAGTATAATAAACCAGAGGAACTTTTCGAGGTAGTGAATGATGCTTTGAACCAGGAGAATTTCGATGAAAAATCACCGATTTCTATGGTTAAGGAATAGGACAACCGACAACAGAAAATGCGAAAAAGCCCGTAATATCAAGGAAAAACGCACCATAGAGATGTTTAGTACGGCCTCAAAGCCGCCCGTCGTGCGCCGCAGTTCAGCAAGCGTTAAAAAAGTTATCTTTTACCCCGGAAAACTTCGGTTTTCCGGGGTTTTTCTTTACCTATTGTTCGGATACTTAAATCTGTGGGGTCTGATTTTTGAGGAAATAGACCACAATATGTTGTGGTCTGACGAAAATTAACCACTATTTTTGAGGTGGGAAAAGTGGTGTAAAGCCCGTTTGAGGTGGGAAAAGTGGTGTGAAAAAACGCATCATAAATGGCGTAAAAAATGGGCAATCCCTGTGTGAATATAAAGTTGCCCATATCGTTGAGATGCTGCGTGGAAAGAAAGAACCAACCATTATCCATACCGACCAAGGCTCTGTGTATTCCTCAAAAGCGTACAACGAACTGATTCAGGACAGCAACCTTGTCCGCTCCATGGCGCAGGCAGGTAAACCAACGGATAATCCTGTCAATGAGGCTCTAAACGGTTGGATAAAAGAAGAACTATTCATCGATTTTCGATTAGAAGAATGCCGTACGAGAGATGCCGTGAAAGATGTCCTGTGCCGCTATGTTGACTTTTATAACCGGCAGCGTCCCTGCTTTGCAATCGGCTATGACACACCGGATAACTACTGCAAGCGTTTCTATCGAGGTGAGCTTGAAAAGAAGGATACCTTTTCAAAGCGCATCCTGACCGAAGAACCCAAATTCGTGCAAAAGCGGAAAGATACAGAAAAATAACCCTGTGCTGTGTCTACTTTTGATTTTGTCGCTCTACTCTATCCAAAACTACTATCCCTTGCAAACAAGGGCCTTACAAGGCATTGAATCGTCGTGTCCACTTTTGAAAAAGGATTTCAGCAAAAATTGTTGTCCGTGTCCACTTTTGAAAAAGCATCTTCCGCAAAAATGTTCTTCATCTCTACTTTTGAAAAAGTAAACTAAAAATAAATATTTTTCGTGTCTACTTTTCTTGACTACTACATTGCACGCCCTTAAACTTGCGGGTTATCGAAAATTACAGTCTTCATAAACATGCGTATTGTCAGAAAATGCTGCTATATTAAACTTGCGGATTGTCGGGAGATGTGCTATTCTATCTGTGAGGTGATGCACATGCTTTTCAAACGAAAGATTTATAACAAGTTTCTCGCATGGAAACAGGAGGCTAACGGGCAGAAAGCTCTGTTGGTGGAAGGTGCTCGTCGAATTGGAAAATCCACCGTAGTCGAGGAATTCGCCAAAAACGAATATAAAAGCTATATCCTCATTGACTTTGCAAAGGCCCCTGAAAATGTCAAGAGCTATTTTCAACTGCATTTGAATGATCTCGACACATTCTATATGCTACTGTCTGTTCAATACGGCGTACAGCTCTACCCGCGCGAAAGTGCGATTATCTTTGATGAGGTTCAGCTTTTCCCCAAAGCACGCGAAGCGATCAAGTATTTGGTGGCAGATGGTCGGTATGATTTCCTTGAAACCGGTTCTTTGATCTCAATCAAAGAAAATGTAAAGGATATTGTGATTCCTTCAGAAGAACGGCATCTCAAGATGTACCCGCTGGATTTTGAGGAATTCTGCTGGGCACTTAACGAAGCGCCGCTGATCCCATATATCAGAGATTGTTTCGAGAAGAGAGTCCCTCTGGAGCGAAGTATGCACAATAAGGCCATGCTTTTGTTCAAGCAATACCTGCTGGTGGGCGGTATGCCCATGAGCATTGTTGCTTTTCTTGAAGGTCAAAAAGACTTTGGAAAATCGGATGTTGAAAAGCGAGATATTCTGGAGCTTTACCGCAATGACATCATGAAAATCAAAGCACAATATCGCTCCAAGGTTTTGGCTATTTTCGACCAGATCCCCGGTTTGCTGTCCAGACATGAAAAACGAGTTGTCTTCAACAAAATCGTAGAAGGCTCTATGGCAGATCAATATGAAGAAACCTTCTTCTGGCTGTCGGACTCCATGATTGCAAACGAGTGCAGGCGCGTCAGTGATCCGAATGTTGGCCTGTCTCTCACAGAGTCGGATACCTACATCAAATGCTATTTAGGTGATACTGGATTGCTTGTCAGCCATGCATTTGACGAAAACGAACTGCTGGAGGACGAGGTTTACAAGCAGATCTTCGCAGGAAAGCTCGGACTGAATGAGGGAATGCTTTACGAGAATGTGATTGCACAGATGATGGTTTCTAATGGACACCGCCTGTTCTTCTATACCCAGTACAATGCGGAAAAGCGCAGAAATGACATTGAGATCGATTTTATTATCGCCAATAACAGTAAGACGAAGTACAAGATGTATCCCATCGAAGTGAAGTCCAGCGCTAAGTATTCCTTTGAATCTCTAAAGCGCTTCAAGGAAAAATACAAGAGCAGGATTGGCGGATGCTATATTATTCACCCGCGCAATCTCATTGAGAAAGATGATATCCTTTGTGTCCCGCCCTATATGACAATATGCCTGTAATCGAAAGTATCTCCAATGCAGTATCGCATTGGAGATGCTTTTTTATGAAAGACTGCTCAGTTCCTCGAACAACTCAGGCAGCGCCCTGGGGCGATACTGCCGGTGTTGCGTTCCGCTGATACGCGGTGATGGATCGTGGCGCAGAAACTCATCGGGATTGGCATCTAAAACGAAGTCAATCCAAGCGACGGCGTTTTTGCAATTACGACGCCGTATCCGTGCTTCACGGAGGCGCTGGTAGATATCAAAGCCCTGATCGCAGGCCAAATCATAGAACTCTGCCGCGTGCAGAAGATCCTCTATCTCCATTTCGGCGTGGATCTGCTGTTCCTCCAGTTTAGGTCGTGCCTTTTGAATGTCCTGAATGAATCCACGAAATGCTCCGATGGATTCCAGATAGTAACCCGGTTCAATCAGGTCCAGATCTCGTCTGGGCTCAGAAAGCACTTCAGGATGTTGCGAGGCGATGGACCGCATTTCAACTCCCGCATCTTCAGGGGCTACATAGTATCCGAGATTTTTCATCGCCTTTGGCAGGCTGCGCAGGAATTCGTCTGCATTGAAGCGCTCATCGAACACCTTTGCGCGACGCTTATCCACGATGGGGGTTGCACATCCCCGCCTGTCGCTGCGGACGAAGAATTTGTCGTTTGTAATAACCCATGGCATACATAGATTCCTCCTTAAAATGTGATTATGGATAGTGTTTCTGCGGAAGTAAATGGCCCGCTGACTGCATCCGTTGCTGTAGATAACCTTTATGTAGGCGGTGGCTTTGGCGGTGGTACTCTGCCGGATCCGATCACCGTAACTTTCGGCGAAAACGCAGCATTGAATGCAGAAAAAACAAGCAGCAGCGGCGGCATCAATATTGGCGGTCTGATTGGTTACAATTCCGTCGGCAGTCTTGATCTGAGAGGCAGTAAGCTGGTTAATAAGGCAGACAGCGCGCTCACTATCTCTGCAAAGGCTATTGCTTCTATCCACGCTGGCGGGGCTGGGCAGGTTTCAGCACAGACGCAACAGCAGCATCTGATAAGTGGCTTTACGCGGATGAGACTACCGTTATGGAGGGCGAATTCGCTGTCAAGGCGAACAGTTCGAGCGGTGTCGTTTACGAAGGCGGTATTGCCGGCAGAACCAGTGTGTCGTATTCTGTTTCAATCAAAAATTATACGAACAAGACCGAACTGAACGGTACGATCATCGGCGGCCTGGTTGGCGAAATTCAAAATTCCGGCGGCAACAAGCAGATTATTCTGGAAAACTGCCTGAACCTCGCCAAGCTAACAACTACCAGCTATGTTGGCGGTCTGGTCGGTAACATGAATGCTACGCAGGCAACAATCAGGAATTGTGCTAACGGCGGTGAACTGACTGGCACAGGTAATTACGCGGCTGGCGGATTGGTAACACACACCACTACTACGGCCGTAACCTGTGAAAACTCGCTTTACCTCAAGACGGATAAGGTGACTAAGGGCTTGGGGGATCAGGCTGATTCGGTTGGCGTTATTACTCTGGATACGGCCAAGGTCACCAACGGCACATTCTCCACTCCGATTGCGGATTTCCTCTCCGCAATTGCTCCCGCGGCGCTGACTGTCAGCGGCAACGCCAAGCTGGACGGCACGAGCCTGACTTACACTGAGGCTGGTGAGCAGGAAATCATCTTCTCTTGGAACGGCAAGCCGCTGTATTCGAAGACTGTCACTGTGGCTGCGAAGAATATGAGCAGTGAGAGCGTCGAAATCGTTGGTGTCAGCGATAGCTATGCCAACGACACTGCCGCAGGGGCGGACCTTGATGATGTCCGCGTGATCTACAACGGCACCGAGCTTGTGAAGGGCACGGACTATACGATCAGTGCCGCGGACGGAAAGTTTACCATCACCTTTACCGGTAACTACAGCGGTGAGCAGACGAAGCCCTATACTCTGAATAACAAATTCACCGCCACGTCGGACAGCCTCACCGTCACCTATGACGGCAAGAAGCACAGCATCAAGGTCGAAACGACTCCCGCTGAGGGTGTGAACGTCCAGTACAAGACCAGCAGTGAGGGCACGTATTCCGACGATGTCATTACACTGACGGACGTTGGCACGGTGACAGTCTATTGGCAGGCCACCAAGGGCGGCATGACGATCACCGGCTCTGCCGTGCTCACCATCACCAAGGCTGCGCGGGACATTTCCTATGAGACCAAGTCTGTGAGCAAGCGCATTGGCGCGGCGAATTTCACGAACAAGTTGACTGTGAACGAGGATAAGACGTTCGGCGAGATTACCTATGAAAGCAGCAATGAATCTGTTGCAAAGGTCAATGCCGCGACCGGCGAGGTGACGATCGTTGGTGTCGGCACGGCAGTCATCGCTGCGACGGCGGCTGGCAGCGACAACTATGACGAAGCCTCTGCCAGCTACACGCTGACGGTTTTCCGCCGCGCCTCCGCGCCCTCCGCCACGACGCCCGACCCCGAGCCGGAGCCGGATGACGGCCTGCCGTTCACCGACGTGCCCAAGAGCGCCTACTACTACGACGCGGTCGATTGGGCAGTCGGCAAGGAGATCACCGACGGCGTGAGCGCGACGCAGTTTGCGCCGAACGCGACTTGCACCCGCAGCCAGAGCGTAACGTTCCTGTACCGCGCCCTCGGCAAGAAGGTCGAGAGCAGCACGAGCTTCACGGATGTTCCCGCGAACGCGTTCTACGCTGACGCCGTCAACTGGGCGGTAGCGAACAACGTGACGAACGGTACTTCTGCCACGACGTTCAGCCCGAATGCGGACTGCACCCGTGCAGAGATCGTGACGTTCCTCTACAGAGCCTATCAGGGCAAGTAAAATCAAATACTCAACACAAAAGCAGGCACCCGAAATCGGGTGCCTGCTTTTACCGTTATGGGGCAAGTCGCGGGAGAGCACGAAAATGTCTGCTGCGGAAAGGGGACCTTGCACGGTCCAACGCGATATAAGCTACGGAAAAACAGCAAGAAAGGGAGCACCGGATCAACAATCCGGTGCTCCCTTTCTTGCTTTAACGGCAATATTTTTCAATATAAGCGTTCTGGCACTTGATGATGATCTTGATGGCTTCCTCGCGGCCGAGGACGTCGCTGACGACAGTCTCCTTGCCCTCCAGGCTCTTGTAGACGCGGAAGAAGTGGCGGATTTCGCTTGCCACATGGTTCGGCAGCTCCGAGATGTCCTGATAGGTGTTGTAGGTCGGATCCTGGAAGGGAATGGCAATGATCTTTTCATCGAGACTGCCGCTGTCCTCCATCGAAATAACGCCGATGGGGTAGCACTCCACGAGGCTCAGCGGGCGGATGCATTCAGAGCAGAGCACCAGAACGTCCAGCGGGTCGCCGTCGTCCGCCCAGGTGCGGGGGATGAAGCCGTAGTTGGCGGGATAGTGAGTCGAGGTGTAGAGAATTCGGTCGAGACGCAGCGCGCCGGTCTCTTTATCCATCTCGTACTTGTTTTTCGAGCCCTTCTCAATCTCGATGACCGCGAAAAAGTCCTCGGGGCGCACGCGCGCCGGTGCAATATCATGCCAAAGATTCATAATAGTTCTCCCTTCGTGAGAAATGGTATTGAGAAAACGCGCAGAAGTACGCTTCTGCGCGCTTTCGCTGACGAAAATTATTTGCTCAGTGCCTCGTCGATGCTCTTCGCGCCGAGCTTGCCAGCGCCCATGGCGAGGATGACGGTGGCAGCGCCCGTGACGGCGTCGCCGCCGGCGTAGACGTTCTGATGAGAGGTGAGACCGGCCTCGTTCACGACAATGCCGCCCTTGCGGTTGACCTCAAGACCCGGGGTGGTGTTCTTGATGAGCGGGTTCGGCGTGGTGCCGAGCGACATGATGACGCAGTCGACCGGCAGATCGTGTTCGCTGCCGACCTTTTCAATCGGGCGGCGGCGGCCGGAGGCGTCAGGCTCGCCCAGCTCCATCTCCACGCAGGTCATGGAGGAGACATAGCCCTTCTCATCGCCGTTGATCTTGACGGGGTTGTTGAGCGTCTTGAAGACGATGCCCTCTTCGATGGCATGCTCGACCTCCTCGTGACGGGCGGGGAGCTCTTCCATGCCGCGGCGGTAGACGACGTACACGTCCGCGCCCAGGCGCTTGGAGCAGCGCGCGGCATCCATGGCGACGTTGCCGCCGCCGACGACGGCGACTTTCTTGCCCTGAAGCGGCATGATGGGCGTGTCGGAGCCGTCCTTATAAGCCTTCATCAGGTTGATACGGGTCAGGAACTCGTTGGCGGAGTAAACGCCGCAGAGGTTCTCGCCGGGGATGTGCATGAACATCGGAAGACCCGCGCCGGAGCCGATGAACACGGCCTCGAAGCCGTACTCGCTCATCAACTCGTCGATGGACACGACGCGGCCGATGACCATGTTCGTCTCGACCTTGACACCGAGGGCCTTCAGGCCGTCGACTTCCTTCTGCACGATGGCCTTCGGCAGACGGAACTCGGGGATACCGTAGACCAGCACGCCGCCGGCAAGGTGGAGCGCTTCAAACACGGTGACATCGTAGCCCTTCTTGGCAAGGTCGCCCGCACAGGTGAGGCCGCTGGGGCCGGAGCCGATGACCGCGACCTTGTGGCCGTTGGGCGCGGGCTTGGCGGGTGCTTCCTGGACATTGGCATTGTGCCAGTCGGCGACAAAGCGCTCGAGGCGGCCGATGCCGACGGGCTCGCCCTTGATGCCGCGGATGCACTTCGATTCGCACTGCGTCTCCTGCGGGCAGACGCGGCCGCAGACAGCGGGGAGGGAGGAGGTCTCGTGGATGACCTGATAGGCGCCCTCATAGTCCTTTTCGGTGATCTTCTTGATGAATTCGGGGATCTTGACCTGCACCGGGCAGCCGGAGACGCAGGGATGGTTCTTGCAGTTTAAGCAGCGGGCCGCTTCATCGAGCGCCTGCTCCTCGGTATAGCCGAGCGCGACCTCCAGGAAGTTCTTGTTGCGGACGTTGGGCTCCTGCGAGGGCATTTCGTTCTTCTTCAGACTCATGTTAGGCATATTACTGAACCTCCTTGCTGAACAGGTTGCAGGTCTCTTCGTATTTGTGGCGCTCCCAGTCGAAGTACATCTTGCCGCGCTTGAGACTCTCGTCCCAGTCGACCTTGTGACCGTCGAAGTCCGGGCCGTCGACGCAGGCGAACTTCGTCTCGCCGCCCACGGT